>Ga0224549_1000002_pt1 | contig 22976 bp, 44 predicted proteins | sample 714P315metaG_FD_179903 | JGI IMG/M metagenome (GOLD analysis project Ga0224549, IMG submission 179903) | Peat soil microbial communities from Stordalen Mire, Sweden - 717 P3 1-5 | ecosystem: Environmental > Terrestrial > Soil > Wetlands > Peat | place: Sweden: Norrbotten County, Stordalen Mire...
AGTCGCGGTTCTTCTTCGTAGGCATGAGGACCCCTTTGTCAAGATTTGGTATGGTTGCAACCATCATAGCACCAAGCTGCTAGACTTTCCACTTCATCCCAAATGAGCCTGCTGAGACCTTCTTACGCTGTTGTTTGTCCTCACCGGCCTGCTCCCGCACATACTGCATGTAGTCCTCGTCTATCTCGAAAATGTCTTGAGGTTCGGGTATTCTCTGACCCGCAGGGCGTGTTCTGCCCTCATGTTTGGCCAGGGAGTCGAGGATATCTTCATGGACAAGCTCGTTCGCAGAAGAGAAGTTTGTCATCTGCTCTATGAGGGCCTTTTGGTGAGGGAGGAGATACATGCGACCAGAGGAGCAGCGTGGCTCAAGCATCTGTATGCGAGTCGATTTGTTCTGTCCTCCGGTATTATCCTCATCTATAGCTACAGAGAGACCAAGTTCTCGAAGGTGTCTCTGAAGAAGCGGTATCCATAGCACGTAGCCTCCGACACTCTCAATGATGATCTTATCAGGGGCGTAATAAGCGATCTGAGAACAGATACGGTCAAGAATCTCTGTCGGTTTCCCTTTCCACTGAGATGCTACGAGAACCCACCAGCGGTCTGCGAAGTCGGTACCAACAACAGTAATACCATGATAGTCACTCTTACGATGGGGGTTGATGCCCGCAGGGTCCCATGCCATCGTTACGGAGATAGGATACTGTTCTTGGGAAGAGATACGTATAATGTTTGAGTTATTAACCTTGTACAGTTCAAAGTCCATGATGTTCACACGAGACATATCAAAGACTCTATCTTCATCCGCTACCGGCTTGTTCTCATAGTTAGCCGCGAAGTAGCGTGCCTTACCAGGGCGGTTGCGTATGCTCTCTAAGAACTCAAACGACTGCCATGCAGGAAAGAAGAGTCCCTGCGGTCCATCCCAACAGGAGCGTATGTACTTCTTATAACGCTCTGGTTTACCTTCTGCTATCCTCTGATCGTCGTCTTTGATGATACGCCCGAAGGCATCGTCAACGTGCCAGCGAGTCCCTGTAACAATGATCGTTCCCCTCGGATCTAACATAGATTGAAGCGTGTCGAGGTAGTCCGCCACTTGGTCACGCAACTCTACCGTAACAACATTCTTCTCATTTACAAGATCATCTGCGATGATCAGATCATAGTGAGTTGAGGTCAAGTCTGCACCAAGAGAACCTGTATCGACGGTAGGCTCAATCAAAGTAGCAGTACGCTTGGCGACGGTTATCTGCCCATCGGACCAAGGGAGGCCACTGTGGAAGTCAGGTCTCCATCCATCTCCATACCTCTCCAAGAACTCTGGGTTGTTCGTGAGATGAAACTTAATAACCCGTAGTCTTCCTTGAGACACTTTTTGCTTGTGTGTAACCCAGAGTATGCGAATGTTCGGATTTTCTTTTATGATGCCTATACAAGCTCCAACAAGGATGGATGATTTGAACGTACCACGAGGCATAAGCATCATGTAGAGCTTCTGTATCTCACTATGAAACTTAAAGTCTCCAACAGCTTCTTCAATAAAGGCACAACATTCAGTGTGTGTTTCTGGTTGAAGACCTATCCCAGAAGGAGAAGTCTCGTCACTCATGTTCAAGTAGTCAGTACAAAGGGAAAAGAGCCACCTTGATTCAGGAGGCTCTTGATGCTCGTACCCTTCGTTCTCTATGTCCCAGTCTTGCGCTACTTCAGAGAGTGCATTGATATCCATGCCATTATTCTACACCGTTCTCGTCCAGTCGTGCAGCCCAAGATGTAGCTATCGCTGCTACTTGGATAAGCTCTTCTTTCAAGTTCTTCCAGTCTGCGTGTTGAAGCCCTCGTGCTACTTCACCTACCTCTTCCATAAGCATAGATACCCTGGCTTCGTTTGTGCATCCTCTATCGTAGGCGACATACCTGAACTTACCTGCTTGTTGGAGGTCAAGTTGACGAAGGATCTCTCGTCTAATGAGGGCTTCCATCTTCGTTACTCGAAGGATGTATTCTGTAAACAACTCATAGTGCTGCATGTAAGTTCACCGTTACGTATCGCTTGACGGAGGGGATTTGGATTGAGAGCCGATCTCCCGGACAGGCCGTTGAGTATGGGTCAGGGTCACTCGGATAGAAAAGAGATGCAATGTCTCCATGTCCATATGTTCTTTCGATAGAGGTAAGATGTATATGCACGCTAAGGGCAAGGTGACAGAGGCTTTGGACTTGTTCTGTAGTTGGATCACCAGTGAATCCAGAGTCGCTTGAGTCGAAGTTTCCTGTAAGGCAGACTGCAACGCCTTGTTGATTTCGTCCGTAGTTGGCAGCAGAGACCCATCCGATCGGACGACCTTGGTATATGGTGCCATCCTTTGTGATGATCCAGTTATACGCAATGAAGGCCATACCGCGAGCACGATGCTCAGCATCAATCTCCAAAGGGGTTTGATCAGGAGAGCCAGCAGAATGATGGATAATGAAGTCAGTAATAGTGGAGATAGGTCGTTGTGCATAATTAGGCCCCGGAGGAGGATATAAAGGGACTGGTTGTACAGCCCCAAAAATATCAGCAGCAGACATTAGAGTGCAGGAGGTTCTGGTGCAGGAGGAACTGGAACAAGTGCTATCGTTACTTCAACAGTGCCGATAACAACCGTGTAAGGCAGAGACTGAACTGCGAAGAGCTTGAGGAAAAGTAGGAACTTCTGAAGTATGCTCATGGTATGCTCCTAATCTATGTGTGCAGGGGGGAGAGGAACGGGGTCAGGCGGGTCCGGGGGTTGATCATCTAACCAGTGGAGGACTTTTGCTGAGATCACGCCGAGTATGGCTATACACCCCATGATCTTCGGTCCATCCTGTCCAAAGACTGAAGTTATGGCCTGCTGAAACATCGTGTCTGAGACGAGTGCAGACAAACTAGCGAGTTCTGTTAGAACTGCGGCTATCTTCATCTTGCACATGCCTTCAGTACACATCTTGATACCTACATCGGGACCGGGAGGATGTTGTTATGTATTCTCGCTATGACTGCTTTCTCGTGGAGGATACAGATGGGCTGTTTCTCTCCTTTGAACTTGGGGTTGACGGGTTCGTCGTAGTCGAGAAGCAGTTCAGACCACCTCTCGAAGACGATTAAGTCGCCGGGTCCGAACCTCGGAGCTGCCGAGTGAGCAGAAGCTAACACGAAGGCCCAGACCCGAGCCCACTTATCATTCAGTGTAACCCATAACCCATTCTCTGTGAAGCCTGCGGGGCTATAGGGGCGAACGAGGAGGGTGTTCGGGCGGATGTGCATCCACCAGACCTTTGACTCTGGTGGCAGATCCCAGTAAGGATGAGGCGATTCGAATTTCGGGTACTTTTCTCTAAAAGAAGTCGGTTTCGGGGCGAGGTTTCTCAACTTTAGGCTCCTTTTTTTGAGGTGGAGTAGGTTCAGAGAGCTTCTTACCAGGGTTCTTTGGCACTTCCGGGAAGGAGGGATACTGTCGTAGCTCTTGTGCGAGATGTTCTAAGCCGTACGCGATCAGAGCCACGGCGATATCCTTCGGAGCTACCCCTGAAATCTCCCACATCTGATAAATCGGCAGAATATACTGTCCAGGGACCTTCATTTGCAGCAAAAACGGCTCTTTTTGATCTTCTTTTAGTGCTCTTAACGTCGCTGCATGAAGCGAGTGCTTGATTCTTCTCCCTCTCGTGTCACGGGAAAGGTTGAGTTGGTCTTGTAAGTACGTTGTAAACCTCGAAAGCTCCTGTGTATTGATTTTTAGTTTTGAGTCTGAGACGAATATCCTTGTTAAGTACCCCAAACCATCCGGTAGAATCTCCCTCTGCGCTACTCTCGACCGTATGGCCGCTCGTGCAGGAGAAGGGCGTCCGTTATGATACTGTGTTCTGTGTCGTGTGAGTCCATACGCATGCCGAAACTCATACTTACAGACGAGACAACAGACTGGAGTGAGGAAACACTGATTACACATGCAGTGGAGATCATGTTTTGGGTGACGATGAGAGGCCAGCTCCTCGTAGTAGGAGTCAGGTCTATCTATGGAAGAGAGTTGATATCGGGGCATTTAACATTAACCACCATAACCAGGCCATAGGAACACCGACAAACAAAATAGCCAGTGCTTGACCTACATAATTATTGATAAGCCATATTACGCGCTCCTTTGTACTCATTGTCCCTCCTTTATGCGTTTATCTATCTCGTCAGTTAGCCACTTCCATGAGCGTTTCTTTTTTATTGAGTTTACCGTTGAGTGCGATACCGAGAACAGTCGTGCTAGCTTGCGGGTAGACCATGGGGACTTGTAGATTCTCGTTACTTCATCCTCATTAAGCTGTGCTAGTCCATGGTCTATCCCGCGTGCAGGCATTAGTCTTCTTCTTCCTCGTCAGGTTCTATTGGTACCGTTCTTATGTTTGTTAACCACTCGCCAAGGTCTGTGTCCCACCCTTCGTCAGGGTCCGGTATGAAAGTATTCATAAAGATACGCATAGCGTTGAGTTACTCCTTTACCATCTTCGCAAGTACTGAGGCTTCTTTAATCACCAGGTACTCCTTACCGTCGAGCTTCAAGAGGGAGCCTGAGTTGTTGTTGTAGTAGATCTCATCTCCCTTAGAAAACTCTGAGGGTTCACCTTTCACGGGGTAGTCAATAGAACGCCCAACTTCTTTCACTATGCCATGACCTTGATAGATCGACGCATCTGGATCTGAGGTAAGAAAGATGCCCGTGGCGGTTATGGTTTTCTCCTCGAACTCTTCGATGAGCAGGTAACCAGGCATGGGAACGGGGTGCATCATATTCCATCTCCATAAAATACTTGAGGAATTATATCTGAGATGCCCTGTGAAGGAGGCAGGAGCCACTGCCAAGATGAGACAGGGACATCGCCGGATATGTCGATCTGGTAGGATGTGCCGTTGTAGGGTACACCATTTTTAATGGCCCAGGCTACGAGTGGGTTCGGTGTGCCTGCTGCTGTGTACATCGGGTCCGCTTCAGTCTGGAAGTTGAGGCCGGTGTTGTTGTTGTCCCCCATGTACGCTCCGTACACACTGGCAGCGAGAAGGAGTGCCTTGTGGTAGAACGGTACCGAGAGGGCTGCGATCTGTGCCGGGGTCATGTTCAGTCGTATCCTGCCACCGTATGGTGCTCCCCCTGAACAGAACGCATCCGAGGAGCGCGAGATCGAGGGGTAGACGCTCAGGTTCGAAGAGCATGGTGTCACCATAAAGAGAGCGTGGTGTATCGTGTCGTAGCTCGATGCAGAGGAGGCTGCTAGCTCTTGTGCCCGGACTACGCCTGCCCAGAGGTCGTATCCGGCCCCGGTAGCTCCCAAGACAGGATTTGTGCCAGGTCCAGAAAGTAGGCTTGATACGGCAGATTGGGGTGAGGCGGTCCCTCCTGTACCTGAGAGGTTCGGTGTAGCCCACATATCGAGTTCAGTAGGTGTTGAATACGTATAGTCAATGACTCCGAGATGAGCATCTGAACCTCCAGCGGGGACGGCGTACTTCGGTATGTGGAAGGATGTGGTGGGACATGTCGCCTTCGCCCATGAGGCCTGACATGAGATCTTGTAGACCGGATCTGTGGCGTACCCAAAGTAGATCGGATGTTGATACTGATTGACTTGGTTCGCGTAGCCGAATGAGAGAGCCTGCGTGAAGAAGTTATACTTGGAGTAGGTGGCGGAGTACGAGGAACCGTTCGGGTCTGGGTTAGAAGGGTTCTGTGCTATTGTCTCGTTCCATACCGAGGTCGAGGAGTAGGGGAGCCATCCTGCTGGTGGGTAGTTGTTTGGGGCACTCCAGTTAGTACTTACAGGGGCCGGTGTGGGGGAAGGGGTGATTGATGGTACTGGACTTGGGGACGGGAGTGGTGTCGTCGTCGGCGTAGGGGTCGGGGACGCACTCGGGGCGGTTGATGGGGTGGAAGTTGGTCGGGGGGTTGGGGAGGGGGTCGGCACCGGGGAGGCTGAGGGGGTCGAGGACGGTCGTGGTGTCGGGCTCTGGGTCGGGTGTGGGGTCGGTTGAGGTGTTGATGTTGGTCTCCCTGTAGGTGTAGAAGTGGGGGTAGGTGTGGGATGAGGGTGTGGATGATGATGTGTATAGGAGTTGTAGAACAGGTCTCCAAAGAGAAGGACCAGGCCTCCGGCTGCGGTAGTTATCCAAGGTGTGATCATTATACAGTTTCATCTCCAGCAGATAGTGGGGTGTTCGAGTCGCTGCAGTCCAAGATACGTGCAGTAATGTAGCTATCGGGGGAGGGTTCTGAGACGTACCCAGGTGGATAGGGTATGGAGGGTATGTCGATGTTATCAGGCTCTGGAGGGTCGTTACTCATCTCCACACCAGCTTGTTACCATTTTTATCTACGTTACCTGTTACTCTATCAGCGTGAGCTGAGATGTGACCCTCCTTGTCCCTTTTGAATATAACTCTAAGAGACTGTCTATCTGTATCAGCCATAACCTTTAACTCCGTAGCTACAATATCTAAAACTTCTTGAATAGTCATGCGTATATCAGTCCTATGTAGAGCAGCCCGAGTGCGACTATTGTGTAGAAGAACGGTGCCGGTAAGGTGTTGATGGCCTTGTGTCCCGTGCTGGAGTAGCGAGGATCAGGCTTGCGGGTACGCTGCCCGGTCTCAGGGTTCGAGTAGTAATTTCTCATACCCTACTATTTCGGCAAGGGTGTACACATAGCCTGCTGAGAGAGGGGTTCTATATGTACACATATTGTAAAAGCGAACGCAAAAGACCCCCTGTTTGGGGGGTTCTTGGTCTACTAGATTCCTGTAGCTATCGTGAAGAACGCTCGTATGTTCGCCTTGAACAAGGCAGAACCTATGTTGTGCTCCATGAGAGACTTGATACTCTTGAGCATCCTCCACTTATAGCTGTAGTTACTCCAACCATCATTTGTTTGATTCAGCTCAAGTTGAATAGCTTCTAGTATAACTTTTTCTGCTGCCCTGCGTTGTTTTGGATTATAGTCAAAGACCTTCTCTATATCAAAGTCCTCATCAATTTTTGGATTAACCCTGTTCTCGTCCGTCCTAGGGTAGAACATCTCTTTCAGCATCTCTGCCTTGTTATATTTCAATATAGAAACTGCTAGTTCAAATCGGTCTATGTCACCCTGCTCGTACTTAGGAACAGGAGTTAAATCAACACTTGGCATGATGTGCTCTTTCTGTGGAGCATGATGACTACCACACTATAGGTATTCGACATGAAGGGACAGGTATCCTATGTATACACATACAGTAAAGAGCTTCCCCCCTGCCCCCCATTGTAAAGTTTTGGGTCCCCCCGGCTAGGGTGGTTGACAACCATGGTCGAGTGTGCTTGTCAAGGGAGGGTGCCAAGTCTTAACAATGTGAGATGGTTGCACATCATACACAATCTATACTATGTTAAGCTTAGGTTAAGCGTTGATCATAGCTTTGCAATGTAAATCTTATGTAAAGTTTGCGCTTATGTTAAGACTACATTAAGACACCTTAACATACCGACAAGCAGGAATTAACCAGGCTTGTGTCGGCAACGGTTAACGGAAGAGCACACAAAAAAAAGACCTCACCTCTTACGAGGGAAGTCTTGGATGCTGCTGGTGGAGCTATGTAAACAGGTTTGTAGGTTAGTCTCCGGCGACAGTCAAAGCCCACAAGGCGATCTCAGCCTTAGCAGCTTCTTCACTGTTCACAAGATACATGCTGGTGCCGGTGTATGCGTTAAAGACTTCGTAAAGATTCTCGCCTAGCTTTTCGTAATCCAACATGTTGTGTTCTCCTTAGCGACTCTGCTTATGAATCTATTATACTACATCTAAAGTTAGATGTAAACTAGCTTATGTGTTACTAGTGTAAAGCCAAGGTTCGTTAGCTCTTGAAATTAAGTCTAGCCATTCTTCGGCCTCTGTTAAGGTTTGAAAGGTTGCGTATGTAGATTGTGGTATGTCGATGTCACCAAATCTATAGTATGCGGTCCAAGAACCATCAACATTTTTGTAAAATGCTAACATGTCAAACCTTCTTCCTTAGTTCCATAAGATGTTTATATGCGGTATGCTTGTGTTCGCACCAAACTTCTCTACCGCGTCCGTTGTTTGTGCGTTCATATCCTAGTTTACATGTGCAAGAGGTTGAGGGTACGAAGTTAGCATCCCTTAGTGCTAATCCTGTTGCGTTCAGTACAGCTTGCATACCTTGCACATAGTAGCTATCAACCTTGATAAAACCGTTATCACAAACCTTGATATCCATGTCAAACTCTCTTTCTTACTCTCTTAGTATATCACATCTAACCTTACATGTAAACTAGCTTATGTATCACTAGTGTAAAGGTTGGGGTTATGTAGACAGGCTAACCGCGCACCTTAGCCATAGCGTCCTTCACATCGGCCTCCTGGTGGACACGGTGGATAGTAGCGAGCTTGTCTAACGTCTCTTTGCCCCAATAGTTAGGACCATACTTATCATAGTGGCATGGTCCGCACATTCCTGTATGTGTACCAATAGCATACATATCAATTTGCATAACCTTCTTGCATTCGCTACAATGTGCCTCTTTGAATCTGGACATGTCAAACCTTCTCTTCTTCCAAAGCATTAACAACTTTGTGCCACGCTGTAGCTACGTCTATAGCCATAGCATACTGTTTCCAATCTTTGTCCTCTATTGCTTTGTTGATAGTTTCATTCCAATCTTTTAGGTTAGCCTTTGCTATCTCTAATGTGATCATGTCAAACCTTCTTTCCTAGTACCCTTGTGTTATGAGAACGAACGGTATCGCGAGGATGGTGAAGGATAGTACTGAGACCATGATCACCAGGGTTACTGTGCTTATCGCGTTCTGCATGTCGTTCTCTCTTTCTTACTCTCTTATGATACCATATCTAAGGTGATATGTCTAGTTACTTATGCTTAACTAGTGTAAAGGTGGGTTCATCAAACTCTTGGTTGTAATTATTAAAAGACACAAGATAGCCTGTATGTAGGTTAGTCTCGTGATAGTTGTTATACTCGTAGGTGCTTACGATACGTCCTAGTTGTTCTGTGCCGTTGATGAGGACAGTATCGCCGACCTTGAAGGTATGTTGTTGTGCCTTGAGGACGATAAGCACGACTACGATAACGATAGCGAGGCTGAGAAGACTGATACGTAGGTGTTTCATTTCAAGTTGCATGGTATTCTCCTTAGTGACTAGTTGTGACAAACGGTGTGCTGAACGAGAGCTGTCATACATGCTAGACCGATCAAACCGAACCCTAGTAGCGTGACCCACATGAACCCTGTCGATACGATAGTGAGAAGGGTGCTGTCTTGCTTGTTGATCATTTCGCTGTTTCCTCAATAATTCTAAAGTCTTCTTTTTTCAAGCCTTCTTCTGAATATTCCTTAGGATCAAAGTCTTCTAACCATTCCTGCGCTCTCTTGAGGCTGTAAAATCCTCTTGCGGCCTGCCACCCTCTTGCATGTACTATCTTATAGACCTTCATGTTGTTTCTTCTTTCACTAGCGGCGTTGCGTTCGTTCTTCTATGTATACATTGTCTCATACTTTCGAGACTTTGCAGGTTCAGATTGAGTTAAGTACCTTTTGTCTTATGATAGCATCGTACTTCTTGGTAACCATCTTACGTACTTGTTTCTCATCGACACTATTGTCAAGGATATGCTCTGATGCCATAGCTATGACTTGCTTAACCATCTTGTCAATTTGAGACTTACGTTGTTTCTTCTCTTCTGTTGATAAGATGAGTTTGAAACTCGTTTGGGTCTTCACTATCGGTTGGACTTGCATGGTGAACCTTCTTTCTTATAGATACATTGTCTCATATCTCATCTAACATGTCAATAGCTACTGTCATAGTACATGTAAACTCATCATTACACTAATCTATCTGCTACTTCTTGACGGCACATGCTATCTCATGGTACGATGTATACATAGAACGGCACACGCTACTAAGGAGAAAACGACATGATTAAGAAACTTTTAGGGTTCGGGTCAGGACCTTCAGTCGAGGACAAGTTCTTCGAGAAGTACAATGAAGAACAACGTCTTATGAACATGAGAACAGTGTATACTGCGGGTAGCAGGCCTATGAAGCCTGGTGTGTATCAATCTCGCTAAAGACTTGTGAAAAGAGGAGAAGAAAGAGCACACGGTGCTCTTTTTTCTTGTCTTGCTAACTTTACAAACCTAATACAAATGCAGATTGACATTACATGTAGGACATGAGACAATAGATACATGGAAACACACAACAGTAATGACAAGGAGAACAGTATGGACTGCACTATCGACCACAATACTCAAGACGTTCCTTACACAACGAACAACACAGTGTACTCGAAAACATTGTGTAATCTAGCAAATGAAGGTCTCGGAGGTAAGGAGTACCAAAATCTCTTAGAAAAGTGCGATGCTCAAGGGTTTGACCTAGATGATTTCTTGTTCGAGATATGGAAGGACACGTTAAATGACTATTGAGCGGGACAATAAACAAGAAATGCAACGCATGTATGACAAGTTTAAGCGAGAACTTGAAAATGAAACAGAACATCAAAACAGTAACATACCTGACTTCTATCATAACCTTATGGCATGGTGTGTAGAGAAAGGTGCTGATCCTACATGAAAAGACAGAACGACAAGTACAAACACTTAAACAAGGAACGCTTCAAGCCTGCACACTTCTACTGCGACATATGCGGGGCACGAGTACTTGTAACAACAGAATGTAAAGATTGTGCTATTAAGCACATAATATCGAAATTTGATGATATACTACAGTAAGAAAGAAGGTTGATATGGGAAGTTGTGAATGGGAGACGCTCAGGGGTACGGGTTACCGAGGCGGTAATGATGAACCTGCAATATACCGATGCATATGGTCTAAATCTGAGGACGTTGATCCGAAGTGTATCAATGAAAATGCAGTGAACGCTGATCCTTGTTGCGCCATATGCAAGTGTACTTGTGACCTAGAAGAAGAAAACTTTCAGTATTCACCAGAGACAGGCACATCTGTTGCCGGAAGAGAGGGACCGTAACATGTCATTGAAAATAGCGCCCTATTGGGGCAAGCTTGTCGATATGAATGGAGACTTTATCAGGAACGCTACTCAAAGGGAGTGGCAAGAGGCCTATTCACTCAACCTGAGACTAGGTACTATGGGGTACATCGTGATCGACACAATCTCACCTATGGGAGTACCTCATAAGATATGTGCTTGTGTCATAGGAGGTTATGACATTGAAGCTATCGAACAACCTACTGTGAAAGGATAAATGAATGTCTAAGAAATCTCGCCCTACAGCAACTCTAGACTTTGGAGACTCATTCGGTGAGTCCCCTTCGAAACAAATACCTCAAGATTACTATGATGACTATCACGAAGGTGATATGAAAAAGGAGATTCCCCCTATGTCACACACACTTGAGAGGCTGAACCGTACCGATATACTCAAGGATGCCCTAGCGAACGCTCAACCTAAACCCTCACGAGCTACTCATGTAAAGCTTCTCTCCGAACATGAATGGAAACTCATCCATGAAGCACGTAAGAGTGAGTCAAAGGCAGGCCTGAAGGAGCTATTTACTTCGATGCAACGCTCCTACCAGGACAATGACGAAGCATTCTTCAAGGACTATCCACAGTTTTATAACGCCTATCGGCAGGCTGTGGCCTTGTTTGGACTGCCTCCGATCAGAGTTCGCAAACCAAAGGATCAAGGTACACCAGGAGTCTCATAACCTAAAATGCACTGAGCCAAAAAAAGAAAGGATGGGAGCTAAGGCTCCCTTCTTGCTGCTATGCCTGAAAAACTCAAGAAGCCACAACTCCTTTTCTTCTGGGCTACATGGTGTGGGCCTAGCCTGGCCTTTAGAAAGGTCGTAGAGGCCGCTAGCGTGCCCTACAGCGAGTTTTACCTGCCTATGCAGTCTTACTGCGTGGACGACTGCAAAGAGTGGCTCCTGAGCCAATACAGGGTCCTTGGCACCCCGACCACGGTTTTACTCTCAAGACACGAGAAAGAGATAGCCCGTCTTGTTGGTTATAACTCGTTAGAGAGTGTAAAGAGATTTTTACAAAGAGGACTGCACTGACCTGAAAGGGGTTATAAGAGAAATGAAATATGTAAAATTGAAGCCAAACTCCAAGGTACCCGCTACACTTCACGGTCATCATGATGCTACAGACATCAAACCGGAAGGAAACTACGGCATAGTACTAGATGGTGAGTATGTTGTTGTTGACTTTGACTCTAACAATCCGGGGAGAGCACAATATGAAGTTGCACTACCGGAAACATGGAGGCAACGTACTGCTCGTACAGATGCTATAGGTATGCACTATCTTTACACTATACCTAAAGGATTCAAAGGTAAGAACACAATCCTAAAAGCAAGTGACGGTACAAAGATAGCCGATGTGAAATGTAATGGGTACATTGTGGGACCCGGTTCTGAGATTGATGGGAGGCCCTACTACAAGCCCATCGGAAACTCTGAGCCTGTCCTAGCCCCCCAATGGCTACTAGATACCATCCTTGAGCCTGCGAAGGCCCTTAAAAAGGATTCTAAGAACTCCAACGAGTTCGATGTTATGCCGGACGGCATACGAGACAACAGCCTTCACAAGATTGGTTCAGCACTGCGAGGCGTAGGCTACTCTGAAAGGAGTATTGTAGAGGGTCTAGCATCCCTGCTTGATGCTCAGTTAGTTGCAGAACCTGAAGGGAGAGAGATAGAACGTAAAGACATAGAACGCATAGCACATTCTTGCATGAAGTATGATACAGAAATTGAGCATCCATTCACAGTAAAAATTCTTCGTAGTGCTTATGATCTCCCTGACAAGCAACCCGACATTGAATGGGTTCTCTTCCGATTCATACCACAGCATAAGCTTACGTTTCAGTATGGTACAGGTGGAATAGGTAAGAGCACCTGGGTACCTTGGCTTGTACGTAAGCTTCTACTTGAAGGTAAAAAAGTAGGATTCTCTGCTACTGAAGAAACTTTCGAGCATTTTAGTAATGGTGTAAGGCTTGGTATGGAGAACTTTGACAAAGAACTCTTTCGAAATCTCTATGACTTAGAAAACACTTGGACCTTTCCCAGAGATACACAACGCTTAGTAGAAATTCTTGAACAATGTCCGCTAGACTTTATCTACTTTGATGCATTGTATGATATCTTTGACTCTAAAGGACAAGGACTCTTTGCAAACACAAGGCCATCGCTGACTCCACTCTCTCGCATAGCTCAAGAGATGCACGTAACCATACTAGGAACCTTCCATGAGAACAAGTCCGGTACGTTCAACGGTTCTAAAGAGATGGAGAGTATACCAAGAGCACTAATACATGCTACGCAAGGAGATGACAAGAGACTGCGACTCAGTATAGAGAAGTCCAACAACAAGAAACCTGACCATGATCTGTTAGCTGTAGGTGAATGGATACCTGAGATGAACATTGATGGAACTGTTATTAAAGAAAAGAACGAAGAAGGACTATTTGTAGACAATGAAATCTTTGTTGTTAGAGACTTTGAGAAAGTACCCTTCAAAGATGAAGAAGACTCTCAAGAAGTTGGTGTAAAAACTACAATAAGTCTTTCGGAACTAGAAACAGATTCATCTAATGATGAAGCTTATTGGCAGGTTCAAAGATGTAAAAAACAAAATCCCGATTGGGGATGGAAAAGAATATCAGAAGATACCGGACTATCAGAACGTGTTGTAAAAACAAGATTGTCTAAAGGGTATAATTAGTCCAAGGTACTTCACTGCGCTTCGCCGAGCGGGACGGCTCACACTGTCGTTTACGCCGTCCCACTCAGCTACGCTTCGTTGCGTACAACACATTTTTGACCCCAAAAAGTTGCGATTTTTACAAAACTTCCCCTAAAAGACTAACGGAAGGACCTCTGTCGTGGTACAATGTGTACATGTCTAAACTATGGAAGCATCAACAGGACGCACTAGATGAAGCACATACATATCCAAAACGCGCATTACTCTTTGACCCGCGCACAGGCAAAACCAAAACGAGCATTGCTATACTCAAGGCGTGGGGAACCCCGCCATGCCTTATTACGGCCCCAAAGACCGTGTGCCCGTATTGGGTCGAGGAGGGGGCGGCTCAAGGCATAACCATCCTCAACGGGTATGAGGGAACGGTTGCCAAGACTGTAGCCCTCATAAAGGCCAATCCCTTGGCCGTGGTGGTCATTAACGATGACCGCCTAGCCAACATACTCAAAGAGCTTCCTAGCGCATCCTGGACCGCCCTGATAGCCGATGAGAGCCATCGGTTCAAGTCCCCTTCATCGAAGCGAGGTCGTGCCTTCCGCAGGCTAGCTCAGAAGGCTACCTACGTCCGTACATTAACAGGCACACCTACTCCTAACAACTACGGTAACTTATGGGGACAGATGTCCGGCCTCAACCAAGATGATTGGTTCTCTTCCTTTACAAAGTTCAAGAGTCGTTATCTTATCACTGATCAGTTGTTCCATAGTAAGATTCTGGGGTACAATAACCTTCCAGAGCTAGAGACGAAGCTCAAGAAGTGGGCTACGATAGTCAAACGAGCTGAGGTCTTTGGACCCGATACATACCAATTTGTAGAGCGTAGAATTACTTTACCTGCAAGTGTAATGGCTATGTATAGAAAGTTGGCGAAGGAATGGATAGCGGAGATCAACGGTCAAACTATCAACGGGACCCACTGCCTAACGAGGTTCTTGAGGTTTCAGCAGATTACAAGTGGATTTGTGAACACGGAGAACGGGAGCACGAATGTCCATACTGCGAAGATTGATGCAGTGTGCGAGGATCTGGAAGAGATTATCGAATCAGGAGAGAAGGCAGTAATTTTCTGTAAGTTCACTTGGGAAGTAGAAACATACAAAGCTGAGATAGAAAAGAGATTGAAATGCAAAGTAGTGACAATTCAGGGGAGCACGAGTCTCCCAGACCGCCAAGCAGCGATTCAGGAGATCAACCAGGCGAGTTACCCGATGGTGTGCATTGCACAAATACAGGCGGGGGGTACTGGGATAAAGCTCGTGGGCGCTACGTATGCCCTGTTTGTCTCAGAAACGTTTTCTTATGCTGAACAAAAGCAAGCGCAGGACAGAATCTACAGCCCAGGGAAGAGTAAATGCGTAACCTTCTACCGCGTTCCTAATACTATTGATTCTTACATTGCACGTACTTTAGAGCTGAAGAAGTCCGTGAACGAGTCCGTACAGAACATAAAGCTCGAAGAGATTCTCTTCGGAGGAGATAGATAATGTTTGAAGTACAAGAAAATGAAGGGTGGGAAGGTTTTTACCCTCAATGGTTTGCTACTGACGGAGAAGAGTACGAGCGGTTTGACAGTGAGGAAGACGCACAAGAGTATTGTGATGAGAGAAATCAGCAAGTAAATGATGAACAAGCCTTAAAAGATTTTATTGAAAAACATGGTAGACCTCCTAATACCAATGATTTTTCTGATAAACAAACTAAATACTTAGAAAAGCTGTTTCGTGAAAAGTTGTAACCTGTGTCACTTATCACAAGGCTGCTTGAGCCCAGTTTTACAAACAAAGATTGAGAAATGCAATGTTCTTATTGTCTGTGACCAACCAGATTCACGGGCGGACTTTGAAGGTAAGGTCCTCGCGGGGCCATTGGGGGGTCTCTTGCATGGTCTTCTTTCGAAAGCACAGCTATCAGGATATTGCGCGGCTTATGCTGTCAAATGTGCTTCCGATAAGAAAGGTGCGCCACTTAATGTCTCGTCCATCGGGGCATGCCGCTTTTATCTTAAAGAAGATATACATGCTGCCTCTCCAGACTATATCCTATGTATGGGAGATCATGCCTTACGAGCAGTCACGAAGAGATCAGGCATCAAAAACAACCGAGGAAAGGAGCTTCAGGCGTTACCTGAGCTAAACACAAATGCAAAAGTATTTTCTACTTACTCTTTGGAATATATCGCGAAAAATTCTAATCTGGAGAAGACTGTTCTTAGTGATATACGTCGCTGTAGTCCGCAAAGAACCGATACCACCGTGCCCTGGAGAATCTGGGAAGGAGAAGACATAGATGGTGATATACTTGCCTACGATATCGAAGCCGTTAATGAAGAGGGTGCCTATACAGACTACCCAACACAAATTGCCGTCTGTAATGAAGAAATTTGTTACGTCAGTAGAGACGTACAAGGGATGGTTAACCTGTTACGAAACACCAAAACCATTGGACACAATTCATTTCATTACGACGGGCCAGTACTTCGGAAACAGGGTTATCAGATTACGGATGATCACGACACAATGTATATGGCGTTTTTCATGGATGAAACTCAGCCTAGAGGTCTGGAAGCCTTAGCAGTAAAGTATCTCGGCGTGCCGGGATGGAAAGAGTCATTTCATGCAAAACTCGGATCAAACGAGTTCTACTTCTACAACGCCCGAGACAGCTGGTACACCATGCTTTTGTTTCAACTGTTCAGAAGGGAACTCTCAAAAGACAAACGCTTCTCCCTTATTGAGGGCCTCATATATCCAGTACGAAGAGTATTTGATGAAATGTCTGTGCGAGGCGTGTATCTTGACAGACAATCTATTATGGGAACAAAAGCAGAAGTAGCTACTGAATTAAAGAAACTAAAGTATCGCGTCGGCTATCAGATGGAGGAGCTACTAGGGTTCGATAAGAAGGTCAACCCAAACTCCACCAAGCAGGTAGCCAAAGTGCTCGACAAATTAGGGTTGTGGTACCCCCTAACCGAGAAAGGTAACCCTCATGTCTCTAAGGACATCCTAGAGGACTACAGAGCCACTCCCTTCGTTTCAAACCTTCTGGAGTACCGGGAGCAGGCCAAGCAGCTATCGACCTACATCAAGCCCTACGAGAAGCTAGCCAACGAGGGGGACGGTCGGGCACACCCCGAGTACAAAATGATCTCCGTAGACACGGGGCGTACCTCTGCATCGAATCCGAACGTCCAGAACCTCGACCGGAGCCTCAAAAAATTCTTTGCAGCCCCAGAGGGGAAGGTGCTATTATTAGTGGACTACTCTGCGATTGAATTCCGAGTAGCCTCCTGGTTAGCTCAGGAAGAGACAGTCCTCCAGAGATTTGCCGCAGATCCGAAGTGGGACCCTCACGCGTTCTTCGCGGCTATGTTTTATGACAAGGAAGAGAAAGATGTTACCGACGCAGAACGTCAAATTGCGAAGAGTGCTAATTTCAGTCAACTTTATATTGGGACAGGCTTCACGCTCTGGGAGTATGCGAAGAAGCAAGGTGTCCACATCCCACTACATCTCTGTGAACGACTGCATGAGACTTGGCACAGGACGTTTCCGGGATTTAATAGATACTATCTCAACACAAAAAAACAAGTGTTGGATACAGGGGAAGTACACTGCCCAACAGGATTTATACGACATTTTGGTGACCCATCGTTACTGCGAGGAAATTATGGACAGACTTTTTTCGGTAAGCTCCGACAGGCAGTAAACGTACCTGTCCAAAATTTGTCCACTCATATAGCCTTCCTCGCAATGAAACGCCTTGTCGATTTTAACTTCCCTATGGTACTCTTCATACATGACTCCATAGGTTTCGAGCTGGACGACGACGGGTTCTCCCTCGACAAGAAGGTAAAGAAGATCGAAGAGATTATGACAATTTGGCCCATCAAGGCACTCAAATCAGAGTATGACATAGACTTCACAATTCCCCTCGCTGTTAAATCGGAGATTAAGAGAAATGCTGCCTGAAGAAGAAACCTTCCGAGAAGATTATGGTAGTACGGGGTCCGTATGTAGAGAATGCAGACAGTTCTTTAACTCTTCTTATGACCTCTTCAAAGAACATGGATGTAAAGAGATTGCCGCCATAAAAAAAAGTTTGGGACTTATAAGGAGTTAATCATGCCATGTTACTGTGCCATGCCTCACTGTATGGAGTGCAACCCGCCGAGTCAGGGTCTTTATATGCAAAACCTAAATAGAGCTGCTACTTTACTAAAGGAGCAGTCTGATAAGCAGCTACAGATCATTGAGATGCTCAAAACCAAAATTGTTGAATTGTCTAAGCAAATCAAGGAACACACATGTTTACCACTGCCCCCGGCCCTACCTGAAGCAAGGAAGTGGGACTACTCGTTTGCGGATGATAAGGAGTGACCATGGATGAGAACGTACAGAAACAGTATATCGGACCAGCTCGATTGGAGTCCAAAGTCTCGAAACCAGATTCATCTAAGAGATACAATCCGCAAGAAGCGTATTACACTTGTTACTGGTCCTGCCGGTACGGGCAAGACATTTGTAACGGTCTGTGTGGCCTTCGAGGAGTTGTTAAGTGCTAGGGCAAACGGTATTGTTATTTCTCGTCCTCTTGTGCCTGCTGGTAGGAACTTTGGCTATTTGCCTGGAACTCTACCTGATAAACTTGCTCCTTTCATGGACCCAATCTTTGATTGTATCATAGACCTCAATTTACCTTATGTTCAACAGATGCTTGATGATATGCGAGAAGAAAAGACAGGGGATATTGAATGCGTGCCATTAGAACTTATGCGAGGCCGTACATTTACCGAAAAGTTTATCATTATCGACGAGGCACAAAACACAACCCCAAAGCAGATCGAAATGGCTATGACCAGGCTAGGGCGAGACTCTCGAATGGTACTTTGTGGAGATGTGACACAGAGCGATATGCAAGGTACTTCGGGACTAGCTGTAGCCCTGGGCCTTTTCCGGTTAGAAGATGAGTTCGGCATAATAACCTTCACGCCCGAAGACATTCAGCGAGAGGGAATCACCCGGCGCGTGATTGAAAAATTTGATGAATTTCACAGGAGAAAGAAATGATACTTGATCCAGGGTATACTTTATCCCTACGGCCTATGAAATACCCTCAATTTTATGAGATGTACAAAGATGCCATAGCTAATACATGGACTGTGGAGGAGGTCGATTTCTCAGAAGATATCACCGACCTGAGAGAACGTATCACCCCAAATGAACGGCATATGATTAATCTCCTGGTGGCATTCTTTGCTACCGGAGATACCATCGTAGCGAACAACCTCGTGATTAACCTTTACAAGAATATTAACTCACCAGAAGCGAGGATGTATCTCTCGCGACAGCTCTTCGAGGAAGCTCAACACATTGATTTTTACTTGAAGCTCCTTGATACCTATATCCCTAATGATAAAGAGAGAGCTGAAGCCTTCTCAGCAGTAGAGAAAATTCCGTCGATAAAAGCGAAGGCGGAGTTCTGCTATAAGTGGATGGATTCCGAAGATTTCCTTATGAACCTCATTACGTTTGCTTGTGCGGTCGAAGGGCTCTTCTTCTTCGCGGCCTTCGCCTACGTGTACTTTCTCCGTTCAAGGGGACTCTGTAACGGCCTAGCCTCCGGCACGAACTGGGTCTTTCGAGATGAGAGCGCCCATATGAAATTTGCGTTTTCTGTCATTGATGTTATCAAGAAAGAGAATCCTGAGCTGTTTACAGTAAACCTTGAGTTCAAGGTACGGTGTATGCTAGAAAATGCGATAGGGGTAGAGATTCAATTTGCGAAGGATATGCTGGACGAGGGTATCCCTGGACTTACCCTTGCGGATATGCAGCAGTACCTTAGGTACGTCGCCGATCAAAGGCTTATACAACTCGGGTACAAACCCTACCAAGTTATAAAAATGCCCTTCGACTTTATGCTCCTTCAGGATGTCCAGGAGCTTACGAACTTCTTCGAGCGTACTGTTTCATCATACGCTATGGGAGTCACCGGAGAAGTACGCTTCGATGAAGAATTTTAAAAATGTTTCGACGAGTAAGATCAAAGTTCCCAAGGTGTATTTGTTCCCACACAATAACAACCCATAAGTACACTAAGCCCAATCCAAGAACAAAAAACCTAGGAGGTCATAAGGACTGCACGAATTATGCGTGTGAGTGCAAGAAATATATGCCCCTAATAAAGGAGTCGATAAATGCCTCAGTTGAAAGTAGGTGACTTTATCTTAACAAAGATCTGGAAGGATAAGAAGTTCGAGGTAACGAAAAAGAAAACAGGATACAAGGAAGATTGTTTTGATACCGAGATAGGAGAGCGTTACTTTCTTGATAACCGCTTTAAATCATGGACAAAAGTAAAACAGGAAAAGGTGAAAAAGAAATGAACTATTCTGATTATAAACGGTGTGTTTGTGAACACACGAAAGGTTCTCATAAACAGAATAAAGTTACTACTTCCTGTAAGGGCTACTCTTGCGAGTGCCAAGAATTTGTACCGAGGGATAAACCATTTTCAGGGCCTATTGCTCAATATACCCCAAGCAAATAAAGAGGAAAATAATGAAAAACAAGGTGACTTTATGCGGATACTACGGGGGAGATAAGACACATGCTCAAGCCGCCTGGACGAGTACCCAAATTGAAGGCAAGGAAGAACGTATTCCAGGACTGTTGAAGATGCTTGCTGATAACGAACACGGCACCCCTTTTGAACGAAGCCTACTTCACTTCAGCGCAACCGTAGAAACTGCCACACACATTCAAATTTTGAAGCATCGACACTTCTCAGTGAATGGGGAGAGCGCCCGGTACAAGGAGTACACGGAAGACAAGTACTACATCCCAGAAGACTTTGATTCAGAAAGTAGAGGACTTTTAGCTGAGAGATCCCTACTGGCGTACCAGGAATATCACGATTATCTATTGATGCCTATAGAGGGAATGACTAGGAAGAGAGCAAAAGAGTCAGCACGCTACTTCCTCCCCTATGCTATTCAAGTGAATCTCGACTTCTCATGCAACTTCAGAGCGTTCGTTCACTTCCAGAAACTGAGAAACTCACCAGACGCTCAATTAGAGATTCGCGAGATAGCAGCAGAGATGCTGAGACTCGTACAGGAGGAAACCAATGGAGCATTTACCAGCAGCTTGGGCGCGTTTCGATTGGGACCTGTATTGGCTTAATGTAGCCACAGCCATCTCTCTACGCTCTACGTGCCCTAGGCTCCAGGTAGGAGCGGTGATCACCCACAAGAACAGAATAGTGACCACAGGATACAACGGAGCGCCTCCAGGAGAGCCACACTGCACCGAGGTAGGGTGCATGATTGTCGATGGACACTGTAAGCGAACTATTCATGCAGAAGAGAACGCCTTGGAGCAACTTAACCTTCACGGCTACCCCTTGAAGATGTACGTCACGCATGAGCCTTGTGTCATATGCCGAGAACGGGCGAAGATGTATCTAATACACGAAATAACATGGGAAAGAAATTATGAAAGCCAAGACGATGGAAATTAGTTTCACAAACGACTTTATAGCAACAGATAGATTCGAAAACGAGTATGAAGAGGAACTGCGAGAAGAGCCGGAGCTTAGAGAGGATATTATCAGACATGGCCTCGTTGTTAATATGTTCCTTGATGACAAACTAATCGGAGAGTGCTTCGGTATAAATCCACATGATTATATGTGCATCCTTGATAAAGGCCAAGGATTCTATTATGGGGGAGATGACGATATTGTTGATGTAGACATGTCAGACCGAGAATCTGTCTACGTCTGGAGCACAACTATACACTCTGCGTTTAGAAATATGGGCTACGGTAAACAGCTCAGGGAAGAGTTCGCCAACTACGCCTCAAGGAAGGGCTACGCAAAGCTCCTAGGCCATGCCACCACAGCAGCGATGGTACAAATACTCGGAACGATGGGAGCTATTTTCCGAAAGAGTGCTATACATGAAGATTGGTTTGGTACAGAGCGTACCGCTCATTTCTACACGCAGTTTCTTCCTCAGACAAAAGACTGGAACTGCGGACCCTTTGCCCTAGCTTATCTTCTTGAAATGAATGAGCACCCATACAGTATATCTAATCTAGAGATATCGCTGCACGCAGATCCTGACGTGGGGACAAGCCCTGCGAACATTAAGAAGTTTTTAGAGTATAAAAAAATACCGTTTAAGAAAATGGAGAAGAAATTAGCACCAAACTCTATCATTGATATTACTGTTGACGAGGACGGGCACTGGATTACTTTGATTAAAAAAACTGAGCAAATGGCAAACGTATGGTGGGTGTTTGATCCTTGGCCAGGAGAGGGGTACAAGGTTGTTGACGAGAAATATTTAATGGATAATTGGCACTCACCGAGATACGGCGAATATCATGGATTCACTTTCCTATGATTAACACTGAAGGGAAACTCGTTATCAGCTATTCTTCGCTAACAGCGTTCAAGAACTGCCCGAAGTCCTACGAAATTGAATACGAGTGGTTACAAGGGAGAGAGTCGAAGCATGATAATGAGGCTGTCAAAAAAGGTAGCATGTTTCACCGTTATATGGAACAAGCTTACAAGCAGATACTCCTTGAACCCCTTCCAGAAGATGTGGGCTGTCTTATGTATAATATCGCTTTTGATTATTTACAAAATCGAGGACTGCCTGATAATATAATGGCTGTTGAGCAGTCCTTCTATTGGGAGGTTCTACCCAATGTACTCTTTCGCGTTACCCCAGATATGATCTATAAGAAAAACGGAGGAATAATCTGTCGTGATTGGAAGACGTTCGGGAAAAAACCCTGCATGGATATTCACATTAGCGATCAGGCCAGGTTCTATATTGTCGCACTCGAAGCCCTTTACCAGATGGAAGCCGAGTTTGAGTTTGTTTACGTTAGATCAGAACGAGTTGGAGTACCTAGACCTCGCAGTCCGGCATGGACGACACAGGATAGCTATTTTACAGTCCCCTATTCGTTAAGTCCCCTCCAAAAAGAAAGGACAATTCAAGATCTCACAGAATCTATAATGTCCCTTCTCCAAACCAAAGTTACGAATAGCTGGTACCGCACAGGACGCATGGGATGGGGCGTAGCGACCTGTACAGGGTGT
>Ga0224549_1000004_pt1 | contig 20570 bp, 14 predicted proteins | sample 714P315metaG_FD_179903 | JGI IMG/M metagenome (GOLD analysis project Ga0224549, IMG submission 179903) | Peat soil microbial communities from Stordalen Mire, Sweden - 717 P3 1-5 | ecosystem: Environmental > Terrestrial > Soil > Wetlands > Peat | place: Sweden: Norrbotten County, Stordalen Mire...
TCGGTCCGGTGCTTAATCAACGCGTTGCGCATCCGCCGGCTCGGCAGTCCGAGGCGGAAGCTCGGATAGCCGGGCAGCGGTACGGCGCGGACGCGCACCACGGGGTAGGGGAACGGTCCGGGCTCGGTGTCCTCGTGCCGTGACCGCTTGGTCCGCGGTGGCGTCGGCGCGATGACAAGTGGCTCGTGGCCGCCGGCGGCGAGGAGTTCCGCCACCCGCACCACGCAGTGCGCGACGCCGTTGACGTCGGGCGGGAACGACTCGGTGATGATCGCAACCCTCATGCTCACAAGGTGAGCTACTTCATGATCGAAGCGCCGAACCCCGCCATGACTATCAAACGAAGAGTCCATGACTTCTTAGGTGCGCTGTGTTTCCTCGGGGGGACGATCCCCCCAGACCCCCCTGCTCCTGGGGGGAAACCTTTCCCCCCCAGACCCCCTCGGCCCCCCGGACCCCCTCGGGGCCAGAATGACCGGTATGGATCACGACGGCGGCAGCCCGACCTGGATTGTGCGACTGGACGGCGCCGGACCCGAATCGGCCGTGCGGCTCGCGGTCAAGGATTGCATCGACGTCGCGGGCGTGCCGACCACCGTCGGCTGTCCGGTGATCGCCGAGCGCGCCCGGCCGGCCGCCCGGGACGCGGCCGTGGTGGCCGCGGCCCGCCGGTCCGGGGCCCGGATCGTCGGCAAGACCAACCTGGCCGAACTGTGCTGGTCCGCGGTGGGCACGAACGCCTGGTCCGGGACGCCGGTCAACCCGGCCGACCCGCGGCGCGTGCCCGGCGGTTCGTCCAGCGGCTCGGCGGTCGCGGTGGCGACCGGCGAGGCGGACGTGGGACTGGGCACCGACACCGGCGGTTCGGTCCGGATCCCCGCCGCCTGCTGTGGCGTCGTGGGCCTGAAGACGACCTGGGGCCGGGTGCCGGTGCAGGGTGTGTACCCGCTGGCGAGGTCTCTGGATACGGTCGGCCCGCTCGGCGCCGACGTGGCCGCGGTCGAACGGGGCATGGCCCTGATCGAACCGGGCTTCGCGGCCGGATCCGGCGACGTGCGGGTGGCCCGGGTGCGGCCGGAAACCGACCCGGAGGTCGACCCGGCCATCGAGGCCGCGATCGACGCCGCGCTGGCCGCCGCGGGCATCGTGACCACCGAGGTCGCGGGCCTGGACTTCGCCGCCGCCAACGCCGCGGCCGGCGTGCTCATCGACGTCGAGGCCTACCAGGTGAACGAGTACCTGATGCCCGACCTGGCCCGGCTCAGCTCGTACAACCAGCGGAACCTGCCCGCCGCTGCCGCGGTGACCGCCGGCCACGAGGCCGCCGCCAACCAGGTCCGGGCCTCGGTCCGCCAGTGGTTCGCCGACCTGCAGACCCGCCATCCGTTCCTGGCCCTGCCCACCCTGGTGGGCGCTCCGCCACTGATCGGCGAGCGCGGACGGGGACGCATACCGCTCACCCTGCTGACCATGCCCGTCAACCTGGCCGGCCTGCCCGCGCTGGCCCTGCCCGTGCCCGGCGGGCCGGCCGGCCTTCCCGCGTCCTTGCAGCTGGTCGGCCCGCCTGGCAGCGAGGAGCAGCTGCTGGCCCTCGGCCGCATCATCGAGACCGCGGTCGCGGCCCGACGAAGGTGACCGCGCAGGCCGTGGTGAAAAGCTCGCGCGCCACCGAACGACCAGGGACGAGCAGCCAGGTCGGGACGCCCAGCAGCCGCAGCCGCCGGATGGACCTGGCGAAGATATGGTCCTGGGCGACGAGGATCACCAGATCGGCCGGGCCGACCGGGCGCCGGCGTCCGGGCTGGTGCAACATCTGGTGCATGTCGGTCAGGTGATCGAGCTCTTCGAGCAGCGCCCGGTCGGCACCGTCCAGGCCCCGGCGGACCAGCCAGGTGTTCCCGCCCGAGGCGGTCATGACGTCCAGGTGACGGGTCGCGGTAGCACTCGACGCCGCGTTCACGACCCTTGCTCCCGGGTCGATGGTCCTGGCGGTGGCCCACACGAGTTCCAGGCACGCCCGCACCTCTCGGTCGGGGGCACGGTCGCGGCGTGTGCCGTCAGCCAGGCCGCGGGAGACGGCATCGGCGTCGGTGAGCTGGAGCACGCGCGGCCGGGCGGGAAGTCCGTCCGGCAGTTCCGGCGGGTACGGCAGGTGTATCGGCTGGGCCAGCACGTCGGCCGGGGCGCTAAGCGGTCGCATCGCCTGGAACGCTCCTTCCTGGGTGCGTCGGTTGGGGCCGGCCGGGCCCAGCACGGGCCGGCCAGCCGCAGACCCGTGCTGGCTTGTCATTACGCGGCCTGGTCGTAGGACTCGTCGTCGTAGTTCGAGTTGTCGTAGCTCAGCTGGTCGTAGCTGGGCTCGTCGTCATTGGGGACGACCTGCAGCCAGTAGCCCCGGGAGCCAGCGCCGTTGAGGCGCCGGACCCCGCGGTCCATCGCGCTGTCGCTCTGCTTGGTCAGGCTTCCGCGGCGCTCTTCCCGGTGGATGCCGAGGCAGATCACGATGAGGACGCCGACGACGATCCCGCCGATCACGAGCGCGGCCGCTGCGGCCAGGTAGGTTCCGATCATGATGTCCCTCTTCTCACCCTCGGTGGTCTATCGCTCTGTACACGCGATCCGAGGCCGCCTGATTAGCGCCGTGCCGGATCACCAGAACCACCTCAGCCTCGCGTCACAGGCGCCTAGCAGCCCAACAGCATGGCTGTGGCATCGTGATGGCTCTTGCGGCTAGGCTGCCGTTTTCTTGCCCGGATCGCGGATCTCGCATGGGGCGCGTGTGCCACGACCCCCGTCTTCCGGGGCATGTGTGCCACACCCCCCAAACGATCGCGGCCGGCCCCGCGAGGCATGTGTGCCGAGACGTACTGTTTCTCGCATTCCCCACTTGCGCCGCTTGGTCCGAGATGTCATAAATCGGTGACACGCTCGAAATCGCCGCGAGCGAGGATGTGGCCTTCTGGTGACTGCGAGGAGCGTCTGGATGACCAACACCCTGGCCGAACTGACCGCCGCCGACGTCGAACGGCAGAAGCTGCAGAAACACTTTGGCCGCTTCGACATCCTGTTCTTCCTCATCTGCACCATCGTCGGTGTGGACACCATCGCCACGGTGGCGGCGAGCGGCGGCGAGGCCTTCACCTGGATGATGATCTACGCAGTCGTCTTCTTCATCCCGCAGGCCCTGTTGTTCTCTGAGCTCGGCACGGCCTTCCCGCAGGAGGGCGGCCCCTACTACTGGACCCGGCTGGCCTTCGGCCACCTGGCCGGGGCCGTGAACAACTTCCTGTACTGGATCACCAACCCGGTCTGGATCGGCGGCACGCTCGCGATTAGCTGTATCGGCGCCATCGAGGTGTTCTTCAACAACGGCAACGCGCTGCCCACCGCGGTCTGGTACATCGTGGCGCTGGTGTTCGTCTGGACCACGATCGTCGCGGCCATCACCTCGTTCAGCGTGGGCAAGTGGCTGCCAACGGCCGGGGCCTACGCTCGGTTCCTGCTGCTCGGCCTGTTCATCATCTCGGTTGCCATCTACGCGGCCAAGCACGGCGTGCACGGCCTGGGCGCGGGGAGCTACTCGCCGACGGCCGGCGGCTTCGTGGTCCTGATCGGCGTGCTGCTGTTCAACTTTGTCGGCTTCGAGCTGCCGAACAGCGCGGGCGAGGAAATGACCGACCCGCAACGCGACGTGCCATTCGGCATCGCCCGTTCCGCCGTGGCCAGCGTGGTGCTCTATGCCCTGCCAGTGCTCGGTATCCTGATCGTGCTGCCCACCAGCGCGATCACCAACTTCAGCGGGTTCATCAGCGCCATCCAGACCGTCTTCACCGTGTACGGCGGCCACGTGGCAGCCAGCGGCGCGGCGACCTTGTCCGGCGCCGGGCTCGTCCTCGGCGACGCCTGCGCCCTGCTGTTCATCGTGTGCCTGCTCACCTCGGGCGCGACCTGGATCATGGGCTCGGACCGGGCCCTGGCCGTGTCCTGCTACGACGGTGCGGGGCCGCGCACGCTCGGCGTGATCCACGCCAGGTTCGGCACGCCGGTGCGGGTCAACGTGTTCAGCGGCGTCGTGGCTAGCATCGTCGTCATCCTGGCCCAGCAGATCACCAGCGGCAACGCAGCCAAGTACTTCGACGCCGTGCTCGGCGTGACGATCTCGACCACCCTGATCAGCTACCTGCTCATCTACCCGGCCCTGTGGAAGCTGCGCCGCAGCCACCCGGATACGCCCCGGCCGTTCAAGATGCCGGCCTACCGGCCGCTAACGATCGTGCTGATGATCTTGGTCGCCATCGCCTCCGTCCAGCTCATCGCCCCCGGACTGGGCAAGGACTGGTTCGGCGGCGACTTCAGGCCGGAGGGCTGGGCTTACGCCGAACGGTTCACCTACTTGTGGACCGAACTGCTCCCCGTGCTCTTCTTCGTCGTGGTCGGGGTGTTCTTCTGGTGGCGGGGCCGGCGTACCCGGGAGCGGACCGCCCGGCTGGCCGCAGACTTGGAGCCGCCGATTCGCTGAGGTGCCGACGGCCTCGGCCCGGGCTCTAGTTGGTCGGCTCATGCCAGACGACGTGCTCGGCATCCTGCTCGTCCAGCTGCTGGCGGCGAGGCGGCAGCGGCACATCGCTGAACCCGAGCGCGAGCACGCCGGCCAGTTCACCGGCGATGCCGAGCGCGGCGCAGATGTTGTCCTCGGCGATGACGACGTCGCCCATGAATGCGACCCGGACGCCGAGCGCCTCGGCGGCCAGCCACATGTTCTCGATCGCGGCCCCGATGCCGATCATCTCCAGGCCGAAGCCCACTAGAGATCCGGCCAGTGCCGGGCGGGCCGCGCCGATCAGCCCGGCGCGGCCGTTGCTGAACAGGCCGCGGTTCTCGAGGAAGATCGCCGCCGCCACCTCGCGCAGCACCTGGGCTGACTCGCGCACGGTCGAGACGTAGGCCGGGTGCGGCCGGCCCGTCGCCGGATCGTGCGGTACGTACTCGTCCGCGTCCTGGGCCTTCTCGACCGCGTCGGCCAGGCCGGCGAGCGTCGCGCGGTCGGTGACGACGTGCATCCGCCAGGGCTGGGCGTTCTTCGACGAGGGGGCGGCCAGGCCGCAGCGAACGATCTCCCTCAGGACCGGTGCGGGGATAGGCTGACCGTCGAACCCTTCTCTGATGCTGCGCCGGGCGAGCATCGCCGCGATCACCCCCGGCATGGGATCTTCCTTCCCGCGCTGCCGTAGACAAGGTGCAGTGCAGTAATTTTCCATAGTAGTTACGGGCTTGGTCGGATCGAGGCAGATGGCAACGACACTGAGTGTGGCCCAGCGGCTGAAGTTCCAGTTGCTGGCCGAGGGACTCGAGATCTCGCGGCTGGCCCGCGAGGCCCTGCGCGAGGCCACCAGCCAGGATGATCTCACCCCGGCCGATTACGCCTCGACGACCGGCCTGATCCTCCTGCTCGAAGACGACGTGTGGGTTAACGCGCCGATCAACGACTACAACCCGAACTTCGTCTCCGGCTCACGGTTTGTCCTGGACTACGGCGCGGACGGCTTCTGGGTGCGCGGCGCCGGGCTGGCCAGCCCGGCCCGGTTCTGGCCGCCGCCGCGCTATCACGGGCACGCGGAACGGTTCGGCCCGCTCAACAACTTCGTCGTGACCCACGGCGACCGCGCGCGACTGTCGCCGGTGCGCGGCTGCGCCATGACCTGCACCTTCTGCAACATCCCGTATGACGACCCGCTCGATGTGTACGGCACCAAGCCGATCGACGCCTTGCTTGAGGCGGCTCGCCTCGCGATCCGCGATGAGCGCCAGCCCGCCCACCACATGCTGATCTCCGGCGGTACGCCGAAGCGGCCGGACTTCGGGTTCATGCAGGAGCTCTACCGGCGGGTGCTGGTTGAGTTCCCGGATACCCCGGTCGACATCATGATGGTGCCGCTGCCTGGCCTGCTCGACCTGCCGCTGCTGGACAAGCTGGGCCTGAACGAGATCTCGATCAACATCGAGGTGTTCAGCGAAACGCACGCCAAGCAGGTCATGCGCCACAAGTACAACCAGGGGCGGGAGTTCTACCTGGATTTCATCGAGCAGGCCGCCGAAGCGCTTGGCCCGGGCCGCGTCCGCTCGATGCTGATGGTCGGCCTGGAACCGATGGAGATGACGCTGGCCGGCGTGGCGGCCATCGCCGAGCGCGGCGGGGTCCCGGTGCTGAGCCCGTTCCGGCCCGACCCGGCCACGCCGCTGCGGGACCGGAAGCCCTCCGGTGCCGCCGAGCTCGAGCAGACCTATCTGCGCGCGGTGGACGTCGCGGCCAGCCGCGGGGGCGTGCTGGGCCCGGACTGCGCACCGTGCACGCACAACACGCTGAGCTTCGTCACCCCCGGATCGCCGTACCGCTATCACCGGCCGGTGATGGCCTGAAGCCCGCGCCGAACCGGGTAATCGTAGGCGTCGGCGATCTGGGCACCGAGGAGATCCGGCATATCCTCTCGCGCGCGACCAGCCTGCGGGCCGGCGCGGCCAGCCAGCTGACCCGGCCGCCGCTCGTGGGGCTGCTGTTCCTGGAGGCGTCCTTGCGGACGCGGGTGGGCTTCGCCGCGGCGGCGGCCCGGCTGGGCGGGCAGTCCATCGACATCGCCGAGCGCCGCGGGAACGCGGTCGCGATGCCCGAGGGCTGGGCCGACACCCTGCGCGTGGTGAGCGGCAACGTCGATCTGGTCGTCGCCCGGCCCGGCCGCCCGCTCGACGCATCGCGGCTGTGCCCGCTGCTAGTCAGCAGTTTCCTGAACGGCGGCGACGCGGGCCGCTGCGGCGAGCATCCGTCCCAGGCGCTGATCGACCTGTACGCGATCGAACAGGCCCGCGGGCCGGTCTCGGAGCTGACCGTCGCGATCTGCGGCGACCTGCGGATGCGCGCGGTGCGCAGCCTGGTGCGGCTGTTCGCGCGCTTCCCGCCCCGTCGGCTGGTGGCGATCTCCGACCCCCGCCTGGCCGACGGCGACAGCGACGGCCACGCCGAGCACCGGGCACCGTGGGACGTCGATGACGTGGACGTGCTGTATGTGGCCGGCATCCCGCACGGTGCCCTGGACGAACCGGGGCGGGCGCGCCTGCGGGTGGACCGCCAGGCGCTGGCCGCGCTGCCGCCCGACGCGGTCGTGCTGTCGCCGATGCCGGTCATCGACGAAATCGCCGCTACCGCGCGCTCCGACCCGCGCATCCGGATGTTCCAGCAGAGCGACGACGCGCTGTTCGTCCGGATGGCCCTGATCGAGGCGCTACTGTCCCCGCATGTCGTCCTCTAGCTCCACCATGGCCGGCTCCCGGCGGTAGGCCATCAACCGGGCCTGATGCACGATCTCGCCGCGATCGGCGATGCCGTGCTCGGCGAAGTCGGCTTTCGGCCCCGCGTCGGCGCTCTCCTCGATGTTGACCGCTCCGTACCGGGTGCAGTTTTCCAGGGTGACCCGGTAGCGGCTCCGCTCGCTGACGTTCAGCAGCTGCCATACCACGCTGTTGTCGAAGTGCGCCGTCCCGGTCAGGCCCTCGTCGAACCACGTGTTGGCCAGTACCGAACCCTTTACCGTGAGGGCGATCTCGCCGTGTTCCTCCGGCCCGCCGATCCGCCGGCTGATCGACAGCCCGCGGATCGAGCTGCCGAAGATCTGGATCTTCGCGGGCCCCTGCTCGGTGATGTCGAGCGACGACCCGGCGATATGCCGCAACGCGAGCTCGCCGCCGTCCCGGAACCGGCCGCTGCGGACCATCAGGGAACTCAGTCGGCCACCGTACATGGTCAGGCCACCGCGCTGCGGCGCCCAGTCGAGCAGTTTCGTACGGCCGCCCAGCTTGTTCGTCACCGGGATGCCCGAGGTGACCGAGTAGACCGCGCCCGAGAAATCTTCCCCGCGGTAGTGGGTCAGCGCGGCCCGGGTCGACGCGTCGAGCCCGGTAAGCCTGAACGACGGCATGCCCTCCTCGTCGTACACGCTGGCCGACGCGCTGACCACCGGTCCGACGATGTCGCAGTCGCCGAACATCGCCCCGTCCAGCAGGCAGTTGACGAACACCGTGCCCTCGAACGAGCAGTTCTCGAAGCGGGTGCCCCGGAAGTCGCAGTTGGCGAACACGATGTGCCGGAAGCGGGCGCTGACCCGGCAGCTGTACCAGCGCAGGTTGACGATGGTCCGGTCCTCGCCCGCACCGTCGAACTGCGGCCAGCACTCCTCGGCGTCATCACGGATCCAGTCGAACATGTCGCCCTGAGCTCCGGTCAGCAGCACGAGTGCCGCCGCGGGCCCGATGTGCTCAGCATCGGCCCAGTTCTCCAGCGCCTCGCCGAACCCGTCGTGGATCAGCGAGAGCATGGTGCAGTCCACCGCGGGCGATGTCGGCCTGATCAGCGAGGAGGTGGCGAGCCACTCGAGCGCGAAGGCGAAACGCCGCAGCTCCTCGATGACCACCTCGTGCGCCGGGTAACCGAACAGCGGGCCGGCCGACAGGCCGTCGGGATCGGCCTCCCACGGCGACACCGTGATCCCCAGCTCGGCCAGCGGCGAGGTCTGGGCCGTATCGGTCGGGCCGCGCAGGCCGGCCGCGGCCGCGACCACGACGCGCGGCACACTGAGCAGATCCACGGCCCCCGCGGCGTCCGGGGCGACCGTGGTCCCCAGCCCGTAGATCGTCCGGAAGGCGCGCTCCGCCGCGTCGGGCTCGATCTCGCTGAGGATCCGAAGCTCGCGCTCGAGCGCGAGCTGGGCCAGGTCCCACGCCTCGCGGTCCAGCTTGAAGCCACCGCTGGACAAGTGTGCCGCGGTCCGCCGCACCGCCTCGCGCGTCCCGGCGATCAGGAACTCATCCAGGCTGTTCGCCGGGTCGTCGTCGAGGCAAGCCTGCTCACACAGGTCAAGCTTGCGGGCCACCGACTCGATCAGGCCGAGGGTGAAGATGTCCCGTTGGCGCTGCGCGGCGGCCGCGATCATCTGCCGGACGTGCTCGGCCCGGATGGCGTTCCCGCCGGGCTCGGCCCGGGCGTGCAGTGCGTACAGCGCGCCCTGGAGATGCAGGAGTCCGACGTCCGCGGACCGGAACTCGGTTTCCTGGATCGTGTTCCACTCGCCCAGCAGCAGCTCGATCGCCTCGAGGGTGATGGCCAGGCCCGCGGGGTCCGGGACCGCGTCTTCGGTGTGCAGGGAGGCCGTGTCACCGAAGTGACCGGGGTTGCCGCTGGCCATGATGTCGCGGATGCACTCGGCTGCGGTCAGCGCCTCCAGCTCGAAGGTCGACATCGAGAACGGCCGGATCTGCGCGTTGAGGGCCTTGAGCCGGTGGACGTACTCCGAGCGCAGCGAGATGACGACGTGGATGTCGTACCTGCTGTTCAGGTCGACCACCCAGTCCATGGCCCGTTTGAAGAACGGCCGCTGGTGCCTGATGAGCTCCTCGAACTGGTCGAGCACCAGCACCGCGAGCTCGCCGTAGTTCGCGTTGAGCTGCTCCACCATGGACTGCGGCGCGGCGTCGCCGACGTCGATGCCCAGCGACCGCAGCTCGGTGGCGACCTTGGCCGCGACGAAGTCCTCCGGCCGGTCCGGGCTGCCCGCTTCCCTGGTCCAGTTGCGGCAGACGATCGGCTGGAAGCCGCGTTCGGTGAGGTCACGGACCAAGCCCACGTTGAGCAGGGACGACTTGCCGACTCCGGACTCGCCGTGCAGGATCACGAGCTGGTGCGTCAGCACCTCGTGCGCGAAACGATCGCGGTCGTCCTGCCGGCCGATCAGCAGATCGTCGTCACCCGGCTCCATCGGCTTGGGGCCGCGCCACGGGCAGGTGTCCTGGTCGAGGAAATTCTTCTTCCATTGCTCGAGGGTGATCAAGTCAGCTCACATCTCTTACGCGCGGCGGGCCGGTGGGTCGTGCTCTGCAGGTGCCGCAGATAGTGCTGGAGATCAGCCTGGAAGTTCTCACAGCGGTCGGTGACGACGTCGAAGCTGTACCAGCCGAGCAGGTCGCGGACGGTGTCATCGGTGCGCCAGTTGACCACCAGCCCGGCGCGGCTGGGCGTCGGGGCCTTCTTGACCGATTCGCCGTCGATGCTGGTCGGCACGGTCATCTGCGAGGCGAACCGGTACCGGATGCTGCTGTCGCTGACCTGGACGCCCATCATCATCCAGAACCTGGCGAAGGCCGAGCCCCGGGTCCCGAACAGCGCGGCGGGCAGCCCGTGGCGGACCCGCTCGTTGCTCCGGTCGGGCTGGTAGACCAGGAACTCCGACGCCGCGTGCTGCATGGCTGAGTACTCGTCGAGCAGGGCCACGTGGGCCATCCGAAGCTCGGGCTCGTTGAGGTCGGGCGGCTCGCTCGGCAGCTCGATGTGGTAGTCCTTCAGCAGCCGCCGGCACAGGTCGTTCCAGTCGCTGCCGTCCTCGGTCCACAGCCGCGGCGCCCGCATCAGGGGCGATCCGCTCAGCCGCACCACCACCGGGTAGTTGCCGTAGGTCAGCTCGTAGGCCCCCTCGCCGTTGAGCAGGAACCAGTCAGCCTCGGCCGGGGCGCGCAGCTTCTCCAGCTGCTCCTCGTTCGTGAGGTCGTGGTCGGGCCTGATCAGGCAGCCCAGCCAGCACACCGACGCTAGGCACGTGGCGGGGTCGGCCACGTCCTGCAGCAGGTTCATGGGTACCGCGACGACGAACGGCTCGGTGCTGGAGCGCCACATGGCCATCTCCAGCTCCAGGTCGAACGACGTGACGAAGGCCGACGCGATCGGCGGCTGCAGCGGCGAGGACTGCAGGAAGCTTTCGCGCAGCGCGGCCTGCTGGCGCAAGATCGCGGCCACCGTCGCGTAGAACCGTTCCCGGTCGGTCTGGTCGTCGTCTTCCAGCTTGGCCCAGGACAGCCGGGTGGTGGCCGAGTAGCGCTGCTCCACGAACTGGCAGGCGGCGTCGATGTCGTCGAAGGCGGGCCGGGGCAGCCACCGGTCGAACAGCGCGGGGGAGGTCCGGGTGCTCAGGTGCAGCAGCAGGTCGTTCCAGCCCGGGTACACGGAGGTGCCCTGGGTCAGCGAATACCAGCACAGCTCGGTCAGCAGCTGGATATCGCCCACCCGCAGCGACCGCTGATGGCCCCGCGGGCTGAGCGAGCTGTCGATCGTGGTGAGCGCCTGGTGCAGTACCGCATCCCCGTTGTCCTGGCCGTTCTCCTCGGCCGAGCTGATCAGCTCCTCAAGCAGGGCCAGGACCGGCTCGAGAGCATCGGTTTCCAGTTCGGCCGATCCGGCCCGGCCGATCGGCAGGCTGACCCGGTCGTGGCCGGAGCGGCTGAGCGCGTCCGGAGCCATCGCGCTGGCCAGGTGATACAGGCGGGTCAGCAGGGCGGCGCAGAGCAGGAGCTTGGCCGTCTTCAGGTTGGTGGTGGTGTCGAACGAGTCGCCGGCCTGCGAGCGGGGACCACCCGGCTCGGCCGCCTTCTCGCCGTCGTCGCCGGCCGCCCGGGAGGCCGGCAGCCCCAGCCGGTCGGCGATGAGCGAGGCCGCGAACGCGCTGGCCAGCTTCGCGGCGTTCGTCCCGTCGGGCAGGGGGTCGGTGTCGGCCAGCAGTCGCTGCACGATGGCCGGCACGTCATGGATCCTGGTGCCGCTGATGTCGTGCCCGGCTTCCAGGCAGCCGCTGCCCAGCACCAGGGTGATCCACGGGTATCCGCTGCGCTTGTAGAGCGGGCCGAGCGGCGCGTGGATCTCCTCCAGCGCGTTGCAGAACCGCCGCGGTTCCACCCACGGCACCACCTTGGCCGCGAGGTACTCATCGCGCCCGTGCTCGAAGAAGGTCTTGGTTCCGGATCGTGGCTCGCGCCGGGCTTTGAACTGCCTCATCTCGCCCCCAGTGATCCTGGCGTCATGGCCTGCTCCGCGCCGCGCGCCGACCGGCTCTTCGCGGCCAAGGCCGCGCCGGCCGCGCCGGCCTTCCACTGCGAAACTACCCCGGCCCATGGCTCGGTCAGTTCGAACCCGGTCCGCGTTACCGACTCCCGGCAGACGATGCGAGCGACGGCGGCGCCCCGCTCGGTCAGCAGCGCCGGCCTGGTCTGCACCTCGGCCCGGATGGACCGCCCGGTGGCCATGGCCAGCCGGACCAGCGGCGAGGCATCCAGCCGCTCCGCCTCGTCGCCCACCCAGTGCACGACGAAGTGCGCCAGCGCGGGTGCCTCGGCGGCGAGCTCGGCCACCGGGCGGCTCGGGGGCGCGGACATGCCCATGATGGCCGCCAGGTGTTCCAGCATCAGGCAGCTCTCGCCCGCGCCGATAGCGAGCTTGCAGGAAGCGTGGGTCGAGCCCTGGAACCGCGGGTTGACCTCGGTGAACAGCGGCACCCCGTCGTGCACCAGGAAGTCCACGCCGAACGTGCCGCGGTAACCGTAGCTGCGCAGCCAGTTCCCGATGGTGATCGTGGCCGCGTCGATCTGGTCGAGCACCGCGCGGTCCAGGTCTTTGACCCGTCCGTAGTCGTTGCCGCAGTAGCCGAACCGGCGCGTCACGCATTCGGGTATCCCGATCAGCTGGACCGACGGGTAGTGCACGGTCACCCCGTCGTGCCACGCGGTGGCGCCCACGTTGACCGGTACGCCGCCGGACAGGTAGGGCGCCACGCCGACGAATGCCTCGGACGCCCGCGGCCACTGCAGCCTGAGCTGCCCGGCGTCGGCCACCTGGACGATGCCCTCACCGCCGGAGGTCCTGCTCCGGCGCAGGATCAGCGGCCCCCGGCGCAGCATGTCGTCGGTCCGCAACTGCTCTTCGTCGGCCACGTAGGTCCACGGGATGGTGCGGACGCCGAGATCGGCCAGCGACGTCTCGACCCACGGCTTGTGCTCGAACGCCGCCTGGTGGCCGCCGAACAGGCCGAGGTTGAGGCAGCGGTCGCGCCGCGCGAAGTAGATCGCGGACAAGAAGCTGGACGGACGGTAGGGCAGCAGCGCGCTGGGCGACGACAACGCCTGGAGCATCACCCGGCGGAACGTGGCCGTCTCCGGCGCGTCGAGATGGTCGTCGATGTCCCACGTCTCCAGGTCGACCCGGACGCCGGTCAGGTCCTCGTAGGCCTGGCCGTCGACCGACAGCCTCCTGGAGTAGGCGTTGATGATCGTGTAAGCGCCCTCGAACTGCGGCAGATCGGCCAGCGGCTCGGCGTCGTCGCCCCGGATCCCGGCCCACACCAGACGCCGGTGGCGAAGTTCGGCCGACACGTCCCGCAGCAGCGCGGCCCGTTTCACGATCCGCCGTCCGCGGCGACCCGCTCGATGTGCCCGTCGGTACTGATCAGGATCTCGGTCGGCGCCCGGCTCCCGGACAGCGGCCGGATGACCACCACCTCGTCGGCGGCGGTACCGGGCCGGGCCACCAGCGATCCGGTCGAGCCGGTCTCGGCGACGATGGGTCGTCCGTCCTCGTCCCGGCCGGCCAGCGCGTAGACCGTGCGCCCGCCCGAGCGGGCCCCGTCCAGCGAACTGACCTCGGCGATGCCGTACCTGTCCTGGTTCACGTCCCAGCCGCGCGCTCGGCCGCCGGAGTCGACCGTGTCAATGTGGCCGGCCAGGATCGTCGCGTAGCGGGTCGGCGCGTCGAAGATCGAGGTCACCACCGGCTGGGCCCTGGGCGCCACGTCGACCCGGTAGGTGGCCCGATCTGTGCTCAGTACGCATACCACCTCGTCACCGTAGTCCACGGCCACCGCGAGCAGTCGTGTTTCCTGCGCGTCCAGGGCCAGCGCGAACGAGTCCGGCCACCGGTCGAGCCGCGGCCGTGCGCGGTCCACCCAGGCCAGGGCGAGCCGACCCCGGTTGAGCTGGGCTACTACGCGGGCGTCACCGCTGAGCGCCAGCGAGGCGTGCACCAGCCGCAGGTGGCTGATGTCCGCCTTGGTGCCGTCCTCCACCGGCCTGAGCTCGGGACCGGTCTCGCCGGGTATGACCTGCCAGTATCCACCGGCGCCGCCCATCATCGCCCAGCGCCGGACCCCGTCACCTGGCGGGCGCCGGGTGGCCGCCAGCGCGGGCTCCGCGGCCGCCGGCATCGGCTCCAGGAACCGGCCGCTGCTGGCCCGGCTGTAGAGCACCACGTAGCCCCAGCCGGGCAGCGACTCATCCAGGGCGACCCGGCCCCGGGTTACCGCCTCGTCGACGGTGCTGCCGTTCAGCAGCCACTGGTAGAACGTCTCGGCGAAGTCCTTGGCGTCCCGGTCCCGCACCGCATCCCGGATGGCGATCACCACCGGCACGATGCCGGTCAGCGACTGCGCGATTCCGGGCCCGTCGCCGGGGGCCGCCTGGTCGGTGTAGCACGCGTTGACGAACGCCAGTGACGTACCGGCCCGGTGCAGCTGCCTGGCTAGCTCGTCCCCCCGGTAATGCTCGCTACCGGTGTCCTTGTCGCGGTAGAGCACCAGCGACCCGGCCTGGCCGTCGCGAGGCGGCCTGCCGTGCCCGGTGAAGTGGAAGATGTCCAGGGGATCCTCGCCGTCCGCGATCTGGTCGATGAGCTCGTCGATCGTTCTCTTGGTCGGATGCGTCAGGTCGAACCGCCGCAGCGGCGCGGCCTGCGGCAGCTGCTCGGGGAAGTCCGGCTCCAGCTCCTGGTCGTCCACCACCTTGGTGGCGTCGACGGTGAGGATGACCAGCTTGCGCCGCTCCTTGGGCTGGTCCACCGGCCGGTGGTCGATGACCGTACGGACCAGCGAGAAACGCTCGTCCCGGAACAAGTACCTGGGCCGGGCCGTGGCCGGCACCGCGATGCGCACGAGTTCCCACGGCCAGCGCGCCATCTCCTCGTCCACGCACAGCAGGCGGACCCGGATCCCGGTGCCGGCCTGCAGCGCGCGCAGCGTCTCGGCGAAGGCGGCCAGCACCCGTGGCGGGAACATGCACTGCCCCAGTTCCTCGCCCAGATCAATCCGTTGCTCGGCGCTCAGTGCTGGCATCAGCCGCCGCACCGAGGAAGTGAGGGGCTGAGCGTCAGTGGGACCGACCCGGCCGCCGTCCGGCTTCTCGCACTCGACCGTCACCCGGTGGCCGTGCTTGCCCTCGCGACCGCGCCGGATCTCGACTTTGAACTCGACAAAGGTGTACAAGGAGGATGTCCGATCGGAACCGGGGCCAGCTCAATCGTAAGCCACAGCGGCTGACCGGTGGGCGATCCGGGTCCCGGGTGGCCTGGGCCTACGGCGGAACCGGCGGGTTGGTGATCCGGATCCGTACCCGTTGCGGCCGGGCCCCCTCCTCGGGCGCCTCGGCGTCGATCTCGGCCAGGTCGTTCTCGAAGATCGCCGCATGCTGAGTGATCTGCCGGCCCGTCCAGCCGATCCACACCGTGGCGTGATGCACGCGCGGGTCCCGGACGGTGATCCGCCAGTCGCGCCCGCCGTAGGGCTCGGCGGTAATGGACCGGTCCTCGGCGCGACCGCGGATATGTAGCGGGCGGGCGGTCTGCCGCTCGCTGTCCAGCCGCCGGACCACCTCCATCGGCTGGAATGCCAGCCAGTCCAGGTCGATGTCGTCGGGCGGGGCGCCCGGGTCGACGCGGTCCAGGCCAAACCCGGCCAGCCGCTCGAGTTGCTCCTCGCAGGCGGCACACCCGGGGTGCGCCCGGTCGAGCAGTTCCCGGTGCCGCACGGCGCTCTCGTCCGTCCCCACCACGTGGCTCAGGAACTCCGCGCTGGGATGGTGCTCGGCCCAGTGCCGGGTCGCCGTCGCGATGTGCCGCCGGTTGTTCGCGACCACCCGGGCGTGCTGCCAGCTGTCGAATCCGTAGGACAGCCCCAGCGCGAAGGTGGCCGGGTCGACGCCCCGTAGGTCCATCTCGGTCGGCGGGCCGAAGAATTCGGCGAAGATCGCGTCCAGCTCGCGGCTGATCTCATCAGGCTCGTCGGGTTCACTCATGGTCTTTCCGCCTTTGTCAGCCGTGGGAGGCCGTGTGGACGGCACACGGGCTCTCGATGCAATGGGGAGTGCGATTGGGAATGGCCGCGGCGTATCTGGACTCGGCGCCGTGCAGGTCACGCAGGCTCGCGACCCGGCCGGCGGGCCGGGCCTGGATTGCCTGCTCCGCATCCTTGGGCAGCAGGTAGGGCTGGCCGAGGGGATCGCGGCGGACCGCCCCTCCGGCGTGCCTCAGCAGCGCGCGATCCGCCGCGGTCAGGGCGGCCGCCAGGTCCAGCAGTTCCAGGTGCGAGCGGATCTCGGCCTCCCGCTGCGGAGCCTTGACCAGGCCGAGGATCTCGCACAGGTACAGGGCGATCCGCACCTTCTGCCCGACCTCCGATTTCAGCTGGGAGATGCGCCCCTGGGTCATCCCGAACTGCTCGGCCAGCTTCCGCTGAGGGACCTCCTCGACGACTCCCTGCCAGTAGGCGCGCAAGTCGTCGTCGCGCAGCCAGCCTCGGGCGAGAATGGCCCGCAGGTAGGAATAGAGCGGCGTGATCTGCCCGATCCGCGTCTCGACCTGCTCCTCGAACGGAATGCGCCACGATTCCTCGGCCGAGTCGCGGTCCAGCAGCTCTACTTCAGCGGGCACATCGCTCTTCGCCCGCTCCCGGTACCAGTCAACTATCTCGTTCCTGGCCACCGTGAAAATCCACGCCTCGACCGGCTCGCGTGCGATCATTTTACCGAAGTTCAGCTGCATCTTCAGGAACACCTTCTGGACGAAGTCGTCGGCCTGACTGGTGTCCCCCAGGCGTTTACAGCCATACCCGTACAGCCGCGCCTGCAGGGTTTGCCAAAGCTCCTCGAGAATCGTTCGCGGCTCCGTACCTTCGGCGACCCGCCGCTGCAATACCGTAGGCGAACCACCCGGGAAATCAGCTTCTGGGAAACCCTGATCCATTGCCCTCCCTAGCCATGGCTTGGATCGAGAGTAGTCAACGCGTCGCCGCAGTAGCCAGTGCCTCACAGTCACTAATACGCGGGAGCCGCTCCGGTGATTAGCGGGTTCGCTGACCCTCGTGGTCGCGACCGTGGGTGAGAATGGTCGCAGGAGGGAGTCGCCGATGAGCGCGCCAGTTGATATCGCGGCGAGAACCGGTTCGCTGCGGGAGTTCCTGCACGGACTGCCCGGGGTGGACCAGGTGGGTGCGGAGGCCCGGGCGGCCATGCTCGCCAGCCGGTCGATCAAGACCACGGCCAAGCAGTGGGCGCTCGATACCGCGATCTCGATGATCGACCTGACCACGCTGGAGGGCCAGGACACACCGGGCAAGGTGCGGGCCATATGCGCCAAGGCCAAGCGCCCCGATCCCGCCGACCCGACCGCGCCGCAGGTCGCCGCGGTCTGCGTCTACCCGGACCTCGCTCACCTGGCGGCGGCCGAGGTCCAGGGCACCGGCATTCACGTGGCCAGCGTGGCCACCGCGTTCCCCAGCGGCCGTACCAGCCTGGAGGTCAAGCTGGCCGACGCGAAGTACGCGATCAAGGCCGGCGCCGACGAGGTGGACATGGTCATCGACCGCGGCGCCTTCCTGGCCGGGGACTACCAGCTGGTCTACGACGAGATCGCCGCCGTCCGGGAGGTCGTCAACCCAGCCGCTCACCTCAAGGTCATCCTGGAGACCGGCGAGCTGGTCACCCTGGACAACGTGCGGCGTGCCTCGTGGCTGGCCATGCTGGCCGGCGCCGACTTCATCAAGACCTCGACCGGCAAGATCACTCCGGCCGCGACGCTCCCCGTCACCCTGGTCATGCTGGAGGCCGTACGGGACTTCCGGGACACCCACGGCCGCCAGGTCGGCGTGAAGCCGGCCGGCGGCATTCGCACCGCCAAGGACGCCATCCGCTACCTGGTCCTGGTCAACGAGACGGCGGGGGAGGACTGGCTCGATCCCAAATGGTTCCGCTTCGGCGCCTCCAGCCTGCTGAACGACCTGCTCATGCAGCGGACCAAGCTGGCCACCGGCCGTTACTCCGGTCCCGACTACTTCACCCTCGACTGACCCGGACCGTTCTGCGGTCGGCGTCAAATCTGGTTGTACTTATAGAGCGGCAGGTCGTACTCGTTCGCAATCGCCGCCCACAGCGCGGCGAAGGCCTTCTTGTCCTTCGTGGCCTGGTTATCCGGCGCCGTTGCGGCCTGGTAGCTCGCATCGGACTGGTCGTTCGTGCTGCATCCCCGCGAGATCTCGTCTTGCGTCCACTTGGCGAAGTCCTGGTCAGCCTGGCCGGATGCCTGCCAGGCCGCGGTGAGGTCCTGAAGCATCGGCGCGGGCAGCGCCGAGCGGTCAGGCAGCGCGGCCAGCTGGCCCAGCAGGACGTCACGCGACGACGCGGCGTTGCTGAAGATCGCCTCGTCCTGGCTCAGGCCCGTAGAGCAGGCCGCGACGGCGTTGAAGGCCTGCGTGATCGCGGCTCGGTCGGTACCGCTCTGGGCCAGCAATGCCGCCAGCGCCTGCGCCGCCTGCCGACCGGACGTCACCGCGGGCGAGGACACGGCCGAGGACGCAGGAGAGGACACGGGCGAGGACACAGCGGAGGGCGCGACGGCGGACGCCGGCGCCCACATGAAGGCCAGGGCACCCGGGATCGTCACCGACGAAGACCCGCGCGACACGACCAGCCTGGGATCGGAGGATACGGACGCCCCCAGGGCGGTGGAGTCGACCTTGCCGTAGAGCGTCGCCTCCCCGCCGCCGCGGACGGATTCCTCGTCGATCACCCCGCTGCCAGATCTGACCCAGGTACCCGCCTGCAGGCGGTAGTCCTGGGGCGCGACGACGACGCTGGGCACGGTGCCATGAGGTCCGCCGACGCAACCAGGAGGCACAGGTGCCATCGAAGCGTAAGGAGTGCCGGATGGCCCGAACCAGACCGCGTCGGCCCATCCCAGGCCGGCCGGCATGGCCGGCTTGGTCTCCGCGCCCGTAGCGACGTCGGCCAGCACGACGGTGTCGACGTCGGCACAGACACCGCCTAGCCCGGGCAGCAGGAAGCCGGCCTGCGTGCCATCCGGGCTGAACGCAAAACTTCCGGGCGCTGCGTTGCTGGTCAGCTGGCGGGCCGCGGGCGCGAACGGGAACGCCCGGCCTTCCGCATCAACCCGGTAGAGCAGTTGCGGGCCGCCGGAGGCGGACACTTCTGTTCCGTATCCCACGATCACGTCGGCTGGAGGAACGGCGGCATCCAAGGTGAAGCTGTTGTTCAGAGCAAAGCTGCTCGTGGGCAGCCCGGAGATGACGATCGGGACCGGGTTGGAGCCGTCGTCGGGATAGCTCAGCAGGCGGGGAGCATTCTCTGTCTTGTAGTCATCGGACAGCAGCTGGTCACCCTGGAACGCGATCGACGAGCAGTCGCAACGCCACGTATGCACCTGGTCGCGACCCACGATGAACTCGCCGACCCCCTGGCCATCGAGCCATGCGACCTCGCTCCCGTCGGCCGACCAGATCAGCTTCCCCGAGCCGAAGCCTTGCGGACCGGTAAAGCCCTTCGAGAAGGTGGCGAGAGTCCTGACCGACCCATTGCCGGCGCGGAGGTCCACCGACGTCGACGTGGCGTAGAGGAGCGCGGGAGCCGGCGCCGCTGGCGGTGGCGGTGCCGGGTGCCCGGTGGGCCTGGTCACGATGACAGCCACGGCTGCGGCTGCGGCGATCACGACGCCGGCCGTGACCGCGGCCTTGACCGCGCCGACCTTCCCGTGCGGCAGGTGACGGCGCAGCGAGACCCGGTGCACGGTGCTGCCGCCTTGCGCGGCGGCCGGCCCGGCCGAGGGCCACAGCGCGGCCAGCAGCAGCGCCGCCGCGGCCAGCGCGGACCGGCCGCGGTCCTCCCAGTCCGGCCCGTACGCCCCCCCGGCAACCGCCCGCAACTCAGCCACCAGCGCGGCCCCGTCAGCCGGCCGCGCGGCAGGATCCTTAGCCAGCCCGGCCGCCACCAGCGGCCGCAGCGGCTCCGGCACCGGCTCCAGCGGCACCGGCTCGGACATGTGCTGGTACAACAGCCGCTCCGCGGTGTCCCCGGTAAACGGCGGCCGCCCGGTCAGGCACTCATAAAACGTCGCCGTCGCCGCGTACACATCACTCGCCGGGGTCGCCGGGGACCCGCCGAACTGCTCCGGCGGCGCATACCGCATCGTCCCCGCCGGGACCGGGCTGTCCCCGGCCCGCGCCGCGATCCCGAAATCGGTCAGCTTGCTGACCCCGGCCCCGTCGATCAGCACGTTCTCCGGCTTGTAATCCCGGTGCACCACCCCCCGCCGGTGCGCCGCGGCCAGCCCCAGCAACGACCCCTGCAACACCACCAGCGCCGCCTCCGCCGACGTCGCGCCCTGCCCGGCCAAGATCTCCCGCAGCGACACCCCGTCCACCAGCTCCATCACGATCGCCGCGCCGGCCGGGGACTCCACGTACTCATACAGCCGGACCACATGCGGGTCATCCAGCGACGCCAGCACCGCCGCCTCCGCCCGGAACAACCCCGCGAACCCCGGATCAGCCAGCAGCTCCTGCCGCAGGTACTTGATCGCCACCCGCGTGCCCGAGGCATCATGGCGGGCCAGCACCACGTCACCGAACCCCCCCGAGCCCAGCGTCTTGACCCCG
>Ga0224549_1000022_pt1 | contig 13928 bp, 12 predicted proteins | sample 714P315metaG_FD_179903 | JGI IMG/M metagenome (GOLD analysis project Ga0224549, IMG submission 179903) | Peat soil microbial communities from Stordalen Mire, Sweden - 717 P3 1-5 | ecosystem: Environmental > Terrestrial > Soil > Wetlands > Peat | place: Sweden: Norrbotten County, Stordalen Mire...
TGCGCCTTCGGCGACGCAATTGCGGCCGGTATCACCGATAACTTCGCGGGAGGCGTGTTCGGCCGGCTGGCCGGGCACGTTTTCGAGCTCATGGGATTCATCATGGTGATGCTGGTCATCCCGCTCGTACTCACCGGCAACCCGTGGGCCCAGCGCAAGCTCGGCAAGTACTGGAAGCCGCTGCACCGGCTCATCTATGTCATCTGGGGGTTCCTCGCCGCCCACCTGATCCTGCTGGAGGGATTCGGGTTCGAGCGCGGGTCAAATGGCTCCGGCTTCGCCGGTGACGGTGACCCGATCTTCCATCAGCGCCTCTACCAGTACTCGGCGTGCAGCGTCTTCCTGCTCGTCCTGCGGCTGCCGCCGGTAAAGCGCTGGATCGCCGCCCGTCATAAGGAAGGCCGGATGTGGCTCGTGTGGGTAACCGTCCTGCCGCTTTTCGCGCTGTTCGTGTTCGGTTTCATCTTCATCGTCAACGAGGAGATCTTCAAGGGAATGGACTCCTTCACCGAGCACCCCAGCGGCGAATAAGCCGGTGATCGTCATCAGCGGCCCTAGGAGAGGGATGTGACCAGCGAGACGTACGGCATGGGCAGCCAGGAGCAGACGGGAGCGGGCCGCGTCATACTCATGGTTAGTTCCTCTTTGGCTGCACTCTTGGTGATCGCGGGCCTCATCTACGCCACGGGTACCGGCGCGCGTCATAAGGCCGCGGTGGCCGCCGCCGGCTGCGAGCCCAGCCTGTTCATATCGGGTATGCCTTGCACCACCGAGCAGATGATGGCCAGCCGGTACGAGGCGATCGTGACCCCGGCTACCCAGCAACTGAATACTGAGATGGCCGCCTACGCCGTCAACGAAAGGCGCGATCTCGCCGCAGCCGAGGCGGACCTGTCGGCGGAGGTGGTGACGGAGCAGGCGTTCGACAACAGCCTGGCCGCGACCACGTTCACGCCCCAGAACCGAGCCGCGGCCGCTGCGCTGATCCAGAACGCTACTTCGTCCGGGACCCCCGTGCCGCTGGCCGCGGCCATCTTGACGCCCCAGGTCACAGCCATAGCCGAGGCGCTGATCCAGGCTGACCAGGCCCTCGTCACGCTGCTCGCCGAGCAGGCCCGGTCCGCCTCACTCACCCAGTTGCGGTCGTTCAACCACCGGGTTCAGGTCGCCAGCGCCGCCGTCCAGACCGAAATGAAGCTCATCGCCAAGGCTCTTGATTCGCCACCTCCGGCGGGCTGAGTTCAGGTGGGATATGTCCCACTGGAACCAGCCGTAACATCCATCTTTGGCTGGATGTAAAACGAACTCGGGGTAAACCACCGGGATGCCCCGGACGTCATACGCACATCTGAATTGCGCCGTACAACCGGGTACGCCGCCGCATGACCGTTAAGGCGCCGGGCCGCGCATCTTCCAGTGACTGTCCGGGTGGGGGGACTTACTGATGCGCGATGACACGGCGGTCACCGACGAGGTGGCCCGCGCCGGGAACGGCGCAGGACAGGCGCATGTAGCCGGCTGGAGCGTTCCGGGGTACACCGGGCTGAAGGCGCTCGGCTCGGGCGGTTTCGGTGACGTGGTGCTGGCCCGGCACGACGGGTCGGGGACGTTGGTGGCGATCAAGTTCCTGCGCCGGGAACTGCTGGCTGATGCGCGGTTCGCGGAGATGTTCCGCGGCGAGGCGGCGGTGCTGGCCTCGGTGGATGATCCGCACGTGGTCCGGCTGTATGAGTACGTCGAGTCGTCTTCTGGGGCGGCGATCGTGATGGAGCTGGTGGACGGGGTCTCGCTGCGGCAGATCCTGGCGCGCCAGGGCGGGACCACCCCGGAGGCGGCGCTGGTGGTGCTGCAGGGCTCGTTGCTGGGGTTGGCCGCGGCGCATGCGCGGGGCGTGGTGCACCGGGATTACAAGCCGGACAACGTGCTGGTGGACGGGGACGGGGCGAGCAAGCTCACCGATTTCGGGATCGCGGCGCGGGCCGGGGACCGGCCGGGCGCGGCGGGCACATTGGCGTACGCGCCGCCGGAGCAGTTCTCCGGCGCGCCGGCCAGCCCGGCCGGGGATGTGTACGCGGCCACGGCCACGTTTTTTGAGTGCCTGACCGGGCGGCCGCCGTTCCGCGGGGATACCGCCGAGGCGCTGTTCTACCAGCATCTGTCCCAGCCGGTGCCGGTGGACGCGGTGCCCGAACCGGTGCGGCCGCTGGTGGCCGCGGGGATGGCCAAGCAGCCCGCAGACCGGCCGGCCGACGCGGCGACGTTCGTGGCCGCGCTCAACCAGGTCGCAGCGCGGGCTTACGGCCCGCACTGGCACGAACGCGGCCGGGCGCACCTGGGCGAGGCGGCGCTGCTGCTGGCCGCCCTGTGGCCGTCCGGCGCGGCGCCCGCGGTCCAGGGCGCCACGGTGGGAAAGACCCGCCTGCACGGGCGGAACCGGCGTTCCCGGCTCCGGCATTCCCGCGGGGTCAAGGCGGCCATCGCGGCCGCCATCGTGGTGATCGCGGCCGTAGGCGCGGTCCTGGCCGTCCGCTTGACCGGGTCCAGCCCCGCAGCTGCGGTCACGCTCCCGGCGGTCACCGGCGTGTCCCCGGCCAGCGGCAGCACGATGGGCGGGACCACGGTGACCATCACCGGGACCGGCCTGAGCGGCGCCACTGTCGTCCGCTTCGGCGGCGTAGCCGGCACGGTCACGGCCGACTCGGCGACCCAGCTCACCGTGACCAGCCCGCCCAGCACCGGCATTACGACCACCGCGGTCATCACCGCCGGTTCAGGCGCGCAGATCACCGCGACCGGCGCCGGCACCGTCGACATCGCCGTGACCACCCCGGCCGGCACGTCACATCCCACCGCGGCCGACCACTACACCTATACCGCCCCGCGGCCAGCGGTCACCGGCCTGGCCCCGGACGGCGGCACCACCGCCGGCGGGACCACCGTGAGCATCGCCGGGACCGGACTGGCCGGCGCCACCAGCGTCCGCTTCGGCACCGGTGCGGCGATCATCACCGCCGATTCGAGCACGCAGATCACGGTGACCAGCCCGCCCGGCACGGGCACCGTGCCCATCACGGTGACCACTCCGGCCGGCACCTCGCAGATCTCCGACGCCGACCACTACGCCTACACCACGCGGCCGGAACTAACCCAGTCGATCTCCTTCACCGCCCCGGCGCCGGGGACAGCAGGCGGCTCCGCGGCCTTGTCGGCCACCGGCGGCGGCTCGGGTAACCCGGTCGTGTTCTCCGCTGATCCCTCCGGCGGCCCGGGCGTGTGCACGGTGTCCGGCGCCACGGTCACCTACGCCGGCTCGGGCAGTTGCGTCATCGACGCCAACCAGGCCGGCACCGGCCGCTACGCGGCCGCACCCCAGGTCCAGCGCACGATTACGGTCAACGGGATACCCCAGTCGATCTCCTTCACCGCCCCGGCCTCGGGTACCGTGCACGGCTCGGCCGGCTTGTCGGCCCGCGGCGGCGGCTCGGGTAACCCGGTCGTGTTCTCGGCCGGCGGCCAGGGGGTGTGCACCGTGTCCGGGAGCACGGTGACCTACGTCGCCGCGGGCCAGTGCGTCGTTGACGCCAACCAGGCCGGCACCGCTCGCTACACGGCCGCACCGCAGGTCCAGCGCACGATCACGGTCGGCAAGAAATCCCAGTCGATCTCCTTCACCGCCCCGCCGTCGGGGGCGCTGTTTTCCTCGGCGAACTTGTGGGCCACCGGCGGCGGCTCGGGCAACCCGGTCGTGTTCTCTATTGCCTCCTCCAGCAGCGCGGAGGCGTGCTATCTGTCCGGGACCACCGTGACCTACGGCGCAACGGGCAAGTGCGTCATCGACGCCAACCAGGCCGGCAACAGCCAATACACGGCCGCGCCCCAGGTCCAGCAGACGATCACGGTCACCAAGACACCCAGCTACTTCAGCTAGGGTTCGTGACCTAGGAGCAGGTTGACCGGCGGCCCGAGCGCGGGCCGGGGTTCCGGTACACTCGACGGGTCAACCCAGGTATGCCGACAGGCACCACGCCCCGTTAGCTCATTCGGCAGAGCATTCCCCTCGTAAGGGAAAGGTGCACGGTTCGAATCCGTGACGGGGCTCACAAGTCGCGCGACCGATCCGGTTATGCCCGTGGCGTCAACCATGATCGCGGGTACTTTTGGTCCGTATTCGGCCTTTTCTGCCCGCGATCATGAAAACGGCTCGATCCGCTTGGGTGCCTGGCATTGCCTTATGGCCCAGCGCCTGGCTGCTCAGACGCCATGACCCCAATCAAGAAATCCGTCCCTGGGAGCGAGCAGCAACCAGACGGGCTGAGCGTCTCTACTTACATGGAGCCAGATGACCCAGCCGGTTCCGCCGCCCTGCGCTGGCTCGACCCGGCCGTGGACGCCGGCACCGGAAGCGGCGCCGAGGCGGCGGTCGGGGCGCTGTACCGGGCCCAGGCCGTGGGCCTGATCCGCCTTGCGTACCTCATGCTCGGCGACCGGGCGGCGGCCGAGGACGTGGTCCAGGACGCCTTCTGCGGCCTGTACCGGCGCTGGGACCGGCTCACCGACCCCAGCAGCGCGCTACCCTACGTCCGATCCTCGGTGCTGAACGGCTGCCGGACGGCCCTGCGCCGCCGCGCGCTCGGCCGCCGGGTCACCGAGTACCAGCCACCGTCGGGATCCGCCGAGGCCGCCGTGCTCAGCCGCGAGGAGCGCGAGGAGGTGATGCGCGCGGTCCGCCAGCTGCCGGACCGTCAGCGCGAGGCCCTGGTGCTGCGCTTCTACCTCGACCTGCCCGAGCCGGAGATCGCCCGCGTGATGGGCATCCGGCCGGGCACGGTCAGGTCCGCTACCCACCGGGCGCTGAAGGCGCTCGGCCATCTGCTGGAGAGCACCCCATGACTCCGCTGCAGAACAAGCTCCGCGACGCACTCCGCGAGACGGCGGACGAGATCCCCGCGCAGCCGCCCCCGCTGGACCTGAGCCCCCGGCCGCGGGCGAGCCGGAACGCCAGGTGGCGCGCCTGGGCCGCGCCGCTGGCCGCCGCGGCCCTGGTCCTCGCGGCGGTCGGCGTCTCCCTGGCCGTGGCCGCAAACCTCAAGCATCAGCCCGCCGCCGCCAGGGCGCAGGCCGTCCAGGCCGGCCTGGACGGCGTCCCGGCCTACTACGTGGCGCTCTTCACCGCCGCGAAGCCCCAATCCGACGTCGCAAACGATCTCGGCGCCTCCTCCCTGGCCTACAGCGCCGCCGAGCTCAGATCCACCCAAACCGGCGCCGTCCTGGCCACGATCACCCCGCCCAAGCCGTACGTGTCGTTCACCGGGGTGACCGGCGCATCCGACGACCGCACGTTCGTCCTGTCCGCGCAGGGCCCAGAACCCTCCGCCGTGCCGCCCTACCCCGCCCAGCGCTTCTTCCTGCTGCGCATCGACCGGGCGGCCCGGGCAGGCGCCCGGATGACCCTGACCGCGTTGCCCGCCGGATACGTCCCCGCCGGGTACGGGATCCGCGAAATGGCCCTGTCCCCGGACGGAACCCATCTAGCCGCTGGCGTGGGCGAGAACCTGGGGTACGCCGAAGAGCTCGACGTGTTCGACCTGGCCACCGGGACCGAACAGGCCTGGAGTACCCGCACCTGCGCCGAGTGCATGCCGAACGCCGGCGGCAACCTCTGGTTTGGCGTGAACACCGACGCGCTGTCCTGGGCCGCGGACGGCCAGCACGTCGCGTTCACCTGGAATAACACCGTCCGCCTGCTGGATACCCGCGCCGCGGGCTCCGACCTCCTGACCGACAGCACGACGGTGGCCACCTGGACCGGCGGCGTCACCGGGCTGAACCAGTGGCGCGGGGCCATCATCACCCCGGACGGCCGGACCGTGCTCGGCATCGAGGAACTCGGCGGCATGAACCTGAGGGGCCCGATCCGCGAACACCTGGTCAGCTGGTCCACCGCCACCGGGAAGCAGATCGCCGTGCTGAACAACCTCAACGCGCGGAACCTGGACGACTACGAGCAGATCCTCTACACCAACGACGACGGCAGCGTGCTGGTCCTGACCTATCAGCGGCCCGGCGCGAAGGCGGCGATCGTGCACGACGGCCGGTCCACCCTCATCCCGTGGTCGCCGCACATCGGAGTGGCGGCCTGGTAGGCGCCGCTCACTTAGTCCGGCTCGTCGCGCCAGCGCCGGTAGAGGTCGACGAACTCGTCACGCTGCTGCGGGGTCAGGTCTTCGGGCTCCAGGCGGCCGCTGAGCCGGATGGTCTCGCGCATCTGGGCCAGGTACTCCGTGCAGTGCGGGCAGCCGGCCAGGTGCGCCTCGAACCGCTTTCTCGCCCGCCGGGGCAGGCTGCCTTCGAGGTAGTCGGTGACCAGCTCGACGGCCTGCCGGCAGACGAGATCACGCCGTGGGAGGAGTCTCATCGCACTCCCCGGAACTCATCCTCGAACAGCTGCCGGAGCCGGCTCCGGCCGCGGTGCAGCAGGACCCGCTGGTTGCCGTCGCTGATGGCCAGCACCGAACAGACCTCTTCGCTGGTCAGCTCGTCGACGTCGCGCAGCAGGACGACCTGGCGCTGGCGGGCGGGCAGTTCGTCCATCAGGGCCCGGAGGCGGTCGGCCAGCTTGCCCGCCTCCAGGCGGCCCTCAGCGGCCTCGACCCACTGCTCGGGCGGATCAGCCCAGCCCCCGGCGGCGTCGAACCGGGCCGGGTCGACGGCGGGCTCCGGGTCCGGGACGGGGACGCTGCGATGCTCCTTGGTCCCGGTGGTCCGCGCCTGGTTGACCAGGATGCTGAACAGCCAGGTCTTCAGCGAAGACCGTCCCTCGAAGCGATCCAGGCCGCGCAGCAGCGCCAGCCAGGTGTCCTGGACGACCTCCTCGGCCACCGCCTGGTTCGGCACGAACGACGTCGCGAGCCGCAGCATCTGCTCCTGGTAGCGCTGCACCAGGCTGACGAATGCTCGCTCGTCCCCCGAACGCAGCCGGACCAGCAGTTCGCCGTCGGCTTCCATCACCGGAAGCCCCGGCTCGTGCCCTGGTGCCTCAGTTGTGACTGCGGTGCTGGGCGCCGCGCTGCAGGCGTCGCATCGGACGACAGGACGAGCCGGCCGAGGCCCGCGCATGGGCCGCAGCCGGCTGTCCCGGAGGTCGCCTCGATCAGAAGGCCACGATCCCCTCACCGCCCACCGCGCCGGGCACGGTAACCGCCCCGATCTCGGTCAGGGAGGCCCCGGCCCCCACGGCGAACTCGTCCACGATCCCGGACCCGCCGGTCTGGACGTACAGGAACCGGCCGCCGGCCGCCGCGGCCGCGTCCACCGTCCCGGCGTCGGTGGTGGCCGCGCCGAGCAGGCTCAGCTGGCCGCCGAATGAGGAGGAGTAGCCGCTCTCCGCGGCGCTGCCCGCACTGGAGGCGAACAGGAACGGCCCGGCCGGCGCCACCCAGCAGGTCGCCGAATCGCCGGTGCCTACCGCGTCGACCAGGCTGACCGTACCGCTCGGCGCGAGCGCGAAGGTGGCCAGCGCGTTCGTCCCGGCCTCGGCGATGAGCAGGTGACCGTAGACGTCAAAGCTGATCGCGAACGGCACCGTGCCAGGCTCGGAGTTCACCACCGGGGCGGCGGACAGCTGGCCGCCGAACTGGACGCCGAACACGTCGATGTCGTTCCCGTTGGCCTTGGTGGTGACGATGAGCTGACTGCCGTCTGGGGTGAAGGCGACCTGCCCGGGGGTGTTGGTGAACTGCGGGCTGGCCGAGGGGTTCAGGCCGAGCGCGCGGCCGGAGCCGGGGATCGGGACCAGGCCGCCGCCCAGGACGCGGTAGCCCGCCAGACGGCCGCCGGCCAGCGCGTTGAGTACATAGACCAGGTCACCGTGCACGGCCACGCTGACCGGGAACGAGCCCCCCGAGCTCAGCACCTGGCGCAGCGCGAGCCGGTCGCCGTTCACCGCGAAGACCGAGACGGTGTCGCTGCCGGCGTTGACCGCGTAGAGCAGCGCGTGCCCCGGGTCGTAGCTGAGCGAGCCCTGCGAGGCCAGGTGGTCGACGACGGATCCGGCCAGGACACCGCCGAGCCCGCCGGTGGCGTAGGTGCCGGCCGGGCTGAGCGTGCCGTCCGAGGCGCGGTGATAGGCCACGACCTGATTGCCTGAGGTGTTATCGGTCGCCGCGAACACGGCGTGGCTGGCCCCGCCGGAGCTGAAGGCGGGGACAGCCGTACTGGCCAAGGCCGGCGTGGCGAAGGGCAGGGCGACGGCCGTGGCCAAGCCTGCCGCCGCGACCGCGATGGCCGATCCGAGGCGAATCGGGACTCTCACTGAGTAACTCCTCGCGCGTTGGGATTTACGACTGTGCGCCCTTTAGTCGCGCGGGAGGCCGCCGCGTTACACAGCGAGCGCTAGTGCTGGCACACCGTACCGCTGCGCGGGACGGCCAGGTCGATCAGGTAGTCGTTGACGATCGTGTCCACGCAGGCGCTGCCCTCGCCGTAGGCGGTGTGACCGTCGCCGTTCCAGCCGAGCAACACGCCGGAGGCCAGATCTGCGGCCAGGGCCTGCGCCCAGCGGTAGGGCGTGGCCGGGTCGCGCAGCGTACCGACGACCAGGATGGGCGGCGCGCCGGCGGCCCGGATCTGCGGTTGCGGGTAAGAAGGGACCGGCCAGTAGGCGCAGGTCAGGCTGCCCCAGACGAGGGCCGCGCCGAACATCGGGGCCGCTTTGGCGGCCGCCGACGCCGCGGCCTGCCAGGGGGCCAGCGACCGCGGCCAGGGCCGGTCCAGGCAGTCGATCGCGGTGACCGCGCTGGCCAGGGTGCTGTAGGTCCCGTTGGGGTTGCGCCCGTAAAGCTGGTTGGCCAGTGCCAGGAGCCCGGTCCCGTCGCCGGCGAACGCGCTGGCCAGCGCGGCCTCCAGGGTGGGCCAGCTCGACCGGCTGTACAGCGCGTCGGCCACCCCGTAGAGCAGCATCGCGCCGTCGGCGACCTGCCCGTCGCCGAGCCGGCTGGCCAGCGGGGTGGAGTTGGCCCGGGTGATCAGCGCGTCGACCTTCGTCTCCGCGCTGGCGACCGAGCCGGCCAGCGGGCAGCCCGCCGTGCCCAGGCACCAGGCCGCGAACGACCCGAACGCGACCTGGAACCCCTGCGCCTGCGCGACGGTCGCCGCCAGCGAGGACGCGGCCGGGTCGACGGCACCGTCCAGGACCAGCGCCCGCACGCGGTGCGGGAACAACTGCGCGTACCACGCACCAAGATACGTTCCGTATGACTTTCCCAAGTAAGTGAGTCCGGATTCGCCCAGCGCGGCCCGGAGTACGTCCAGGTCCCGGGCCGCGTTGGGCGTGCCGACGTAGGGCAGCAGGGCCGCGGAGTTGCGTTCGCACCGGGCCGCGAACTGCTTGCTCGCCGCGACCACCCGGGCGAGCTGGGCGGGGTCGGCGGGTTCGTCGTCGGTGCCGAAGAAGGTGTCGAGCTGCGGGCCGTTCTCGCAGTTCAGCGCGGGCTGACTGGCGCCGGCGCCGCGCGGGTCGAAGCCCACGATGTCGAACCGGGCCAGCACCGCGGCGGGGAACTCCTGCGCGGCGCCGAGCGCGTACGCCGCGCCGGACCCGCCCGGCCCGCCCGGGTTGACGACCAGCGCGCCGATCCGGTGCGCCGGGTCGGCGGCGGGCAGCTTGATCACCGGCAGGGTGAACCGGCGGCCGTCCGGCTGGGCGTAGTCGAAGGGCACGACCAGCTCGGCGCACTGAAAGCCGCCGTCACAGGGCTGCCAGTCCAGCCGCTGCGCGTAGTAGGCGGCCAGCGTGGTGGGCTCCTGCGACGCGGCGGGAGCGGGCGCGGCGGCGGTCGTGCAGCCGGTGAGGCAGGCGAGCGCGACGGCCGCGGCCGCCCACCCGGCCCGGCGCACGCTCAGGCGTCCGGCCCCTTGACGTGCATCTCTTCGTAGGCCTTCCGGGAGCCGCACACGCTGGCCTTGGGGCAGGCGTGTGCCCGGCCGTCAGCGGACAGCTTGACCACCACGGTGTCGGACGGGACGTTGTGCCCGACGACCGTGCCCGGTCCTTCTAGGGTGGTGACGGCGCTGCCAACCGGCGGGGCGTCCTTGCGGAAGTCCTGGTACAAGGGGTGTTCGTACTTCAGGCAGCACATCAGCCGGCCGCAGGCCCCGGCGATCCGCAGCGGGTTCACCGGCAGGTCCTGGTCCTTGGCCATGCGGACCGAGACCGGCTCGAAGTCCTTGAGGAACGTGGCGCAGCACAGGTCGCGGCCGCACGGGCCGATCCCGCCCTGCAGCCGGGCCTCGTCGCGCGGGCCGATCTGGCGCAGCTCGACTCTCGCCTTCAGCCGGCCGCCCAGGTCACGGACCAGCGCGCGGAAGTCGACCCGGTGCGGCGCGCCGAAGTAGACGATGAACACGTTCTCCGGTCCGATGTAGTCCACCGCGGTGATCTTCATTGGCAGCTGGTGCTCGCGGACCAGCCGGCGCGCGGCCAGCCGTCCCTCGGCCCGGCGGCGGCGGTTCTCCTCGTCCCGGGCCAGGTCGCCGTCGGTGGCCAGGCCCTCGCAGACCGGCAGCCCGCCGATCTCCTCGCTCACCCACTGCGGGGCCCACACGCACTCGGCCACCTCGGGCCCGGAGTCGGTGGGCACCAGCACCTTGTCCCCGATGCGCGGTTCGTGAGTGCCCGGGTCCAGGTAGTACAGCCGTCCGTAACGCTCGAAGCTGACCGCCATCATCATGCCCACAAGGCCAGACTACGGTGCCCGGGCGCCGCTGAGCCCGGTCGGGCTATTGCGGACTTACCAGGCGATGATGAGCGTGGGGTCATTGGGCAGGTAGGGCTGCGTGATCGGCAGCCGGTGCAGGGCTCCCTGGCCGATCCACCCGATGATGAACCCGCCGTCCACCGCGTAGGAGACGAGCAGGTGCTGCCCGCTGGGGTCGGCGGCGAGCCAGACCTGCTGCGGGTCGCCGCCGAACCCCTGGGCCCGCGAAACGCGGTAGTCGACGCCTTGCACGGCTCCGGTGGCGGCCGAGACGTCCTCGGCGGTGAGTTCTGGCCGTTCACCGAGCTTGTTCGCCGGACCGGAGGTGACGGCGACGGTGAGGTCCGAACCCTGGGGGCCGCCGAGCGCCTGCGCGATGAGAGGGTACCGTGCCGATTCCCCCAGCAGCAGGCGGCCGTGGTTCAGCGAGCCGCCGCCGGCCGCGGTGCTGAGCGACCAGACCTGGGCATCGCGGTACCCGCCCGGCCCGGGCGTGCCGTCGCAGGTAGTGCCCTCCCCGGCAGGATCGCACCACTGGCCGAGGAAGATCAGCGACTGCCCGTCGGCGGCCCAGGACAGGTCCGGGATGGAGAACTGTTTACCCGGCCGGTACAGCCCGCCCTGCCACTGCGTGCGCCGGCCGGTATGCAGGTCGATCACGATGATCTTGTCCGAGTAGCCCGGGCTGGTGTTGGAAATGTGGTCGCTGCTGTCGACGGTGAGCGCGAGCTTGCTGCCGTCGGGGGACACGGCGAGGCTTCCCCACGTCTGCAGGTCAGGAGGCTGATGGCTGAGCATTCCGCCCTTGACCGTGGTCAGCGGGGTAGCCGAGCCGGAGGCGGTGATGCTGGAGCTGAGAATCCAGGTCTGCGTGACGTTTATGTTCGGCGAGACCACGCCGTACTCAACGTAGAACGTGCGGTCGTCCGGCGCGGCGGCTACGGCACCGACGTTCAGCGTTCCTCCGCGCGGCGCCTTCGGCGGCCGAACGGTCGCGATCACGGCCCCGGTCGAGACGCTCTGCACTTCTATGGGCGGGGTCCCGCCGCCGGGCACGATTCTCACGAAGTACCTGGGCAGGGGGGCCTGCTGGTTGACGGGCTGCCGCTGGGGTGGGGTGGCGTGCCTGGTCACGGTCAGGACGAGGCCGATCACCAGCACCACGCTGGCCGCGGCGGCCACCGGGATCAGCCAGGCTCGCCAGACCTGGCGGCGGCGGGCCTTACGTTCGGCGCCGGGGTCGGGTTCCCGGACGGGCAGCGGGCGTAGGCGATCGTCGCGGACCTGCGCGGCTTGCGCGGACAGGGCGTCCCGGAGGCGGTCTTGGGTTCTGGTCATGACTGCTCCCCCAGCTCACGGGCCAGCGCGGCCAGGCCCCGGGCGGCGGTGGACTTGACCGTGCCGGGACTGATGCCCAGCACGGCCGCGATCTCGGCCTCGGACAGGCCGAGGTAGTAGCGCAGCACCAGGACCTCGCGGCGGTGGCGGGGCAGGCGGGCCAGCGCGGCCAGCACCTGGCGGCGATCTTCGGACAGCATGACCTCGCTCTCGGCGCTCTTCGCGGTTGGCTCGTCCCGGTGCGCCGCACCGACGCGGCGGGCGACGGCGCGGCGGCGCAGTACCGACCGGCAGCCGTTGAGCACCGCCGAGCGGACGTAGGGCAGCACCGCGTCCGGCGCGGCGATCTGGCTCCAGCGCGAGTGCAGGCGGGCGTACACGTCCTGCACGACGTCTTCGGCGGTGGGCAGGTCCCCCACCATGAGCAGGGCGAGCCGGACCAGCTCGCCGTGGTGCTCGCGGAAGAGCGCGGCGACCGGAGCCGCCGGCCGATCCGCTGCGGGTTCCGCCGGCACCAGGCGTCTGTTTCTCACCGCTTCCGCCCATCCGGTGGCTGGCTCAGGAACCGAAGTATGTCCCATACCTAGTGCACGAACCACGGGCCGTTCGGTTGCCTGGTTTTGTCAGAGTGCGATGTCATGCTCTGTGCCATGCCAGTTACGGTACGGATCGACGGTCTGGGTCAACTCTTGGACCAGCAGCTCTGCGTGGTCAGCCGCGGGCAGCTGCTGGACCTAGGCATGAAGGACACCGCGATGCAGTGGCGCGTCCGGGCGGGCGGGCCGTGGCAGGCGCTGCTGCCCGGCGTCTACCTGGGCCAGACCGGAGCGCCCAACCTGCTCCAGAAGGAGATGGCGGCCCTGCTTTACGCCGGGCCGGGCAGCTTCATTACCGGGCCAGCGGCCCTGATGCACCATGGCCTTCGCAACCCGATTGCGCTAGAGGTCGTTGACGTGCTGGTGCCGGGCGGACGGCAGCGCGTCAGCACCGGGTTCGCCAGGCTGCACCGAACGTATCGGATGCCGTCGCAGGTCATCATGACGGGCCCGCTGCGTCTCGTCATGGCGGCCCGGGCCGTGGCAGACACGGCCCGGGTGCTTACCGAGCTGCGCGACGTGCGGGCCGTGGTCGCCGACGCGGTTCAGCGGAGCCGGTGCACGGTGCCCGACTTGGCAGGTGAACTTCGTGACGGGCCGGTAAAGGGTTCGGCGATGTTCCGCTCGGTCCTCGCGGAGGTGGCCGACGGTATCAGGTCGACCGCCGAGGGCGACCTGCGCGACCTGATCCGGATGGCTAAGCTGCCGACGCCGCTATTCAACGCGGACCTTTACCTCGGCAATACCTTCCTGGCCAGGCCCGATGCGTGGTGGCCGGACGCTGGGGTCAGCGCGGAGGTCGATTCGTACGAGTGGCACCTGTCGCCTGCAGACGCCGACCGGACCCGGATGCGTCATGATCTGATGGGCGCGGCTGGCATCATCCCGCTGCACTTCTCACCCCGCCAGGTCCGCCGCGAGCGAGCTGAGGTGATCCGGCTGATCAAGGACGCCCTGGCCAGCGGCCTCAACCGCCCCCCTCTTCCGATCCGCACCATCACGTGCGCGGACAGCCCGGCCGCGAGGGCAGCTGCCGCGATTGGCAACCAATAAAACGAGGGCGGCTGGGCGGTTTTCAACCGATGAACGTAGCGTTCTGACGGGAAGAGCCATTAGAACGCCACGTTCATACGTTCCGAGCCGCACCGGGGAGCGGGACACAGGGGACACACGAGGCACACGAGGCATACGAGGCATACGGGAGGTGCGGGCCTGGCGGGATACGGAGCCGGACGGCGAG
>Ga0224549_1000035_pt1 | contig 11898 bp, 11 predicted proteins | sample 714P315metaG_FD_179903 | JGI IMG/M metagenome (GOLD analysis project Ga0224549, IMG submission 179903) | Peat soil microbial communities from Stordalen Mire, Sweden - 717 P3 1-5 | ecosystem: Environmental > Terrestrial > Soil > Wetlands > Peat | place: Sweden: Norrbotten County, Stordalen Mire...
AAAGAAGAGCGGATTCGTTCGTACCGAGTCAAGGACGGCCTTGGGAAGCACTCCAAGTTTATAGGCTACGTAAGGACCGCCATAGCTAGCGAAGGCACGAGCGAAGGCGGTTAGGTTGTGGTAGTCTCCAAGCTTTTTGTTGATGAGGGCCATCTTCAAATACTCTGCCTTTGTACCGGCCTCAGAAGGCCCTAGGACGCGATCTAAGTGCTCAAGCATACCTGCACGCCACCCGTACTCCATCTGCCCTAGGACATGGCTCATAGCGTTCGCGGCCTCCTTGTAGCCGGGGAACCAGTTGGCAGTGTGCCCTCCGATGTAGTCAGGAATAGCAGAGCCTCCTTGGATGAGTCTACTTTTGACAATTTCAGAAGCGGCCTTCGAGGGGTTGAACATCGCGGCTATACCCCGCGTAACGGCGTCCAGACCCCCGCCGAGAAATTGAAGAGTCCCAATGTTCGTCCCACCATGAGGGAGCGGGTTCATCTCTATACCGAGTCTTCCGGTATCGGCTGCCAGCTTCGCTAATTTATGTACTTGCTCAACTCTCGGAGCTTGGTACTTTCTCCAGTCCATTGGGTTCGGCACATGAGAGAGCTTCTGACCACCCTGCTCTGCGAAGACTTGGTTCGACTTACGGGCCAGCTCGTTCGTGTGGACCTCGTTCCGTATGGTATTGAACGTCTCGGTACGCTCCTCAGGAGACATGCCTCGGATCTCAGCAGCGGAGAAGGTCTTCGTCATCGAACCAGACGGAGCAGTAGCTGAATGAAGTGCTTCCGGCAGCACAGTTCTTGCAGCAGCAGACCTCTTTGGGGAGCCGTGCAGGTGGACGTACTGAGCGTACCTCCGGACCGACTTATCGGCGTCATTCACTACCCCTTCGTCCGTCGTAAAGTCTTTGTGCTTCTGAACTCGTTGTGAGTTCTCAAGCTGTATCCTTACATCTCGACCGGCAGGCGTGAGGCCCGCATGCAGGAGATCAGGACGCACAACCATAGCGTCATGCAGGTTGTGAAAAATCTGGGGACCGGAGCCTCTCGTAGCTCCAACAGCCGTCTTGAGATGTGCGAACGCTTTACCAGCTCCATGCTTGGTGAGAAGGTTGTGGACCTGAGCCGTAACCATACGCCCTGCGGTTACTCCGGCATGGATGAGGGGCTTGGTAGCGGGGTTCACAGCAGCAGCACGAGCTGCATGCCGAACAGCGTTGGCCTGGACAGGGAAGTCACGAGCAGCGGTAGCAGCATCCCCGGCGATAGCAAAGGGGTCAGTGATCGTGTCGGTACTGACATTGTTCACGGTCTTGAGGGCGTTCCCTACATAGGGTGCTAGCTGCCCCAAATGGTGCATGAGAGTACCGTGCATCATCGTGTCGATATCAGCGTCTGTAGCCAGTCCTAGACCCCTCTGGACGGCAGTACGGGCCTTCTCTACCTTGGCGGGTGTAGGGTGCCAAATAATATCATTAAGATGGTTGATACTGTCAAGGGGACCACGATGCTCTTGTATGTTCTCAACCTCCCCCGAGATCTCTCTTTGAGGAGTGCCGAGGACATCAAGATCAGCTCCTACTCCTGCTCCAAGTGCACTCTTCCAAGCTCCAAAGACATTCGACTCCCACGTAGCAAGAACATGCCCTGTCTGTTGTGCGGAGTGAACACGGTCCTTTATGTAATTTTGGAACGGGTTACCCCCTGGCTTCGCTGCTACGGGTTTAGGCGGTGTAGTAGACGGCGCAGGTAGATCGTTAGTCGGAACAACTGCACTTCGAGGCTCAGGGGTTTTTGCCGCCGAAATCGGCGGAGCAGGAGGTGTTTGAGGAAGATCGTCTTGAGGAACTGCATTACTTGGCAGATCCGAAGTAGGGACTGGCATTATTTAACATATTCCCATTGACCGTTTTGAAATACCATAGGCTTACCACTCTTTGACGTAGCCTTCGTACCTTCAGCAGTACCGCCCGAAGCTGCTCCCCTTCTTGGCATGATCGTGCTCTGCCTACCCCCGCCTTGAGCGGTCATGGCTCTTCCTTGGTGTGTATAGTTCACAAAGGCACTGCGTGCTGAGTCAGCTTGTTGTCTCGCAGTAAAGAGTACGTCATTAAGTCTTGCGGCATTTTTCATTAGGGATTGTCCCATAGCGTCGTCTGGGGCAATAGTATCTCCTTTTACTGCCTTATAAGCAGTAAGAGCCGTGTTCGCCGCCGTTAACTCAGACTGAGCCCTTGTAGCGTATTCATCAAGTGCCGTAGTGGCGCTATGGAGTTGAGTAAAGGCATCCTTACTCTGGTCGTGTTTAAGCCTGTCTTGAGCTACTTTAAGGTTTCCAGCTCTAAGACCTAATCCCTCCATTTGTATTTGCAGCCTTGGACCTACAGCAGCAGCTTCAGCATTCGCCTTTCCTGCTTGTGCAGTAAGTTCATTGATTTTTGCTAGCGCCAAGTCTCTCTCTGTACTTGTACCGGCTTCAGTGTAGGCGGTTTTTGCTGCTGTTAATCTATCTGTGAACCCAAGTTTCGTGTTGTTCATACGGTCGATATTGTCTTTGTGTCTTTGGTCAGTGGCGGCACGAGTTGTAGCAGCTCCTGCTGTAGTAAGTTTCGCTTGTGCTTCCGGTGTATAGCTAGCTCCTACTTTAAGAAACCGAGGGGGTATCCCACCTATGCCCTTCATAGCAAGGGCTCTATCATCGGGGTTCATGGCCTGGTATTTTGCTTTTTCGTCTACTGAGAGATCAGTGAACTGCTTGGGGTTCATGGCATCCCAGTTTATTGACCCGTCCGCATTTTTAACAACGGGTTTGCCTAAAGTATTAGCATCAACGAGATACTGATTCATCATTACAGGATCTTTAGTTAACTCAGGGAACTTAATGGCCTGAGTCGTGACATTGTTAAAGCGTGTTGTAGCATCGGTTACAGAATCTTGTTTAGCAAGCCTTGCCGCTGTAGCATTTGCAGTAACATTTTCAAGGGTGTTATGTTGAATAGTAGACTGATCTAAGGCATGAGTATCGGCAGCAGCCGTTGCTTTCTGTTGATTCTCAAGCTTCAACTCTTTCTTTTGGGCCTTGGCATCCTCAGCGTCACTTATCCCACTGAACATCCCTAAGAGACCCCCGCTGCCTCCACTTGTAGCTCCCGGACCTACTGAGTATCCTGGCATCTCTCTACCTCCTCATAGTGGGAGTTGTATCCCATCCCAATTTTAGCATTTTTGAAACATCTTTCAAGACTATCTCTGCCGCGTCTGTTCTGTACTGAAGATCTTGCACGGATAACTTCTCTAGGAACTTATAGATCTTCTCGAAGCCTTTTTTAATAGAAGGATCTTCAGTAACAGCACACCCTAAGTATCCGAAGGGAGAGACGCAGTAAAGGCCGGTCTTTTCATCCCAAGCACACCCCATGTTCACGAAGAACTTCTCCCACGTACCATCGTAGCCTCGTACCCGTACACCTTTCGCCGGGTTCTTATCACCCATCTCTGCAAGCTTGTCTATTTCGTTAGGATAGGGAGGTATGGAGAGCCGTACGGCGTGGTAGCAGGTATCGACCCTGAAGAACTGATCGACCGGCTTACCCAAGGCGAGAGCCTCTAGGAAGCCTGAAAGGGAGGTGATACCGCGTTGCGAGGTGAGTTCTGAGTCGATGCCTAACCTCGGAGTCCACTCTAAGAACCAGGCGTGCTCTGCATCAAGGATAGCGTTAATATCATATAGGCCAGGAGGAGCGTCGTTCGCTACGAACTCGGCTTCTAGGTCCATCCACTTGAGTTCCTGTGCCACTCGTGGGATCTCTGGACCTGCATAAAACCATACAGTGTTAAGGGAGCAGCCTGTAGCCGGTCCCTTATCGTCGTTCATAAATTTCTTATTCTCAAGTGTTCCTTCAAACGGCCCAACAAAATTTGTGCCGTTAAACCAGCGAGCAGTCGATACCGCGACGCCTTTAATCTTTTCTTGTAAGATGCACTTAATATTATCTCCAAAGCGTTCTTTAACATGTTCTAAGTGCTCCTTTACCTCCTCAATATCCTTCGCCACGATAGTAGCATCTGAGCCTAGGTACTTATCACTCTTCCAAGCCCACCCACCATCTCCCGCTTCTTGCTCTGGGTTCGTCTCTAGCCATGCTAATACAGCAGATAGTGAACTAAAACTCTTTGTAGGAGGACATGTAATACCCACCTTTTTAGCCAGTGCTTCTCCATACTCTCTATCTGTCTCAAGCTTATCCATAAACGTGCCCGAACCGATAACATGTTTACCTTCTTTCTTTAACTCGTCGCCAAGCTCTCCACTACCAGAAGCATCGAAAAAATGGATGGTGTTCGGATCTGACTCCCCCCACTTCATCCATTTATCTTTGTTGTGTGTTTTTGGAACGATATTATCGCCGATCTTGCTGGACTCTTTTGAGGGTATGTAGAGGAGAATCTCTACTCCTTCGTCATAGAGCCTCCTGGCCCATGAGATTGTAGAGCCATCAAGAGAGTGATAGGCGCACCGCATCACAACCCAAACAGTCCTGCCACGTCACTTACTAAGCCTCCCGCAGACTTCTGATTCGCTGCTGCTGTGTTCGAGGCTGCTGTAGCATCTCCGGCAAGCTGTCCTGTGTACCCGCTGAACAAGCTCCCCGCTGTCGAGTTTGCCCCTTGTTGAGCAGTTGTACCTTGACTTGAGGCAGTAAGACCTTGATTGATAGCTCCTGTACCTAGGCCAAGCACAGACATTAAGTTTTGAAGTTGCGAGGTGTTCATGCCCTGCCCGGAGGAGAGAGCGTTCTGAAGCATGCTCATAGTCTGAGTATCAAGAGCCCCTGCCGTCGATGCTACGCCTTGTGCTCCCTGCTGCATAACTTGTTGATTCTGACCCGCGAGGTTACCAGCGAGGTTCGCACTCTGTCCTAACTCTGAGTTCTGCATCTGCTGTTTTTGATTGTTCAGGTTCGTTCCAGGAGCGGCGCTGTTTTGCAGGTTCGCCATATTGATACCCTGCTGCTGCTGTAACTGATTCTGAGCGTTCAGTTGTGTCTGTTGATTCAACCCCTGACTCATCTCGTTGCCATAGAAGCTCTGAAGGGCAGGGTTAGCCTGTGAGAGGTTTGTCCCGCTCGTGTTTTGGTCGTAGTTAACGAGATTCTGACCCATTTGATTCTGGTTTACCCCTGTCTGAGCGGAGAGGTTACCTCCGCTTGAGAGGGCAGTACCCATACCCGAGGTATACCCTGGGGTAGACGCCGTTAGGCCTCCTTGGAGCATACTTGTCGTTGAGGCTAGAGGGGAGTTGAGCATACCAGCAGTGGACGTAAGGTTATTGATACCCGTGTTCATCTGTCCAGCAGCCGTGCCTTGATTTGCAAGGTCACTGGACAGTTGTTGACCCGCTGCTCCAGTATTCGTTCCCGCCAAACTACCGAAGAAGTTGCTGAACATTCCCATGTTATTTTATCCCCAAGCCAAGCTGTGAGAGCATCTTGAGAATCTCAGGAGGCTGTTGAGCTTGCTGCTGTCCTTGTTGTGCTGCTTGCTGTCCCTGAGCCTGTTGCGGGTTCTGAGAGAGCATCTTCATAAGCATGGGTAGGATCTGAGTGAGGCTACCCTGAGATGCGTCGGTAGCCCCGCTTGGTGCAGGTTCCCCAGGCTTCGTATCTCCGCCCTTCTGCATCAAAAAGGACAGGAGGGCCATGAGAGCCTCCGGTGGCACACTTGCAGGAGCTGGACCCTGCTGCCCCTGTTGCGCTTGGCCCTTTCCCTGTGGCTGTTGGGACTGGCCTCCCTGTCCCCCCTGCTGTTGCCCTCCCTGACCCCCTGGCGGCATCATCCCCATTTTGCACTATCCGTTTCCGCCCATGCCTTTGAAAATACCCTTCCGGGCTGCTTGGGATCTGTCATAGGCTGCCCCTATAGCTTTGCCTGCCCCTTGGATATTTTTACCTACTCCACTAGCAAAATCTTCACCCTTCTGGAGCAGGCTCTTGTTTGCTTGTCCGTTACCGTTAGCTTTTTTCTTTCCGTTTGGACTTGGTTTTGGCTTTGGTTTTCTTGAACTGTTTCCGTTTCCGTTTGGCATCTCCAGTGTCTCCCATGTAGTATTCGAGTTGGCCTTGTTTGGCCCCGAGTGCTCGTCCTGCTCCTGATCCTGAACTAGGCATTCTTAGCTCCGCCCTTAAACGGGTTGATCTTGCTAGCGAATTGACCATAGTACTTGCCCTGGAGCCCGTAGTGTCCTTGGTATTGATGCTTCGGCACGTTGATAGGGTAGGCCGTCTTGATCTTCGATAGGGTGTACGCCTGCATGACGTTCTTCGGGTTCGGTACAATCGACTGAAACATGGCCTCCTCCTAGCTTACCCAATCTTAACATACTAGACCTGGTAAGTCAGAGTGGCATAGACTGCCCCCGTAGTTACCGTAAGAGGTACCTGAGCCCGAAAGAGCCGGTAGGTACCGGCTGTCAAGGTTATAGCCCCCCCAGGAAGGACATTGATAAACACCCGGTCGGGTCCCCCACTCGTCGAAAGCATGTTTACGATAGGGGTAACAGTACCCCCTCCCCCCGATAATTGATAGATAACGATACCCCCCATGGGTATAGTAAGCAGTAAATTTTTGGACTTTTGATTATTAAGTGGATTGATAAAGACTTGTCGATTTACAAGATTGGCAAACGTAAGTATATTTGAGGGACAAGCTACAAGATCTATATTCTTAGAATCTGCGCCAATCAAAACTGGAGGAGAGTTCGTAGGAGTGGGACTATTCGATTTGGCGACGTTTGTAAGTCCCTTCGTCATTAAATACCCCTCTCCAGAAGAGAAAGTACCGACGTTACGAGTTGCACCAATGGTATTTGTTGGAACTTGTGGCATGTTCTCTCCTATGCTGTCGGTATGTCTTGGATGAGTTTACGATCAACAAACGCATAGATCGTCGCCTGCTGTACTTGGATCTGTACCGAAGAGAAGGTGCGGAGCTGAAGCTGCACCTCGGACCCTCTCATAGCTTGAGGCCAGCTCTCCTGGTGTCGGATCTCATCGGCAAGGTTAAACTCAATCTGATTGAAGATTTGAAACGTACCAGGATTCGCGATACAGGTGAGGTAGGCGAGGCCGGGTTGAGGAGGTGCGACCACCTCCCCTTTCGTGTAGAGCTTCTCAGTAGATGAGTCCCCCCCATCCGAAATACGAGACGTAAGATACGCCATGATGGGGTCTCCAAGGTCTGTTCCACCTGTAAACCACTGATCGAACTCCCCGATATGCTGGAGGTTCGTTCCAAGAACTTGGAGCGCCACGCCATTTGAAGGTAGTTCCGTAGCCTCCACATCCACATAGACATGATCCGTAGCCCATCCTAACCTCCACCATCCTTGACCTCGAAGGTCAAAGAAGTATGTCACATTCAATGTAGGGAAGCTAATGTGGTACATCCGGTCATACCAGAAACCCACAGCAGCGTCGAGATCGGCGTCATCTAGACTAAGGATAAAGGATTTGATGTTCGATACTTGGTACGCTCCGTCACTCATATTTTGAGGCGTCGTACCACTACAAAACCATATCCCCCGCCTGTTTATCCATGCCGTAACTCCATCGAGTGTCGCTACCGAGAGCCCGCTCCGGCATCCTGTGTCAGAGATTTTTATGGCCTGGAAGTCGGCGTTTGAGGAGCCATAGACGGCATAGACTGTTCTCTCTTTGTTCAGGATGAGGACAGAACCCTCGCTGCTCATGCCGTTCGCTATATCATTGAACGAGTTCTCGCCTACAACAATGAACCCATCAACATACAGATCAAACCCCGTCGGCTCATTGAGGTTAGAGTAATAGACGATAGAAGGGGAGGCTGTCTCTGCACCCACAGGTGCTGCTCCCCATCCAAAGATTCTTTCTTGGTGAACACACATCCAAAAAAAGGGTAGAGGAGGATCACGTTGAGGAGTAAGAAGCTGTCCAGTACCAGGAGCAACACCTATCAGAAGATCTGCCAGGGTATCAGTATATGTTGTTGTCACATTATCGAGAATCGTATGAACTAGCATAGGAGTAGCACTTGATCCCCCGAAGCGATAGATGTTTCTCTCGGTTACTTGTGGATCTGGGCTGACAGGTATAGCTGTTAGGATAACGCCGGTACCGGCCACAGTAATTGGCAGTGAGTCAGGACTCTCTGAAGACTCTATGGAGTAAAGAGGAGTAACAGATCCAAAAGTAATAATATAATAATAGGTACCATACATATTAGCAGGACCATCGGCTGCTAAGAGAGGAGCGGTAGCAGGCGGTACGATACCCCAATACGTGACATTTAGATCAAGGTCTATCTTTAAGGGTATGTCAACGGAGTTGTTAAAGAAGCACCATTGATAGCTAAATACGAATTGTGAGTTTTGACCAGGAGTGAGAGGTACAGGAGTGGCGAGCTGCGTGTACGGTCCATTGATCGGTCCCTGCCACAGTGTTCCGATACCGCCAAAATCCACTGCAAAGATGTAGGTGTCGGGCACATTAGGCCGGATGAACTTCGTGAAGCCATTGATAGGGCCTGGGAGCACACCCATTGACGTACGGCCTAACGCTGTTTCGTACGATCCATAGGTAGCGTTCGGAGTGAGGTTCTGACAGTCGATGACGTTCTGGGGGTTCACCCGGAAAGGAGCCGTCGTCATGTCCAGACCCATGATCGGGCCTACTTGGAGAATAGAAGCGATCTGATCTCCTTGGACCTCAATAGGAGTAGCCACTAGGTGACTCTCGTTGCAATAATTTGCATATTTGTAGTTGTGATAAGTGCTCCGCCAGTAGCAGAAATCGTTACGGTTATATTATCCCCGGCATTCACAAACCCATTTAGCTGCGATATATTTTGAGGTTGGTTGTTAGGTACGGGATCTGTGCCTCCGCTAAAAGCTCCTCCGGCGGTACCTCCTGTACCTGTTGCTACTACTATTCCTGTCCCTGCATTTGAGGTACTAATAGCCTGGAAACTCATAACATTCCAAGATGCTCCAACAGGGGGAATAGATAATGATGTACCACTTCCTCCATACGCTACGATGGACCCTCCAACAGGATAACGAGCACTTGCAGCAGCAGGGTTCGTCTCAATATCATACCCGTTACCAACAGGTGTGACAGTTATACTACCATCTGGAGAAGATAATGGCATAACAGGGAGAGCAGCAGTATTTACTTCCAGGTTCGCTATTGGTGCAGCAGGTGTACCAACATTGTTAATAGTTATGGAATTATCTAAACTTGTTAAGGCGTATGATGTTGTATATGATACGGTAGCCCCTGCGAAGATCGTGTCACCTACGGACCCTGTTATGATCTGGAAGTTATCCACAGTAATAGAGGTGGGGGTACCTGATATTACTGGACCTGCAAAAGAACTACCCGGCCCCGAGACGAGTACCGTCGTACCTTCTGGGAAAAAGTTAGAATACCGTATTGGTATCGTTACGTCCGATACGAGAGGCGGTATAAGTATCGGCCCCGTTGTAATCGTCGGAGCGTTTACCGCTGACCCACCAAAATCAAAATCGAAGCTATCTGCTGTTATCTCTTCCCCTGGAGCATCGACAGGACCCGTGAAGGTCGTTGTACCTGTAAAAGTAGCGTTATTAAATATGCCCGGTATCGCAGACGCCGGTATGGTACCATGAATGAGAACACCCTCTTTGTTTACCGTCCATACTTGAACACCATTCACGACGAGATTGTCCAGCAGGGAGTTCGGAGAAGAGGCAATATCGGTGATATCGACTTCACGAGCGGTAGGAGCTATACCGACTCCAGGGTCCCAGGTGACCTGGAGCTGGTTCATTGGGTCAGTAACGCCGGTGATCTCAAGAGGCGTGCTGTCCATGAGACCGATATCGGTAACGGTCCATAGTGGTATCCATGTGATTGGCGTATCAGGGATGAGTGTGGCGGGGGAGTAGTAACGTGTCATCGCCCCATCGCACAACTCTAGGGCATACGCTGGCAGCGTCGTGTTTTGGAGTGCCTCTTGATCCCACTGCAAGAGGTTTTGGTTGTATTGGGCGTTTGTGACTATCCACAAACAACCGTTAACCTCGCGGATCTCTTGATAGAGTGCGTTTGGCTCCGTACCAATAAACTCAACACCGGGGAAGGCGGTATTGATAATAACGTCATAGGGAAACAACTGCGGAGGTGAGTTCGCACTTGATGGTAAAAATGGGAAGATCGAATCAAAGGCCATGAGCTACCACTGTCCCCATCCGCCCCAACCGCGCCCGTACCTGCCTGCTCCGCCGTTACGGCGTACCCAAGGGATGAACGTCATTGGCTTGCTGATCTGAAACTTGTCCCACCACTCCTTCTGTTGTTTTACCTTTGCCATGTAAATGGCATCGTTCTTTTGCGCGTCAGAAGAACCGTCCGCTTGTCGTGAGTATGCGGACATTTTTGCTACAAGAATGTCACGATAGACCTCACCGAACTCAAGAAGATCCGATGTTGTAACTACGGTAGGAGGTAGTGGAATATGATCCACATACACAGTATAAACGGCGTTAGGAGGAGGCACAAAACCAATATTTCCGTAACGCATGTACCATCTAGGCTTATCACCCTGCCTCCATACCCATGACGACTTACCAAACCCATGTTGATTCTGTTGATGGTTATAATTCGGGTAGGGCCTCGGTTGTTGTGCTATCCACTGCGGAGTAAGAGGAGGCTGCCCTTGATGAAAGCTTGAAGAAGCATCGAAGTAGTTCTGGTTATCGCCCTCCATAGAGGGTATGTCAGTAGGTTCAAGGAGCTGTTTTGGAGTGAGGCCAGTAATAGGATCTGCCGCACCAAGGATATAAACCCTAAGAATACGGATGGTCTCTAGCATGGCATATTCCTGCTGATTTGGGATGGTTGGGAAGTGCCACGTACCTTCAGTATAGGGGAGATCTATCGCTGCTTGTCTGCACGCCTTATTGAGGAAATCAATAGAATCCGCAACAGTGAACCGATTTGTGTTCGGCTCATTTACGTTACGTCTCCAGTCATTGATAACCTCTCCCGCGTTCATACATCTCCTTTACTTTGACCAGTCATCCATATGCTTGGATTTTGCTGTACTCTTTTTCGTGTTTACCGGAGTGTCCTTACGTGTATTCTTCGACCCATCCCGATTAAACGTCTTCGGTTTCGTACCTGTCGTTATCCTAGGAGTACGCTCCTTCGAACGGCTGTAAACTTCCCCTTTTGATTCCGCACTTGCCTTACGCGCGTTCCTGTTCGATATAATATCTTTAGTAGACATCTTCGGGGCGTTCGGGTTCTTTTTGTATGCAGGCAGTGCCTTCTGTGCCTGAGTCGGTTCGTGGTGCCATTCACCTGATTTACTAGCGGCTCCTGGCTTACTAGAGGAAGTGATAGCATGATTCTTCGCTGCGGAAATAGCCGATGGTTTCGCAGGAGCCATAGCCTTGGGGGTATGTGGTCCCCCGGCGTTCATCTTGACTTGGCCCTTACCAAGGGCCTTCTTAACGGGAGTAGGGTTACGAAGGTGCTGGACCTCTTCTTCTATGGCCCCTCCTGCCCTCTTAGCGAGTCGGGATGCACCACTACCGAGTGCCTTAGCCGCACCGCCTACAGCCCCTTCTACGGCCTCCGCTGCCTTGCCTCCGGGGATAGACCAGGGTCCTGAAGCCATTCTGCTTTGCAGAAGGTCCTTACCCATAGCACGGGCTTCTCCGCCCCATCCTAATTTCTTTGATATCTTACCAGCGGTAGAACTGCCGACAGAGGCATTCTGCCGTTGGCGCGTGTAATACGCCTCCTTACGGGCCTTAGGGTCCTTAATATCTTGTACTGCTTCTTCGTCTGCTGAACGTGCCATGATATGCCCCTAACCCGGTTGT
>Ga0224549_1000040_pt1 | contig 11565 bp, 9 predicted proteins | sample 714P315metaG_FD_179903 | JGI IMG/M metagenome (GOLD analysis project Ga0224549, IMG submission 179903) | Peat soil microbial communities from Stordalen Mire, Sweden - 717 P3 1-5 | ecosystem: Environmental > Terrestrial > Soil > Wetlands > Peat | place: Sweden: Norrbotten County, Stordalen Mire...
GGCGCGCGTAATCGCGATTGCTGACGCCTACGATACGATCACTTCTGAGCGCACCTACAAGAAGGCGCGCAGTTCCGAAGACGCATTTTCCGAACTCGAACGCTGTGCCGCGAATCAGTTTGATCCCGAACTCGTTCGAGTCTTCATCGAGACGATGCGGCGTTCACCGCGGGTTCGGATCGAAGCGATTGTCGGCGCCCCAGACCTGTCTGATAGTGATCTCCTGTAGCGCGATTGCGCCTCCACAATATTCGAGAGAATTCGCAATCGTCCGCATCGAATCAAGCCACCGTGATATCGGCAGATTCCGCAAATTGTACAACAGTGCTGGACGCCTCACTGCAGCCTCGATACAGTTCCATCTGCATTCCAATGTGATTAGGCTGAGGGGGTTATCATGCAAACCGCTACGGTCAAGTGGCTAGCCGGCGAAGAGTTCACCGCGAAGTTGCCTTCCGGACATTCGGTATCGTTTGACGCGGATCGAAAGCATAACGCCGCTCCCGGCCCGATGGAAATGCTTCTTGGCGCGCTGGGGGCGTGCACTTCGGTGGACGTGGTTATGATTCTGGCCAAGAAGCGCCAGCGGCTGACGTCTCTCGAAGTTGTTATTACCGGAGAGCGTGCGAGCGAACCGCCGGCCGTGTGGACAAAAATCGAAATGGTTTATCGGCTGGTCGGCGACCTGGAAGATAAAGCGGTACGAGACGCTATTGAGTTGAGCCAGTCCAAATACTGCTCCGTAGCAGCCATGATGCGAAAGACTGCAGAGATCACCTACCGCTTCGAAATTGTGTCTTAGTGGTGCCGGTGCAAATAGTCCATGCGAGCGTGTTTTGCTTGTCACGCGTGCGAGTGATTGCATACAATCGCGAGCTATCATTTCCATCCTGGAGAAGCTGAATGGGCAGACGCATCGCCGCGAAGATTACGGGAGTTGCCGGGTACGTTCCCCCGCGTGTAGTTACCAACTTCGACCTCGAAAAACGAGTGGACACGAATGACGAATGGATACGCACGCGCACCGGTATTCGTGAACGGCATTATGCGGAGCCAGGCGTTGGCGCTTCGCATCTTGGCGCCGAGGCTGCGAAGAAATTGCTTGCGGCAAAAGGCGTGCAACCTGATCAAATCGACCTCATCGTCGTGGCGACCGTCACTCCGGACATGTTGTTTCCGGCCACCGCCTGCTTGATTCAAGATCGCCTGGGCGCAAAAAATGCTTGGGGCTTTGATCTCTCTGCTGCTTGTTCGGGATTTGCCTACGCGCTCACGGTGGGCGCTCAATTTGTTGCCAATGGAACCCATAAAAGGGCGCTCGTTATCGGCAGCGACGTGATGACCTCCATTCTCGATTACAAAGACCGCGCCACCTGTGTTCTTTTTGGTGACGGCGCCGGCGCGGTTCTGGTTGAACCGGCTACTTCTGAAACCGAGGGCATCCTGGACTTTGCGCATGACATCGATGGCTCGGGCGGGTGCAACCTCTTTATGCCGGCGGGCGGTTCGCTAAATCCGGCATCGCTACAGACGGTTGAAAAACGCATGCATTACGTCCATCAAGAAGGCGCGCAAGTGTTTAAATACGCGGTGCGGCGAATGAGTGAGCTAGCATTGCAAGTGCTTGAGCGTAACGGATTCACGAGCAACGATCTCGCGCTGGTGGTCCCGCATCAGGCGAACCTGCGCATTATCCGGGCGATGCAGGAGCGCTTGGGCGTGGACGATTCGAAAGTTCTCGTGAATATAGACCGCTTTGGAAATACTACCGCCGCCACAATTCCATTGGCGCTGATGGATGCTCTGGAGCAGAAGCGCTTGCGGAAGGGTGATCTCGTGCTCTTGATCACCGTCGGTGCAGGCTACACCACCGGCGCAATCCTAATGCGCTGGGCCTACTAACGCTCCCGGAATTGTTCTCCGATCAAATCAAAGAGGCCGGCCAAACTGTGCTGGCCTCTTTCCGAATGCGAACTGGTCCTATTACGGAGCTACGACGTTTGTATATGTTGTTAGAACGCCGTCCGTGGAGCCGGTGGTCTCGATGCTGAAGATTTGCTGGCCGTTGGTTACAAAGAAATTCGAATTCCCGCCAACGGTAATCGTGCCAGTCCCGTTCGGATTGATCGTGAAGGTACCGCTGAATGGCGTGTCCGGTGAAAGCCACAAGTTTGGAGGAGCTGGCGGCGCTGGCGGCGGCGTGAAGTAGTTTATGTCGTAAACGGCAGAGTAGGCGCCAGTGTTCACGAGAGTAGCCACGCCAGAGAATGAACCGTTTACTCCGTCGACATCTTCCCAGTTTCCAAGTGCATACGTTCCGCTAATATTCGACAAAGTGAAAGCCTGCGTACTCTGGGTTACCAAGAAACCGGAACCAACGTTGGCATCCGTTCCAACGCTGAAGCCCTGAATCTGTTCGATTCCATCTCCGCCGTTCGTGAGGTAAACCACCGGCGCATTTGCAGTACCGGTGTTGACAGTAATGGAAACACGCCCTGAAGACGGATTCGTTGCGTCCACCGCATAGGTTCCGGTCAGCGTCGGAGTAGTTACCGTGCCGCCGTCATTTTGAGTCAATGAAGCTGTCACGGTGTTCCCAGTGCTCGAAAATTGTGCCGTGCCGACGGTGACCACATTCGTAAAGTCAATTGCGTCGAATCCCTCTTCGGCGTCGAGGAAAAACCCATTCAGCGCACCGGATGCAAAGCTACCTTGGGTGGCAAGCGCCCGGCCGCTCACAAGCGGCGTGTTTGGCGTAGCTGTGCTGACCTGATCGGTGGAGAGGACGTAAAAATCGTTGGCGTTTATGACGTAAATAACAGCATCGAACGTAAGGTCCGGACTGCCTGTAACTGGAACATCAAAATTAGCCGTCGCCCGCCCGGTGGTAGTGTCGATGGTGTTAATCACTCCCGACCCGCCGGTGAGTTCACCCGAGGCCGTGCCATTATCATTAAAGTCGGCGAAAATGCGAGAGATGACACCTGCCGCGTCCGCGAACGATCCCGCAATAGCGATACGATTTACCGAGGGGTCCCACCCAGCTAAGCCAAAAGCAAAGTTCGCAGCCAGCGAGCTAACCGTGAAACTGGGCGAGAGGGTCTGCACATGCATGACTCCAGCGGCCCACGAATCCGTCTGCCCATCGCCGTTGTCAAACTCAATTATGTTGCCTGTCGTGTAGATTCCCGCGCTCTGTCCGCCGAGTGCGAACTGGAATATCACTCTCGTCGGAGTTGGGGGAGTCGCCGGAACTCCCTCACGCCTCGCACTATTGGCACGCCGCGCTTTCAGGCCGGCAAGCCTTGCCGGGAGCGCCTCAGATTTGCTTGCCCTGCCTCGCTTTGCAGCACCGCCCGAGTTAAAGACTAGGCTCACGCAGCCTCGGGTATCGCCGTTGAGATCAAACGAGTACGAGCTAGCCGCGAGATTCATATTGCCCCCTGGGTTTTGTGGGCCAAGGGTGATTCCGTTGTAATCCACATCGGCGGCCGTGATACCGCCAGCGCCATCGGCGGTGAAGCTGCCTGCAATCACAATCGGTTCCTCGTCAGTGGCGTCAAATCCTCTCAGCAGGAATGCGTAAGATGTCCCTGCTGGCAGCGCTCCGTCATTGCTTCCCGCAGGGCAAGCGTTTGCATTGGAGTTTGAAACAAAGCCGGTGTAAGTGGCCTGAGTTGTATTGGGCGTGGGCGTAACAGAGTCAGTTACGAAGACCGTGAACGGGAAGCTTCCAGCCGTTGTCGGTGTGCCGGTAATACTCACGGTGTTCGTCGTGGTTTGGAATCCCGTCGCTGTTGTAGTCCCGTTGCTCAGAACCAAGCCCGGTGGCAGCGCGTCCGCGACCCTCCACGTATAAGGTCCCGCAGTTGCGGGAGCGACCGTTAGAGTTTGATTCACCGCGGTTCCAACCATCAATGAGAGCTCTGTCGGCGTAATGGCCAGCGTCGACGTGATCGTGAATGAGAAAGGGAAAGCCGCCGACATAGTCCCGTTCGAGTCTGTCACCGTTGCACTGCCCGAAATCGTTGCTGCGGCCAAAGGCGTTCCTGCGATAGTTGCCGTATCGCCGGAGAATGATACGGTGAACGGAGGATTTGGCACTCCGGTTACGTTCCACGTATACGGCGCGACTCCGCCGGTGACCGTCAGCGTGCCAGTATAGGCGATGCCAACATTGCCGTTTGGCAAGGTTCCTGAAATCACGGGTATCGATTTGTGATGGTGACTGGACCCGCAATTGACGATTGGCATGACTAGAAGAAGACCGATGAAAAGAAGAAATGCGCTGCGGCGCAGCATAGATGCCTCCCGGCAATCGGCACGAACCGAAATGCGAGAATTCTTAGACCGCCAAATTTTCTGGAATCCCAAGTTCGAAAGTAAGAATACGCAACAACTAATCACTGAATACGACGCCTAGAGTCTCTAAAACAAGATTCTAACCGCTTTCTTTTCGCTTGCAAGAGCAAAAGGAAGCGCAAGATTCAAATTGCGAAGAAAGAAGCGGCGTCGGCGTACCGACACCGTCAGTTTCGCAAGAAAATGCAACTCAGTGCCCGATAATAATCAGAACCGGATTCGTGTCCGCCGGCGTGGTTGTAATCATCACAACTTTCGTCGGAGAAACAATAAAGAAATATCCCGTGAAGCCGGTCGGAGTAGAAAGCGTCATGGTCCCGCTTCCGTCTGTACCGCCGGTGGCAGTTAGTACATAGCTCCCTGTTTCGGCGACTGTGCTGTTTTCCGAGGCTGTGCTCTGATCCTGAGTGCCTCCGACTACCGAAATCCCATCGAAGCTCAGAAAACCCGAGAGGTCGCGGTCAGCGCTGACGGCGGGCGCTGAAGTGCCGTCGATCAATGAGGTTGATTTTATGGTTTCCGCGGTGAACGGACCTGCGGACTGCGGCGCGAAATAACCAAAAGTGGGCGCGTTCTGCACAATGCTCACGCAGAACGCTTGGTTCGTGTTGATCAGATAAAAAACAGGTTCGAAGGAAGAATTGAACTCGATGGAGCCCTGGACTCGGCCCAAGTTGTCGGACGTATAGGCATCCGTGACCGCCGTGCCGTTCGTTCCGAAGACCGTTCCAGCCTGATTATCAGTTTGCAACACTTGGAAGCTTGCAGTGCCGCTTGTCGCTGAGGTTTGGACCACTTGAACTTCAGGAAGAAAAGTGCCGCCTGAAATGAGCTGTCCGCTCAACCCTCCCACCATTGTCCCACTCAAGACACCCGACGTCACGAACGGCTGTCCAATTTGTTGGATCATTTCGCCGGTCGTTAGGTACGGAGTGATGTTATTCACCGTATCCGTTTCGATCATGAACGCGTCGCTGGACGAAATCGGATAGACGCTGTAGTGCGGATTGTCCAGACTTCCAGATGTCAGCGCGAGAGTGCAGTGAGTGCTGTCCGGTCCGGAGTTGTACGAGCCTGAAACTGACGAGTCATCGATCGTCACAAATCCGGGAGTATTCGTGTCCATTTCGCCTTGTGCTAAAGAGCCTGGCGTTGCCGCAACAACCGGCGGAATCGCGGAAAATCTGCCCGCAAACGCGAGCGGACCTGCGCCGTTGGTAGCAAATGTACTAGCGAAACCTGAACCGCCAAACGCAAAGTCACCAGTGTAAGTAGTGGTGCCCGTGTTATTCACGACGCATGAGGTAACGGTCTGAAGTTCGATTCGTCCTGAGCCCCGAGTTGTGGACGAGTCAAACTCAATAAACCTGCCGTTCCCGTTTGAATTCACTGAGAATGCGAATATCGGCGCTATCGGCAAGGTTGTGTTTGTGAATGTGAGAGTTCCGCGGCCATCCGTTCCAGCCGTATAACTGCCGAGGAGGTTGGCGAAATTGAGAGGCTGCCCTTCCTGCGAGTTGTAATCCATTTCGCCGCCCGTAATACCGCCCATGCCATTGGCCGCGAACGTTCCAGCAAAAGCCACAAATCCATTGGCGCCGTAGCCGCTGAATTCAAACGCGTACGAGCCGTTCAGAAGCGTCAGTTGTTGCGCTTGGCTGATCACCAGCGTGAAGGTTGTCGTCACCACTGCCGGCGGAATGGCGCTGTCGGTAGCGGTGATGCCAAACGTAAAAGTTCCCCCCGCCGTTGGAGTGCCGGACAGCAAACCTGCACTGCTCAGAGATAGGCCGGCAGGCAAAGTCGATCCGGTCGCCACTGTCCAAGTATCATTCCCAGTGCCGCCGCTGGCTGTGAATTGCAGGCCGGGAGAGTCATAAAGTGTCCCTACGGTGCCGGGCGGCAGAGGCGAAGTCGTAGTGATCGCAAGCGAGCTGACTACGATTGTGAGTTGCTGTGAGGCTGGCGGATCGCCCGCGGATGCATCCGTTACCGTGATCGTAAATGTGGAACTTCCCGCTGCCGTCGCCTTGCCCGTGATTTGTACTGTACCTGTGGTGCTGTTGGAAAGCTTAAGTCCCGCGGGAAGCGCTCCAGCGGTTATCGACCACGAGAGAGGTGGCACTCCGCCAGTCGCAGTCACAGAGGCGCTATAAGAGGCGTTTAAGGGTGCCGTGGGAAGCGTAGTGGTTGTAATCGTCGGCGGAGGTTCGACTGTTACGGTAAGCGTCGCCGACTGATTCGGAAAATCCACCGATGTGATAACGATCTTGACGACGGTCTCTGCCGTAACCGGGTTTGGTGCCGTATATGTGGCAGTAGTCGTGCTCGTTTGAGTGAGAGTGCCAAACCCGACGGGGCCAAATGTCACACCACCCGCGGCGGAATCATTTAACACACTCACCTGTATAGAAACGGTTTGCCCCTGACCGATAATCTGCGCGCCATGCGGCGAGAGAATCGAGACCTTGTTGAAGGTAGCCGGCTTATCGGCGCAGCCGGTGAATTGGATCAGAGCTAGTAGAACACCAGCGAGCAAAGAAGAAATCGCGGCGCGCTTCATCGTGGCGCCTCCTTCAATCGGGACAATTCATGCGCCCCAAGGGTTGTGGAGATTTAATTTGGCCACAAATCTGCGTAACTAGTTGAGAAATGACTGGCGCGAATGGCGTATCAAGCAACCGGTCCGAAGACCAGGATGAAAATTTAGCGCAGAGTGGCTGAATGGGTAGTTTGAGGCTAAACCCTTGAGATGTAGTAAGGCCCCTTTTTCGTTACAGTTGGGTTGCGAAGAATCTCCGCAATGATGCCAGTTATCAGGGTCGGATGGGAAACTTGGCAGGGTGCAACGGTAAAAGGGTCCCGACCGCGGCTACTGATAGGAGCGGGCTTCGTTCACCAAGGCAAGGTTGCACTCAAGACGCTGGGATAGCCTCACCGTTGCGTATTGCGTGCACAGCGCCATTTCGCGTTGCGTCCAGCCTGTTCCTTCGGTAGAGGTAAAGAAGCTCCCCAAATGGCTCAGGAAACGCATGGCGCCATAATAAAAGCTCACTCCCCGCAGGTTGGAGCCTGAACCAGTCTCTAGATCCGGGCAGACGTCGCGATAAACCGCCAGGACTTCTTGGAAGCTACTGAAACTTATGAGGTTAAGATAGGGCTTGTGAGTTGCATCCGCCTCGTTTACCAATGGTTCGGAGACGGTTCGAAGCAGCGACGCGCGCCAGCTGAAGACGGCGAACTGTATCGTCGCTGCGACTGAGATCACGAGAATGAAGGCTGCGATTAACATTTTCGACCAACGACAGTTTGCCGTTTCCCTCCGCCGGGCACAATAGAACCTCCGTACCAGTCGCGCGAAACGCCCGGGAAGCGCCCGTATTAGCGCTTGCGCTTGTCGTAAGGCCAAGGATGGAGTACAAAATCCTCGTGCAATTATTGGGCGGTACGCGATTGCATTTCCGGAGGCAAGTCATGCCGCGTAGAATGCAGCTAGCTTTTATTCTTTGCGTAGTTGTTCTTTTCTTGTCGGGTTTTGGCTCGCGTTTGAGTGCTACGCGGGACGCGTCCAACGAAGTACAGATTCGTTTGGTTCTCGACATGCAAACTGCTGCATGGAATCGCGGGGATATAGATACTTTCATGACCGGGTACTGGAAATCCGAGGAAACCGAATTCCTGGGTGCGAGTGGGATCACTCGCGGCTGGCAGGCAGTCCTTGATCGCTACCGCCGGAATTATCCGGATGGAAAAGCGATGGGGCGTCTGGCATTCTCAAATCTTGAGGTTCACGTCGTCTGTCCGGATTCGGCATTCGTGATTGGAGAATTCCAACTCGATCGCGAAAAGGACCGTCCCGCTGGGATCTTTACGCTGAATTTTCGGAAGTTTGCGGAAGGGTGGCGAATCGTTGCGGACCACACGACGGGATTTCCTGCCTCATCCTCGGCAGGCTCTCATTAGTCTTTAATAAGCGTCCGTGCACCACGGTCTGTGGCAAGATTTTCGCTGGAAGTAATGAGGAGAAGGTGTCGTGGGGCACGCGGAACTGTTCCTCCTACACCTCGTTCGGACATAATGGCAGCTCGTTGATTGCTTTTTCGCGAAGGAGAAATCAAATTTGCGCGCAGTGATCACTGGTGGAGCGGGATTTCTAGGTTCGCATCTCTGCGAGCTCATGCTCGAAAAGGGCTGGGATGTATTGTGTCTCGATAATCTTGTAACCGGAAACGAATCCAACGTTTCACACCTGATTCCACACCCTCGATTTCGATTCGCCCATCAGGATGTCTCGCGCTACATTGAAGTACAAGGCCCCGTGGATGCGGTGCTTCATTTTGCTTCTCCAGCAAGCCCTCCCGATTATCTGAAGTTTCCGATACAGACGCTCAAGGTTGGCGCCCTGGGGACGCATAATACCCTGGGCTTGGCACTCGCAAGAAAGGCGAAATTTTTCTTGGCGTCCACTTCGGAGTGCTATGGAGATCCTCAGGTGAGCCCGCAGCCGGAGACTTATTGGGGACATGTGAATCCGGTAGGCCCGCGCGGAGTGTACGACGAGGCCAAGCGTTACGCTGAAGCTATGACCATGGCGTATCACCGTTATCACGGCTTGGATACGCGCATCGTGCGGATTTTCAATACCTACGGGCCGCGGATGCGATTAAACGATGGTCGCGCTCTGCCGAATTTTCTGTATCAGGCGCTCAGCGGGGAGCCTATTACCGTCTACGGAGATGGCAAACAGACGCGAAGTTTCTGTTACGTCTCGGATTTGCTCGCGGGAATTTATAAGCTTCTCGAGTCGAACGAGCACGAGCCAACCAATATTGGTAATCCTCAGGAAATTACCATCCTGGAATTTGCCGAGCGCGTTCGCGCCCTGGTGGGTGCCAATGTTCCAATCAATTTCCATCCGCTGCCGCAGGATGACCCCAAGCAACGATGTCCGGATATCAGCAAGGCCCGTCGCATTTTGGGCTGGGAACCGAAGATACCCCTTGAGCAAGGCTTGCGTTTGACCTATGAATATTTCCGCCAGCGACTCGCGCAAGCCAGCCAATCGAAGTAAACTGGCCTCTGCGCAATGCGCAAATCCTTGATAGGCGTGCGATATGACCCGTAGTAGAATCCCGCCACATCAGGGCCGTTTCATCGGTAACGCGTTAAGGCGCGGCAAAATATACTCATGGAAATTCTTTGGCCAACCCTCGGCATTTGCGTTCTCGTATGTTTCGTTTTCTTTGTACTCGTGCAGCACTGGCAGCGCGTCCTGCGGCACCAAACTTGGACAATCCGCCGGCTGAACGAACGTGTGCGCAATCTTGAGGAAGTAGATGATCCGGAGTTTCGCCGCCGGCTCGGCGAATCAGTTCCCTCGCCACTTGAGCAGGTCTTCACATTTTCCTTCCGATTGAGCGACCAGTTCTGGCGCGAGACGCTGCACGCAACCCAAGAAACCTCGTCCTTTATCCAGGCCTTCGGAAGCTTTCTTGGTTCGGTGAAAATCGAACGCTGGCGCGGGCATAGCGTAGCTACCATTACGGAAGTTCTGCCGGATCGTCGAAGCGCCGTCTGGCAGACGCGCTCGCTGGACTGTTTTTTTGACAAAGAATCTGACTCCGACAAGCTGACGCTCTGGGAACTCCCGCTTGCGCGAATGGAGAATTCGAACCAGCGTCCGCCATCACTTGAGCTAGTGTTGAAGGAGAAATCCGTAGAGCTGTGCGCTCATCTTCTCCCAATGGCCGGCAGCAATGGCCACTCAAAGATCTCAGCAACAAACGAAATGGTATTTTTTCGAGTCCCACTCGATTCCGCGGAACTTACAGAATTTCGGAGCCACGATCCTCGCGCAAACGCCGACGGGTCTGAACCTCAGCTGAATCATGCTGCCTGGCGGGCATTCTATTCTCATCGAGATGAACTCGCCGGATTCGAATGGCAACTCTGGGTTCGCGATCTAAACAAGAAGGGGGAATGGGACCGGTGGAGAATTCTGGAACCGGCGGTTGATACCGTCGCGCAGAACTCGCCGCAGAGGCGCAATTGATCTGGGTCACCTTCTAGTGACCGTGAGGTCGAACGGGAAGCCCCGCCCAGACGTTCATCAAGCCCAATAGCTCTCGCACAACAGAGAGTGCGTCGCGCGTGTTACGCCACCAGTGGTCCGCATCAAATGGATCCTCTGGCGCTGCGCGCACAATAGCCTTGAGATCTTCACCGGCGAGGTGTCTCCACAAGGCTCTTACCCTGCGAGTATGTTCCGGTGATGTTACGATGATGACTCTGGACTTGCCTGCCTTGCGTAGTTCGCGAGTTATATCTTCCACTTCCTGCTCGGTGTCTATGATGGTGTCTGGCAGGACGCGAACATCTGATTCCGGAACGTGGAGGTGACTCAAAATCTGCCGATTGTAATCTTCCTCGCCCACGTATTGAATACCGAGTTCTTTCAACTGATCGGAAGGCCCTTCTGGCCGGGTCAGCCATACTTCGCCCGCATAGCCAGATTCAAAATAATGCGCAGCAGCCTCGGCGCGATACGGCAAACCACCACTTAAGACCACAAGAGCGTCAGCGTGCGTCAGCGGGTCTTCACGGACGAGCCAGCGTCCTACTCCGCGCCACGCGACGATAGCGGCTGCGAGCACCACGAGCAAAATCAAAGCCGAGATAACACTTAGCTTGTGTTCGCGCCCAGCCGGAAACCTTTCGATGTTCGCCATTTGATTGCTATCGTTTCTTCAAAAGAAGGCTACCAGTAGCTACAAACTTCACATCGAAGCGGTCTTCACAGGCATATCGCGAAGCCCCGGCCCCGGTAAAACAGGTTGAGATAAGTTGTACTTTAGAGGCCGGTCTGGCGCAGCGAGCGGCTGCGCGATAGTAACCCGCGCAGGCCGAGTAGAACCAAGCGGGGCTGGCTTAAGCACACGCGCCAGAGAATCTTCCATGCCTCATCGCGGGAATACTCAGCCAGCGACTGTTTGGCCGGATCGTTCAGCAGGTCCACCAGCCGGCTATAGTCGGCCTGCTGAAAATCATGGAGCGAACGCCGCAACAGAAGATGAAGGTCAAGCTCGCGACGCAGTGTATGCAGCTCACTGAAGCTTCCATCCACGATCGCCTGAACAACACCGAGTGCGCCGCGAAATCCAGTCACGATCCCGCCGACCGTCGTCACTTTCACCTGTCCGGCTG
>Ga0224549_1000047_pt1 | contig 11228 bp, 8 predicted proteins | sample 714P315metaG_FD_179903 | JGI IMG/M metagenome (GOLD analysis project Ga0224549, IMG submission 179903) | Peat soil microbial communities from Stordalen Mire, Sweden - 717 P3 1-5 | ecosystem: Environmental > Terrestrial > Soil > Wetlands > Peat | place: Sweden: Norrbotten County, Stordalen Mire...
TCGACGACCAGACCGCCGTCAAGGTGACCGACGGCAACGTCGAAGTCGTCTCCGAGGGGCACTGGAAGCTGTTTACCCCCTAGCACCGACAGGCGGCCGACTCCCGGCATGACCGATGCCTGGTCCGCAGGGCCAAGGAGCACGGGCATGACGGAAGGCGTACAGCAGGCAAGCGGCAGCAAGACCGCATACCTAACCAGTGGAGGTGCCAGATGGCCGAGTTCCCACCGCCCCCGGAGGGCATAGTGCTGGCCCACTTCATCGTCTCGGACGATGTCGAGCGCTCCCGGCGTTTCTACACCGAAGTACTCGGCGGCCGGTTGGCCTTCTCCGGTCCCGGAGGGCTGACCTACGTCGCGCTCTCCAACAGCTGGATCATCATCAATACCGGCGGAGGGCCGACCGACGACAAGCCGTCAGTCACCCTGGAGACGCCACGCGATCCGGACCGGGTCAGCAGCTTCCTCAATATCCGGGTCAAAGACATCAAGGCCGTGTACGCCGAATGGAGCGCCCGGGGTGCTCAATTCCTGACGCCGTCCAAACAGCACCAGTACGAGATCCGCTGCTACATTCGCGATCCCGACGGTTATCTGATCGAAGTGGGGCAGACCACGGACCCAGACGGGGACTGGTCGCCCGCTCGCTGGCCATCGAGTACGCCCGCCGAGGAGTCCCAGTGAATGCAGCCGCCGGGCCATCGGGCGCCAGTTCGACGCCACGTGGTCGGCGGATGCGTACCTGGCCCGTGACGCCGGCGGCGGCGCTGGCCAGCAGCTTCGGCGGCGTGCCGACCTGCCGCGGGCCTCATCCGCCAGCGGGGTTTCGGCGGGGCCGGCGTTAGGCACGGCTATGCACCGTCGCCAGGAACCGCAGCACGGCTGCGGTGGTGATGTCGGGCCGCTGCGACTGGGGATAATGCCCGGCCTCGGGGACCATGACGACCTGCGCGTGCATGGTCTGCGCGATCCAGGCCGCCTCTCCTGCCGGATCCGGGAAGTCGGGGTCCTGCTGGCCCATTACGGCCAGGACGGGTGCCGTGACGTCTGCCAGCCGCGCCTGTGCTGCCGCATGGCTCGTGCGCGTGGTCAGGGAGAACGCCCTCGCGTAGCCCGGTCGGCGCAAGCTCGCCACGACCTGGTCGCGGTACTCGTCGAAGTCGGCAGGCCGCCGGCCCGCGTACAGCTTGGGCAGGTAGGACTTCCAGGACAGGGCCGCCCATAGCGGGGCCATGGCGATGCGCAGGAGTACGCGCCGCCCGGCGCCCACCGCGGCGTCGCGGACGAACGGCCCGACCAGTACCAGCCCGGACACGAGCTCGGGCCGCCGGGCCGCGGCCAGGACCGCGGATCCGGCCGCCATGGAGTTGCCGACGACGACCGCGGGGCCGCCGAGTTCGCCGATCAGGGCGGCGACATCATCCGCGGTCTCCTCATCGCCGTAGGACGAGAACGTGGCGTCGCTGTCACCATGACCGCGCAGGTCCGTGCAGGCGACCCGGTAGCCCGCCGCCCGCAGGGCCGGGGCGAGGAACCGGTAGGCAGCCCGCAGGTCGCCCAGGCCAGGCACGAGCACCACCAGCGGCCCGGCGCCCGCTACGTCGTAACCGATGCGGCCACCGGGACGGCCAAGGTAGCTGGTGTTGCCGGTCCGTGCTGTCGTGGTCGCGTCGTTCGGGTTCATCTCTCTAGTTCCTTCCGTGCGTTGCGAGTCGTCTGCTAGCTGACTGGGTGCCGATCGCGGCCGGGCCGTGCGGCGCTAGTTGCGGGCCGGCTCGGGGGCGGGTTCCGCGACCGCGCCGGAGCCGGGGCTGTCGTCCTCGTGCAGGCCGTGCCGGGCGTAGAAGCGGCGCAGCGGCGCGGGTGCCCACCAGCTGGCCTGGCCGAGCAGTCGCAGCGTGGCGGGCACGAGCAGCAGCCGGACCAGGGTGGCGTCGAGGATGAGGGCGACGATCAGGCCGACGCCGAGCAGCTTGATAAAGGTGATGCTGGACAGGGAGAACAGGCCGATCACGATGATCAGCAGCAGCGCGGCGCTGGTGATGACGCCGCCGGTGCGCTGCAGGCCGCTGGCGATCGCGGCGGTGTTGTCGCCGGTGATGTCGTAGCGCTCGCGGATCCGCGAGAGCAGGAATACCTCGTAGTCCATGGACAGCCCGAACATGATCGCGAACATCAAGATCGGGATGACGGGGCTGATGGTGCCGTTCGGGGTGAAGCCGAGCAGCCCGGACAGGTGGCCGTCCTGGAAGATCCAGGTCACCACGCCGTACATGGCCGACAGCGACAAGATGTTCATCACGATGGCCTGCACCGGCAGGATCAGTGATCCGAACGCGAGGAACAGCAGCAGGAAGGTGGCCAGGACGAGGGTCAGGGCCATCCACGGCAGGGTCTGCCCGAGGCTGGACAGCTCATCGGCTAGCGCTGCGGTCTGCCCGCCGGTAGACGCGGTGGCGCCGGGAGGTGCCGTCACGTCGCGGACGGCCCCGGCGATGGCCCGGGCCTGGGGGGTGTAAGGGCCGGGGCCGTAGGTCATGTCGATCCGGGCGATGTCGCCGCGGACGCCGGTGACCTGCGCGGCGGTGATGCCGGGAAGGTGGTCGAGGCGGCTGACGTACGCGGTCAGGCCGGCGGCGCGGGCCGGCGAGCTGGCGATGGCGCCGTGGAACTGGACGATGGTCTCGATCGGGGCGGTGGGGTTGCCGGGGAAGTCCGTGTTCAGCGCGTCGGTGACGATGCGGGGCGCGGCGCTGGCGGGCAGCGCGGTGGCGTCGACGCCGCCCCAGACGACGTGCAGGAACGGCGAGCCGAGGCCGAGCAGGACCAGCACGATCGGGATCGCGTACAGGACGGGGCGGCGCATCACGCTGTGCGCGAGCCGGTACCAGCCGCCGCTGGCTTCGGCGGCGGGCGGGCGCTGCACCGAGCGGCGGATCCGCAGCGAGTTCACCTTAGGTCCCAGCACGGCTAGCAGCGCAGGCAGCACGGTCAGGGCGGCGAGCATGTCGACCAGCACGGTGGCCACCCCGCCGTAGCCGATGGACCGCAGGATCGTCTCGGGGAAGAGCATGAGGCTCGACAAGACGATGGCGACGGTAACGCCGGAGACCAGGACGGTGCGCCCCGCGGTGGCCACGGTGCGGGCCACCGCGTCCTCGACTGTGCCCGGCCGGTGCAGTTCCTCCCGGAACCGGGTGACCAGGAACAGCCCGTAGTCGATGCCCAGCCCGAGGCCCAGGATGGTGGTGATGTTCAGGGAGAACACCGACACCCCGGTGACCATGGTCAGCAGCCGCAGCGCGGTGAACGAGCCGAGGATCCCCAGCGCGCCGATGGCCAGCGGCAGGCAGGCCGCGGTCAGGCCGCCGAAGATCACCAGCAGCAGGATCAGCAGAATCGGGAAGGACAGTCCCTCCGCCCGGGTGATGCTAGTGGTGGTCTGCTGGTCGATCGTCTCGTCAGTGGGCACCACCCCGCCGACCTGGCTGTGCAGGCCGGGCGCGCTCAGGTCGGTCTTGATCGCGTCATAGCTGGTTTGCCGGGCGGTGTCGGTGCCGCCGGCCAGCTCGATGACGGCGTAGGTCTGATGGCCGCTGGCGCTGACGAACTGCCGGGACCCGGTTGACCAGTAGCTGGCGTACGACTCGGCCCGGCTGCGCGGCAGCTTGGCCAGCGTGCTGGTCACGGCGGACCGGAACGCCGGGGAAGCCGTGGTCAGGGTCGGGCTGGAGTACAGCACGACCACGTCCCCGGCGTCGCGGCCGAACGCCTGCGTGGCCAGGTTCGCTTCGTGCTGGCTCTGGCTGTCCGGGGCGTTGAACCCGCCGGCGGTCTGCACCTTGGCGAAGATGGTTGTTCCCCACACGCCGCCGATTACCGCGACGAGCAAGGCGATCAGCAGGATCAGCCGACGCCGCCGGTAAGCGGTACGGCCCCACCTGGCCAATACCGAACCGCTGGCGGGTGAAAACGAGGTGCTCTGACTCATGACGTTCCTTTCTTACTGCAACGGCAATTCAGTTCGGGAAACAGAAGACTTTCATCTCATGGCCAATTCGCGGCCGGGAAAGCCGGCGGCCGGTCGCGATAAGTGGCTGCCGACGTGACCCAGAACCTCGTCGGCGATTGCGACGCCGGAGCCGTCGGCGGGGATAAGCACCCACGCCGCCAGGTAGAGCGGCACCCCGGCACCGCCGATAAACGACAGCGCGACGAGCGCGATCCGGACGTGCGCCACGTCGACAGCGAAGTACCTGGCGAGCCCGGCGGCGACGCCGCCCAGGATCCGTCCGTTCAGCGAGCGGCGAAGAAGCCTGCCGTCCTGCCGGTTTTCCTGCTGGGTAGTGTTCATGGCTGTTCCCTCTTTCGCGGGTATTGCGAGCGTCGCCCTCAATACAGGTTGGTGTGTGTTTCCTCAAGCGCTTTGAGCAACTCGAGTACGCCGGAGAAAGGCCTCCAGGCGTCGGTGCCTTCGGCGCGTATTCGTCCTTCGAGCCGTCCGTCTGGAGTCCGGTCGATATCGAGGAGAAGGCGAATCGTTTGCCTCGGTGTTGGTGAGGCGTCCATAGCTCTTAGCTAACGCGAACAGCGCGGTATTGTCCCCAGGGTGTGACCCTAGGTTCGACCCTATGTTTTGCGTTTGCGGCTAGCGCAGCAGCGCGGCTAGTGCACGTAGGGATCTGCGCCCAGGTCGGAGAAGATGCGGTGGGCCTTTTCGAGCTGAGCGACCGCCGCCGGCTGGTTACCGGCCGCGGTGGCGCGCACCGGCTCGGTCGCGGCCGACAAGAGCTGGGCGGACAATGACCGTGTTACGGTTACGATACAGCGGTCCCGCGGGCAAGCCGCCAGCGCCTATCAGCCAGTCCTGATCTGGCGTAACCGGGCGGCGCTCCCGGTAAGGGGACTCGTATGACCTCCGTCCACGGCGCCGGGCCAGGCCATGTTCGGTGGGCCATGCTCGGCGTGATCAGCCTGGGCATTCTCGCGCTCACGCTGAACTGGTTCGACGTCGCCACGGCATTCCCGCTCATCGGCGCGCAGTTCAAGGTCGGGCTCGGGCCGCTGAGCTACCTGATCTCGCTCTACATCGTCGGCTACGGGCTCACGCATATTCCCGGCGGCATGCTCGCCACCGCGCTCGGCATGAAGAAGACCCTCGTGCTCGGGCTGGGCGTGCAGGGACTGGCCGGCATCATGTCCGGGCTATCAGCCAGCTACACCGAGCTCGCCTTCTTCCGGGTCATCAGCGGCATCGGCGGGTCGGTGCTCGTAGCTGTCGGGACCGCCGCAGTGGTCGTCTGGTTCCGGGAAAAAGACGTCACGCTCGCGCTCGGCATCACCGGCGGCGCTGCCTTCAGCGCAGGGGCAGCCTTCGCGCTCTACGTCTGGCTCTACGTGCAGCGCGCGACAAGCTGGCGTACGTCACTGATCCTGGCCGGCGTCTTCGAGCTGCTCGTCATGCTGGTGACCCTGATGGCCTTCCAGATCCCGGAAGGCCATCAGTCGCTCGGCGGCGTCAGGTTCGATCGAGCTGCAGTACGCGCCGTGCTCGCGAACAGAGATCTATGGGTTTATGGTGTCGCGATCTTCGGCGGATATGGCGCCTACTTCACCACCACGCAGCTGTTCAGCGAGTACGTGACGGTCGACCGGCATTTCGACCCGTCCGCCGGCGGACTGCTGGCCGCGCTCATCGCGCTCGCCGGCATCCCCGGCAGCCTGCTGGGGGGATACTGGGCGGACCGCAGCAGGAACCTGCGCATATTCGTCGTCGGACCGCTCATCGTCGTCGCCGCGCTGCTGGCCCTCATTCCCGTTGTGCCGGCCAGCGCGCTGTGGGCGCTCGGGATCGGTATCGGCTTCTTCCTTATCTTCGGCTTCGCCGCGTGGCTGGCGGTGCCTGCCCGGGTCTGCGACATCGAGCACCAGTACATCGGCACGGCAACCGGCCTGATGCTCACGCTCGCCGCCGTAGGCGGCTTCTTCATCCCCATCATCTTCGGGCACCTCGTGCCCCATACGAGCTTCGACACCGGCTGGATCTTTCTTGCCGTCGTGTCGTTCGCATTTGCCCTTCTCGGGCTGGCCGGGCGAAACCCGGCAGCAGCTTCGAAGCGCCCGGGCGCCGGTGCGCCAGCGCCGGCACGGCTTTGAGCTTCGTCCGTCCCCTCGAGCTGAGTGGTTCTTCTGGCTGGTCCTTCTGGATGGCAGCCTGCGTCCGGCGGCTGAGGCGGCACTGTCGTGGCGCTGAGGCGGGACCTAGGGTGGCCTCATGCAGGTACGACTGTTCGGCGAGCTCGAAGCCGAGCACGCGGGCGTGCCGGTGCCGGTCCGCGGGGCCAAGCAGCGGGCGCTGCTGGCCCTGCTGGCGCTGCGGCCGGGGCAGCCGGTCAGCGCCGACCGGCTGATCGACGTACTGTGGGGCGACGGGCAGGCCGCGAACCCGGCCAACGCCCTGCAGGCCCAGATCGGCCAGCTGCGCCGCACCCTCGGGCCCGCGGCGATCCTCACCACCGAAGCCGGCTACGCCCTGGACGCCGGTCCCGAAGACGTCGACGTGGTCCGCTTCGAGCAGCTGGTGGCCCAGGGACGCCGGCTGGCGGAGGCGGGTCAGCCCGCGGACGCGTCCGCCGCCCTGGGCGAAGCGCTCGGGCTGCGGCGCGGCGAGCCGCTGGCCGACTTCACTTACGCGGGCTTTTTTGATGCCGAACGGGCGCGGCTGGACGAGCTGACCTTGGTGGCGATCGAGACCCGGGCCGGAGCCGACCTGGCGCTGGGCCGCCACGGCGAGCTCGCCGCCGAACTGGAACCCTGGTGCCGGGCGCACCCGCTGCGCGAGAGGCTATGGGAGCTGCTCATCCTGGCCCTGTACCGGGCCGGACGCCAGGCCGAGGCCCTGGCCGCCTACACCGGCGTCCGTGACCGGCTGGCCGGCGAACTCGGCATCGACCCGAGCCCGTCCCTGCGCGACCTGCAGGCCCGCATCCTGGCCCAGGACCCGTCGCTCAGCCCCGAACCGGTCCCGCCCGAACCGCTCCCGCCCGAACCGCTGCCGCCCGCGCCAGGCTCCCCCGGGCCAGCCGCCCTGCTCGAGACGAAGTTCTACGTCCCGAGGTCACGGCGGGGTCTGGTGCCGCGTCCGCGCCTGAGCCAGCGGCTGGATCGCGGGTCAGCGTTGAAGCTGGTGCTCGTCTCCGCGCCCGCTGGCTTCGGCAAGACCACACTGCTCACCGAGTGGCTGGCGGCGGGACCGGCCGCGCCGACCGATCAGCGGCTGGCCGCGTGGCTCTCGCTCGATCGGAGCGACAACGATCCCGCGTCCTTCTGGACCTATGTGATCGCCGCGCTGCGGACGGTCGCACCCGGGGTCGGCGACAGTGCGCTGGCCCTCCTGCAGGCGCCCCGGCCGTCCCCGATCGAAACGGTGCTGACCGTCCTGCTCAACGACCTGGGCGCCACCGCGGGTGACCTCGTGCTGGTGCTCGACGACTACCACGTCATCGACGCGAGCGATGTGCAGGACGGGATGGCGTTCCTGCTCGACCATCTGCCTCCGTGGCTGCACGTGGTGATCGCCAGCCGGGCCGATCCCGCGTTGCCGCTGGCCCGGTGGCGAGCGCGCGGCGAGCTGGTCGAGATCCGCGCGGCCGAGCTGCGCTTCACCGCCGATGAGGCCGCGGCGTACCTCAACGAGATCATGGGCCTGCAGCTGACGGCGCGGGACGTGGCCGCGCTGGAGGGCCGCACCGAGGGCTGGATCGCCGCGCTGCAGCTGGCGGCGCTGTCCATGCAGGGCCGAGACGACGTCGCCGGGTTCATCGCCGGCTTCGCGGGCGACGATCGCTACGTCGTCGACTACCTGGCCGAGGAGGTGCTGCAGCGCCAGCCCGATCATGTCCAGGCCTTCCTGCTCCAGACCTCGATCCTGGACCGGCTAAGCGGCCCGCTCTGCGATGCCGTCACCGGGCAGGGCGGCGGCAAGGCCATGCTGGAGGCGCTGGACCGGGGAAACCTGTTCCTGGTCCCCCTGGATGACCGCCGCCAGTGGTATCGCTACCACCATCTGTTTGCCGATGTGCTGCAGGCGCGCCTGCTCGACGAGCAGCCCGGGCAGGTGCCGGGCCTGCACCGGCGGGCCAGCGTGTGGTACGAGCAGAATGGCGAGCCGCCCATGGCCATCGGCCACGCGCTGGCCGCCCGGGATTTCGACCAGGCGGCGGACCTGATCGAGCGGGCGATCCCGGCCATGCGCATAACCAGGCAGGAAACCACGGTGCACGGCTGGCTCAAGGCGCTCCCAGACGAGGTGGTCCGGGTCAGGCCGATGCTCAGCTTTGCCGTCGCCGGGGCGCTGCTGACTGGCGGCGAGCCCGAGGAAGTTGAGGTCCGGCTGCGGGACGCCGGGCGGTGGCTGCAGGAGGCAGCAGCTACCGGTGAGGGATCCCTGGCCCGGCCGGGCGAGATGGTCGTAGCCGACGAAGAGGAATACCGTCGCCTGCCGGGGGCGATTGAGCTGTACCGTTCCGCCCTGGCCCTGGTCCGGGGCGATGTGCCCGGTACTGTGAGGCACGCCCAGCGGACGCTCGATCTTGCGCTTACGGAGGACCACGGCGTCCGCGCCGGGGCAGCGGGGTTCCTGGGGCTCGCGTTCTGGACGAGCGGGGATCTGGAGGCAGCGCATCCGGCGTGGGCGCAATGCGCGGCGGGACTACGGCGGTCCGGGCAGATTGCCGATATCTTCGGCTGCGCGATCGCGATGGCGGACATCCGGCTGGTGCAAGGCCGCCTCGGCGAGGCGATGCGCACCTACGATCAGGCCTTGCAACGCGCATCTGTGCAGGACGGGCCGGTTCTGCGGGGCACGGCAGACATGTACGTGGGGATGAGCGAGGTCCACCGCGAGCGCGGCGATTTGCAGGCCGCCACCCAGCAGTTGCTGCGGAGCCAGGAGCTGGGCGAGTACAACGGGCTGCCGCAGAACCCGTACCGCTGGCGGGTCGCGATGGCCCGGATACGCCAGGCTGAAGGAGACCTGGGCGGCGCACTCGATCTGCTCGACGAGGCGGAGCGCCTTTATGTGGGCGACTTCTTTCCGAACGTACGGCCAGTCCCGGCGTTGAAGGCCCGGGTCTGGATCGCACAGGGCAGGCTCGGTGAAGCGCTGGGCTGGGCGCATGAGCAGGGCCTGTCCGCGGATGACGACCTCAGTTACCTGCGCGAGTTCGAGCACATCACCCTGGCCAGGATGCTACTGGCGCGATCCCGGGGTGAGCCCGTCCACCAGGTGACCCGGCTGCTGGAGCGCCTGCTGCTGGCGGCGGAAGAGGGCGGCAGGACGGGACACGTCATCGAAATCCTGGTGCTTCAGGCGCTCGCGCTCCAGGCACCTGGGCCCATCCCGGCTGCGCTGACCTGCCTGGAACGGGCCCTGACGCTGGCTGAACCGGAGGGTTACGTCCGGGTCTTCGTCGATGAGGGCCCGCCGATAGGTTCCCTGCTGAGAGCCGCCGAGAAACAGGGGACGACCCGGGACTATGTCCGCCGGCTCCTGGCCGCGGTGAGCCAGACCAGGCAGGACAGCCCGGGCAGGCAGGCCTTGATCGACCCGCTGAGCGAGCGTGAGCTGGATGTGCTCCGGCTGCTCGGAACCGAGCTGGACGGCCCGGCCATCGCCCGCGAGCTCATGGTGTCCCTGAACACCGTGCGGACTCACACCAAGAACATCTACACCAAACTCGCCGTGACCAACCGCCGGGCCGCGGTCCGCCGAGCCGCGGAACTCGACCTGCCGCGAACCCGCAACCGGCAACCCTGATCTGTCGGTCACGGATCATCACCTCAATCCCCACGTGTGGTGATGCCAGCTCACCACGTCCGCTCCTAGCGTTCGACCCATGAACGACACACCCGACGGCCACCAGGACAGCCCTGGACGGTGCGAGATCCGCCTCAAGGGGCACCTCGCTGCCCGGTGGGCCGCCTGGTTCGACGGGCTGACCCTCGCCCACCACGGCGACGGCACCACCATCATCCATGGCCGGGTAGCCGACCAGGCCGCGCTCTATGGCGTGCTGCAGAAGATTCGCGACCTAGGCCTGCCCCTGATCTCGGTCAATTACGTCGAACCCGGCCCTGCACCGATGCCTCCATCCAGACCCGGCAACTCAGCCATCCGCGAATAGGAGACCGACATGACGACCACCGTACAGACCCCCGCCGCGAAAACGACGAAAAGACTCCCGATGACCTCAACCAGGAAGACCGCGCTAGTCGCGGGTGTGTTCTACCTGATCACCTTCGTCTCGATCCCCACCCTCGCCATCTACCGCCCGGTGCTGAACCACCGGGACTGGGTCCTGAGCTCTGGCTCCAGCACCGGCGTGCTGGTGGGCGGCTTCCTGGAGGTGATCGTCGCCCTGGCCGGCATCGGCACCGCCGTCACGCTGTACCCGGTGGTCAAGCGGCAGCACGAAGGCTTCGCGCTCGGGTTTGTCACCGCCCGCGTCCTGGAAGCCGCCATGATCTTCACCGGTGTCGTTAGCCTGCTGTCGCTGGTGACCTTGCGGCAGGACCTGGGCGGTGCGGCCGGAGCCAATGCGGCCGCCCTGGTCACCGCCGGCGCGTCGCACGTCGCGGTCTACAAGTGGACGTTCCTGCTCTCGCAGACCCTCATGCCGGGCATCAACGCGCTGCTGCTGGGCTCGCTGATGTACCGGTCCCGGCTGGTGCCCCGGATCATTCCCGCGCTGGGACTCATCGGAGGCCCCCTGCTCATCATCGCCGTATTCGCCACGCTGCTCGGGCAGCACTCCTCCCTGACCGGGCTGGCCGGCCTCCCGGTGATCCCGGTGGCGGCCTGGGAGCTCTCGCTGGGCGTATGGCTGGCCTTCAAGGGCTTCAAGCCCTCTCCGATCACCGCTGGAATAGACGCGGCCAGCACGCCGCGCGCCTACCAGGACGTCGTGGTCTGACCCTGCACGACGACAACCGCGACAAGCACTACGCCGATACGAAGCGGGCAAAGGATCCGGCTTCAGGGCGGCTCGGGCCAGTTGCATCTCCGGCCGACCTTTTAGCGTACTGTAACATGTAGTAATGAATTAGCTACTTTTTGTAGCCATCGGGAGAATAGCGTGCGAACGTATGAAATAAGGCCATTGCTGCTCGCGGCCTTTCCGCGGCGGCTCCGGCAGTGGTGGCTCGACCTGTCGGTGCGGTTGAAAGGCC
>Ga0224549_1000055_pt1 | contig 10945 bp, 5 predicted proteins | sample 714P315metaG_FD_179903 | JGI IMG/M metagenome (GOLD analysis project Ga0224549, IMG submission 179903) | Peat soil microbial communities from Stordalen Mire, Sweden - 717 P3 1-5 | ecosystem: Environmental > Terrestrial > Soil > Wetlands > Peat | place: Sweden: Norrbotten County, Stordalen Mire...
GTGCTCTCCGGCATACTTCGCGATGCCTGCCCGCACGTGGTCGACGTCTTGGGCTCGCGTGACGGGCACCGCGACCGCATCGACACCATGTTTGACGGCCAGCTCGACCAGATGCTGGTCCGCGTCGGTCACGGGGATATCCATCATAATTCCGACGATCTTATCCGTACGATTCGCGGCGTTACGGATCCGCGCAACGGTGTCGCCGAGATCCTTGTCCGCCGCTTCAGGATCCGCACTGAGCTTCGATGCATCGATGTTCAGGACGTCCGCGCCCGCTTCGATCATCCGTTTTACGATCACGTTGTTGTTCGATGCGGAGCCGAGCGTCGCGCCGATACGCGTGTTCCGCGGCTGCGGCTCAGGCTTCACCGGGTCGACGGACGGTTCCGTAGCCGGTGATAACCCGCTTACGCCGGCGTCCGGCACGACCGATTCGGCTGCCCCGGGCATGACGTAGATGTTGACGTTGTTGGAATTGCCTTCGCCGGCGGGAAACCCCGACGTGACCACGACGCGTTCGCCCGGCTTCGCCCCGAGATCCGGCAGAACGTCGTTAACGCGGTCGAGCAGTTCCTCTTGCGAAGCGAAGCGATCGACGAGCACCGGTTCGACGCCGCCAAAGAGCTGCATTTGTCGCGCAACGGTTTCGTCTGGTGTCAGGGCGACGATTCTCGCGTCGGGGAGCAGCCCGGAAACATCGCGCGCCGTCCGCCCGGACTCCGTCGCCACGACGATAAAGCGCGCGGGCAGTTGGTCCGCTTCCCAAGTTGCGCCGTAGGCGACCGCTGCGCGGGTCCTAGCGCTTGCGTGCTCCGCGCTCAGTCCGACTTTCTCGCGCAGCGAGCGTGCGGTTTCTGCGGCCGGCTGCGCCGCCGCCTCGAGGGCCCTCCGCAAGAAAGCGACGGTCTCGAGCGGGAAAGCGCCGACCGCCGTTTCCGCCGAGGTCATCACCGCGTCCGCGCCCGCGAGCGCCGAGGCGAACGGGTCCGTCGCCTCGGCTTCGGTCGGCTCCGGGTGCTTAATCATCGACTCGACGACTTCGGTCGCGACGGTCACCGGCTTTCCCAACCGATTCGCGGCCTCGATGATGCGCCGCTGAGCGTCCGGAAGATTCTCTTTGCCGACTTCGGCGGAAAGGTCCCCACGTGCGACCATCACGAGGTCAGCCTCGCGAACGATCGCGTCTAACGTCGCGGGTTCGAGCGCTCCACGCGTCTCGATCTTAGCCATCTTCAACGGGGCGCGGACTGAGGGATTCCGTCGGATGTAATCGGCGATATGGTCGTCCAGCGCGCGCATGTCTTCGGGTCTCTGCGCGAATGACAACGCAATGACGTCGACGCCATGATCCAGACCCATCTCGGTAAGCCGGCGATCGTCCGCGGTAAAGGCGTCGATCGAAAGCGCCTTGTCGGGAGTGTTGATGCCCTTGCGCGGTTTGAGGTCTCCCCCCGTCTCTACCGTCGTTTGGATTGTGGTGCGCTCGCCTTCGGCGTTGTGGGTGAAACCGGTGACGCGTAGTTCGATTTGCCCGTCGGATAGTTTGATCGTGTGGCCAAGATCGACGTCCGCTGCCAAGCCCGGATACGTCACCGAAACGCCGTCAACATCGCCGGTCGGGCGCCCTCGTTCGTCACCTGCCATCCGCAGCGCGAACGATTGACCCTTCCGTAATGTCACAAGCGGCTCGCCGCTCTTTGGCTGACCGGTCGCCGGGTCCAACTCCGCCGGCAGCCGTACACCCTTGCCCTGCGGGTTGAACTCGCCGATGCGAATTTTCACCCCCGGCAGATCGAGCAGTACGGGGACGAGCTTCTTCGCTTCGTCCGCGCCCTTGCGGGTCGCGTCGATCATCCCCGCGAGCGCCGACTCCGGATCCGCGAGGTTGACAAGATGCGAGCCGTTGATGCGAATAACATCCGTGCCCGCGTCCATCATTTTTCTCAGGACATCGACGGTGCTCGACGCGGGACCGATCGTATTGACGATCTTGACCCGCCTGTGCGGGCCAGGTTCGGTCGGTTCGGTCGGGCGGCCCGCGCCGGCGTCAGGCGGTTTTCGCGGCGGACCTTGTCGAACGGGCGCATCGCCGGCGGCGTCTTGGGTATTACCGGAACTCCCGCTCGGATCTTCCGGCCCTTTCTGTCCCTCGCTCGATGCGGTCGGCTCGTTGCGCGGGAATTGCGGGAGTGCAAACTCGTGTGTGTCCGCCCCCGGTAGCTCAACCCCAGCAAGAACGGGCAGCGGGTCTTCCGGAAGCATATCGCTTTCGGCGCCTTGGGGTGAGCCGCCGGGGACGATCGGTGACGGTGTGTCGGAGACGGTGGGGTCGGGCGGCGGTCTTCTGAGGATGTCGGCCAAACGAAGGATGCCGCGGCCGCCGAGCTCGCCGAATCCGCCACCGGCCATCAACGCGAGATTTTCGCCCAGACCCTCCAGTCCGGCGCCGGTCGGATGCTCGGCCGTGTCCAAGGCCTGCTTGCCCATCATTCCGCCAAAGCCCACGGTGCCTGCCCCTTTGGAGACGACGGCCGAGCCCGTTGCCGCGCCTCCGACCGTGCGCAGCGCCCCCGACGTAACACCCTCCGCGCCGATGGCGTCGTGGACGAGGTTCGCGGCTTTACCGACGAGGCCAAGGCCCGGCGCAACGCTCATTGCCGTCGTCAGTCCCGCGTTGACCCAGTCGCCCGTCGTTACTTTAAGCCCATGCGCTTGAGCGTAGCGGATCGACCGGATGCTGTTGTAGGCGGCAAAGGGCATGCTCGCTGCAATCAAGCGCCCGCCCAAGGTGCTGCCCATGCGTTCTTTGGTGAGAAACTTTACTGGTTTAGCGATCGCGCGTCCGGCAGTCCGAAGTCCGCTGCGGAGGCTTCCCTCCTCCATGTCGGTCGCGGCATCTCCTGCTGCATCCGTGCCGGTCGTTTCTGCGGCGAGCGAGCCCGCGGTCGCATCGGTCGCATCCAGCGTGCCTGCGCCGGCGGTTCCCGCGTCGGCGGCGACCGTCGTCGCCGTCGCAGCGCCGCCGGTTAAATCGGCTACCGCTGCACCCTCAAGAGCGGCACCGCCGGCATCCATCGGCAAGCCGACTTCGGAGAAGATCCCGGTGGCGGTGAGGATTCCCCCGCCGACGATCGCAACGCCGCCGGCGAGCATGAGCGCTCCGCCTCCGAGGAAACTAGAGGCTTTGTTAAAGAGGCTAGCAGCCCAGCCCGCGTTCTTGTGCGAGGACCCCACGAACGAGGCCACGTTGGACGAGTGTGGGTCGCGCACGATGCCGAGCTTCGAAGTCGTGCGCATCATGCTGATCACGCCGCCGGAGGGCAGCTTGTTGTTGTGCTGGTAATCGTTGAAGCCGCTGTAGGTGATCCCTTGATCGTCGATGAGCGTGCTGCTCGTGCGGTCCTTGTTGAGAACCTGGAACAGGACGGTCTGAATCCCTCCGGTGCCGACGACCGGCACGAGGAGGAGATGGCCGCTTGTGCCGCCCTTCGCGATGATCTGGGCGGCGACGGGTTGGATCGCCTTGAGGGTTTGGCCCGAATAGAAGTTCTGAGTCGCAAACGCTTTGGGATTTTGCGCCGCGGGGGTCGTGGGCGCATAGCCCAGGTTCTGGCCGACGAGGTTGTTGAGCATCGGCCCGGCGCGATAAAGCTGGCCACCCGACTTTTGCTTGCCGTACGTATTCATGGTGGGTCGATTGAAGGTGTTGGGCGCGTAGCGGGAGAGCGCGGCCTCGATGCGGACGTTGAGCCCGGCGACGTTATCGGCGGTCGCGTAACTGGTAATGTTGGTGCAGCGCGGAGCAAGAACTTGCGACTGCAACGCCTGCAGCGCGACGCTTGCGTTGCGCGCGATCGCCGCTTTGCGCGCCGGACTCGAAGCGGTATTGAAAGCGTGCTGATAGGGACGCAAAACGGCGGGCGCTTGGGCGGCGTACGCCTGTTGTGCCTGCAGAATCTGGTTGTGCTGGACGGCGAAGGCGTTGTCGGCCTCGACCCCTTGCAATTGGGCGGCCACGGCCACGCGTTGCGATTTAGGGGTCTTGGCCGAAAGGAAGACCGTCGGGCGTTCTACCGGGATGTAGCCGAGCAGGGAGTGGACCGTTGCAAGATTGCTCTTCGTTGTCGCGTTGTTGCGCTGGGCATCCAGTTTCGCGGTCGCGAGGGCACCTTGCGCGGAAGCGGTCGCGGTCGTGACATACTGGGTTGCGAGCGTCTTAAGCGTCTGGGCGCGGCTCTGCGGGCGGGGCGCCCAGGGGACCGCCGGGGAGCTACTCCCAAGCGCCGGCGAGATGAGGCCCAAGCGCGCCTCAAAGCTCCGATCTCGCTTGAGCGCGGTGAGCTCGCGCCGGGCCATTTGCGGCGCCTGGGCACGGGCTTGCTGCAACGCCGTATCCAGCGATTGCCCTGCGGCCGTCACCTGTTCTTTGCCGAACCGGTTATCGTGCTTTGCCTTCGCGACGTCGGCTTTGTAGGTCGCCTCGAGCAGCGCCGGATCGGGACTGAGCTGAGCCCTATCGGTTGTAATCGGGAGGTAGCCCGCGGCCGCGTGGGCCTTGGCGGCGGCTTCACGCTGTAACGAAAGCTGCTCGCGGCGCTTCGCGGCGGCGCGCTGTTCGGCTTGGTGGTGCGCGTCCGTCGTCGAAGCGTCCGGCGGAGCGGGCTGCTGTGCGGCGGAGTCTGCGGGAACAGCCTTCGCCTTCGGTGCTGTGTTGCCAAGCAGATTCTGCGCGCGCAGCAGGTCATTGCCGGCGGGGAGAATGCTCTGCAACGGAGCGATCGCATCGCTGACGGCGGCGGCGGTACGTGCGTTCTGCGCCTTGGCCTGGGGCGAACCACGTGCAGCCGACTTCGCGGCGGGGGCGCCGGAGCTGCGCGTGGCGGCAGTGCCGTAGCTGCGCGCGGGGGCGCTGTAGCTGTGCGCGGGAGCTTCGTAGCCGTGCGCTGCGGAAGGTGCGGGCCGCGATGCGGGGCGCGCGGGCGCGCTCGAATGATGCGACGCAGCGGCGGCTTTTCCGGCCGCACGACCGGCCTTTGCGGCGGCCGCGGCGGCGCCTTCGACGGCCTTTGCCACCGCCCCAAATATCCCGCCGCTGTTTGCGGGCGACCCCCCGCCGTCAATCCTCACCGCATCGCACGCCCCTCTCCGTACCAATAACGCGGGCGCAAGGATTTCCCAAGTCCCTCGGAGCCGTCCGCAAACGCTTTTTCTGTGCCGTGAAAGACCGGCACACGTTTGCCTTTTTCCTTAGGCCGGCGCAACCGATGGGCGCCCGGCGGATCGAGTATTCGGCGCCATGCGGATGCCACCGAGGGACACGCTGGCCAGCTCTTCTTCGGTAGGCGCGCGAAAACGAGTCGCAATCAGCGGATCCGTGGCGACCTTCGCCTTGACCAACGCCATCCATTCCGCCTTCGCGCGCGGTACGTCAGCGTCGGACAACCCGGTGCTCTCGCGCCTTGCAGCGTCGACTTTCGGGCCGTAGTTCCGCGGTTCCGCGAACGGCGCCGTCGGTGCGATCGGACGCTTCTCGGGCTTGCCGTCTACGAGAGCGTAGGCCGACGATCCGGGAACGTACATGATGCCGTTCTCGACGTGAAACGTCCAAACGCGCGTGTCGAGATACATCGAGCAACCGGCCACGATCGTTCGTCGCGCGAGCGCACAATCTTCAGAGCCGTCTCCCTCATCCAACGCCCAGGGGCTCGGGCCGAGGCGCTCGAGAAAACTACGGCTGCATGCAAGCACGTGAGAGCCGATAAAATGGCACGGAATAATTCCGTCGGTACTGCGAATGACATCAAATCTTACCGGACTCGTAAGATCGGCGCTCTCGTAAGCTGCCGGCGCCGAGAAGTGCATTCGCCTTCCGTGAACGGTGCCGATGATCTTGGACGGGTCGGTTGTCCACGAAAGCATCCGCTCCAGGCTTCCGCGCACCCAAAAAGCATCCGCATCCGCCCAGACGATTTGCTCCGAGCCGCCGGCCAACGCGCGTTCGGTGAGGCGATTGCGCGCCTCGTCTACGGGGAGGCCAACCTCCGTAAGGAGTTCGTACGCAAAGCCGACGTTCTGTTTCAGTGCGAACTCGGTCTCGGGTTCAACCCGATCTCGAATCGGCATGCAGATCGCGATCTTGCTCGACATCGGTGTGCTCCGTCGCTTACGCAGCGCCCGCGGAGATCGGGATCGGCGGGACCGCCTGCAGGCCGGGGGCGCCGACGATGGTCAGCGGCTTGACGTTGAGCTCACCGGGCAACTCGGAGAATGCGAAGACCTCGGCGGTCAAGTTGAAGCGTGACAGCATTTCGGAAAGCGTTCGCCGGAAGAGGCTCGTGCAGAGCACGGTGGCTCGCCCGGCCGGCATCGTGCGCGCGTAGCTTTCGATGCGCTCGCGAACGTAGAGCGCAAGCTGTGGATCGGGAGCATCGCCATGATTCCACTCGGCGCTCATCCGCTTCTCGAACTCGGGGTCGAACATGATCACCTGCAGTTCGCCCAGATTCCGGCGGCGCAGCATCGGCGGCACGAGAATCTTGCGCGCCGCGTCGGCCAAGTCGCGTGGATCGCGCGAAGTCGCGCTCGCTTCCAGGATCGCCTCGAGCGTCGCCACCGGATCGCGCGGCCAGACCCGCTCGCGCAACAAGATCGAGAAGACCTTGTGCAGTGTCGGAGACGGCAGTTGTTCGGTACCGATCTCGGCGCAGATGACCGGAACGGTTTTCTTCAGGTGCTCGATCAGCGTGTGCAGCTCTTGGCGCCCGAAGAGTTGGGCGGCGCGCATCCGGGCGACCTCGGCCACGTGCGAACCGACGATCGAAATCGGATCGAAGACCAGCGCTCCACGCGCGGTCGCGGCCTCCCGATCCGCGATCGGGATCCATTTGGCCGGCAAACCGTACACCGGATCGAGCGACGCCTCACCGTCGACGGTGGCGAGGATGTCGGCGCGGGCGACGGCCAACAGTTCCTTCGTGCGCAGCACGCCGCTTCCGACGAGTTCGTCACGCACGCGAATGCCGTAGGTGCCCGGGTCACGCATCTGATCGTCGCGCAGGCGCACGCCGGGGATGACGATTCCGGTTTCGTTCGCGACCGCGCGGCGCACCTCGCTGATGCGGTCGAGCAGCGCCTCACCGTTCTCACCCTGAAGCATTCCGACGAGGTCGGCCCCGAATTCGACCGACAGCGCTTCGACGCCGACCAGCCCCAGCGCCGTCTCCGGGCGCCGCGCGTTCGAACGCTCGGCCGACGCTGCCCCGATTTTGGCCGCCTCGTCCTTCGCGCTCTTCTGGCGCGTCGCGTGGCGCGCCAGAAGCAGCAAGCCCGCGCCTAAGATTGCGAACGCAGCATGCGGCATCGGCGGAAAGGCCGCGAGCAGGAACGCGAGGCCGGCAGCCGACCGCATCACGTCGGGCCGCTGCATGACTTGCGCCGCAAGATCTTCGCCGAGCGAGCCGTCGGCGGTCACGCGAGACACCATCATGCCCATCGCCATGCAGAGCATGAACGACGGGAGCGTCGTCGCGAGCGCGTTGCCGATCGAAAGGATCGCATACGTTCCGAGCGCCTGCTGCGGCGACATCGCACAGTAGAACACGCCCATCGCGAGGCCGCCGAGCAGATTGCAGACCACGATGATCAGCGCGGCGATCGCATCGTTCTTGACATACTTCCCGGCGCCGTCCATTGCCCCGTAGAAGTCGGCCTCTTTTTGTATCCGTTCGCGCTTTCTGCGCGCGCCTTCTTGATCGAGCACGCCCGCGTTGACGTCCGCGTCGATCGCCATCTGCTTGCCGGGCATCGCGTCCAAGGTGAAGCGGGCGGCGACCTCCGCGATGCGCTGCGAGCCGCTGGCGATGACGATAAACTGCACGGTGATGAAGATCGCGAACACGATCAACCCGACGATCAGATTCCCGCCGACGACGACGTTACCGAATGCCGGAATCAAGTGGCCGACGCCGCCGGGAAGGTTACCATGTTCGAGGATCAGCCGCGTGGCCGAGATCTCAAGGAGGAAACGGAAAAAGAGTGCGACGAGGAGCGCGGGAGCAAACGCCGAGAATTCGAGCGGTTCGGTGACGACGACGCTGACCAACATGACGAGCGCGCAGCCGACGATGTACAGCGCGAGCAGGCCGTCCAGAACCCAAGTCGGCATCGGAACGATGACGCCGAGCGCCAGCGCCAGCATGACCATGCCGAAGCCGTACGTGAGATAGCTCGGTTTGTTGTTCACGCCGTGCGCCTCATCTTGGAAAGTGCCATCACGATTTCCGCGACGGCGATGAATGTTTCGTGGGGGATGTTCTTACCGACGCGCGACGTCGCGTAGAGCGTGCGCGCCAGGGCGACGTCTTCGATGATCGGGATTCCGAGTTCGGCCGCGTGGGCCCGAACGCGGAGCGCGACGTCCTCGACCGCCTTGACGAGAACGCGCGGCACGGGAACCTCCGGCGGCCGATATTCGAGGGCGACCGCGACGTGTGTCGGGTTCGCGACCACGAACGACGCATTGCGAACTTGGGCCAGCGCCCCTGACGCTAGCGCGCGATGGCGCTGCCTGCGACGGCCGCGCAACTGTGGGTTGCCTTCGTTCTCGGCCAGTTCTTTCTTGAGGTCGTACAGGCTCATGCGCAGTTTCTTGAGCCAGCGTTTGCGCACGAGCAGGAAGTCGGCGACCGCAAAAAAGCTCGCGACGGCGAGAGCACTTGCGATCCCGCGCTGCGCGCCGAGGCTTGCGATCGAACCCAGGGCTTGCAGCGAGCCGCCGCCGCTCACGCGATTGAAGACGAGATTCGCCGTTGGAATGAAGAACGCCGAGGCGACGACGAAGGCCAGGACCGCGCGGGCCGCAGCGACGGCTGCCTCGCTCGCGAACATCCGCTTGAGATTTTCCGCCGGGTTCATCCGTTCGGGTTTGATCGTCGGCGGATGAAACTGGAGGCCGCCGCCTTGGACGGCGCCGCACACGGTGCCGGCGACGGCCGTCGCCACGAGCGGAAGGAGCGCGACCATTCCCATCGTCGCAGCGATATCGTTCGAAAAGGTCCCCGGAGCGCCGGCCGTGCGCCCGAGCCACGTTCGGCCGAGCGCCGCGACGACCGGCAAGACCGCAAACGTAACAACCGCACCCGTTCCGAAGCTGAAAACCGTGATCAGCTCTTGCGAACGCGCGATGTTGCCTTCACGTTTTGCGCGCTGGATGCGGCTGTAAGTCGGCTCAAAAGGCTTCTCGTCAGGCATGGCAGTCGCTCAGCGCGTCACGAAGGGCAAGTACAGCCATGGCTTGCCGCCTTGCGCGAGCACGACACTCAGCATGACGAGCGTCGTGAGCAGTACGACCGCGAACAGCACCGGGAACGTCAACAAGAAGTTGTTGAAGCGCGGAACGATGCGCGCGATCGCCCCGAGGCCGATGCTTGCGACCACCCCGAGCGCAAGCGCGGGCCCGGCGACGAGTAGTGCGGCGCGCATAACGAGCACCGGAATGCCGAGCGCAAACGTCCCCAGCCCGTGGACCACGAGGGAGCCCGGCGGAATGCTGTGGAGGCTGTCCCCCAGCGCAAGCACGATGAACTGATAGCCGTCAAAGATGAAGAAAGCGGCAATGAATCCCAAGCCCCAGAGCTGTTGAAACGATTGGCCCGAGCCTGCCGTCGCCTCCGGATTCGCAACCTGGATGCCGACGTAGTCGTCGAGCACGCGGCCGCCGGCCGCAGCGCCCTCGTAGAGGACCGAAGCGCCGAAGCCGATCGCCGCCCCGACGAGCAGCTCGAAGACCAAGGCCACAATGAGCGACGGACCGCCGAACGCGTGCCCGACGACGAGCGTTGGGACGAGCGCCAGCGCGAGCACGAACGCTAAGGCCGCGCGAAGCGGAACGGGGACGCTCGGGTGCGAGAATCCCGGAGCGCGTGAAACGAAACCGATGCAGCGCGCGAATACGAGCGCGCCGAGCTGCGTCACGGGGAACTGCGCACGATCGCCGGTGCGCTCGCCAGCGCGTCGTCGAAGAGCGTCGCACAGAGTTTGAAGCCGAAACCGCCGAAGGCGATAAAGACCAAAGCAACGGCGACGATTTTTGGCAGCAACGTGAGCGTTTGCTCCTGGATTTGGGTTGCGGCCTGGGCGATTGCAACCAGCGTGCCGACGAGCGTTGCCGCGAGCAAAATCGGCAGGCACAGCACTGCGCCCACCGAGATCGTCTCGCGAAGCAGGTTATCGAAAACCCCCACGTCCCAAGCCTAGCCGCAAATTGTGCGCAAACCGTGTAAGCATCGTGGGCAAATCGTGTCGGCGGACCGGACCCCTTGAAAAAAAGCGTCGACCACGTGACAAGGCACCTGAGGTTCGTAGTTCAAGCGGATCGCTTAGCGGCAACGGCACCGGGACAGGCGAGGGATCACCGATGATCAATGCGGATCCAGGCTCGATTCTATCGACCGGGACTGCGGCCGGAATCAGTTCTTCTGTTAGCGGGCTCGCGTCCGACCTTGCCGACGCCGCCGCGGTCATCGCGCGCGCGCCGGCCGATTCGATCGGCAGCGGACGGCCAAGCGGTCTGACGTCCAATCTTGCCGACGTCGTGGCAAGCTTCGCGTCGGTGCCCTCCGGTTCGAACGCAGGGTCGCCGCCAAGTGGTATTGCGTCCAACGCCGGCAACGCCGGCAACGTTGCAGCGAGCGTCGCGTCCGCGCCCTCCGGTTCGATTGCAGGGTCGTCGCCGAGTGCGATCGTGTCCGGCATCGGCAACGTTGCGGCGAGCGTCGTGTCCGCGCCCGCCGCTTCGATCGCAGGGTCCGCCCCAAGTGGTATCGCGTCCAACGCCGGCAACGTTGCGGCGAGCGTCGCGTCCGCGCCTTCGGCTTCGATCGGCGGCGCCGCGCCAAGTGAGAGCGCGCCCAGCCTTGTCAACGTTGCGGCGAGCGTCGTCGTC
>Ga0224549_1000057_pt1 | contig 10814 bp, 10 predicted proteins | sample 714P315metaG_FD_179903 | JGI IMG/M metagenome (GOLD analysis project Ga0224549, IMG submission 179903) | Peat soil microbial communities from Stordalen Mire, Sweden - 717 P3 1-5 | ecosystem: Environmental > Terrestrial > Soil > Wetlands > Peat | place: Sweden: Norrbotten County, Stordalen Mire...
TGCGCCTCGGTCGGCAATTTCTTCCCTGCCCAGCGCGCAAACGCCGACGCTTCTGCGTAGCTCACATAAACAGGCCACGACTCCGGGAGCGGCATGCTACCAAACATTGCGCGATATTCCCACCGCGTGTCCGGGGCCGATGATGGGGAACTTGAACGAGACAGCCAGAAATTCGGATGTTCCATCCGCTGTTGAATCTTCCAGGCCCAGTCTTCCGCGGTCCAGTAGCTAGAATCGTCATAACCGCTCGCCTGGACAAATTTCATATATTGTCCATTGGTCACCGGGAAGGCATCAATCGAGAAGTTCGGGACAAAGATTTTCTGCGTCTCGAATTCATTGTCCCAGCCGAATGATTCCCCCGGATGCTGGCCCAGGGTGGCAGTGCCGGAAGGAATCAGCGCTTGTCTTTGTTCGGGCGCAGGACTTGGATCGGCAAATGGCGAAGGCTGCGGCGTCTTTCTCTCCAGCGGCAGACTGTGTAAAAGGTAGGCTAGGGTCTCGGCGTGCATCAGCCGATGCTCGATCGCGACATGGAGAAGCGTTCCGTCTAGGAGCGCCGGGTCGCCAGATCTGAGTGCACTTCCGTCGCGCAACCTCGCGTCCAATCTTTCCCGCACGTCCCGTTTGTATTTTTCAACATTCGCAATGTTCGGCCAATCTCCAGGGACATCCGTGGGCAAACCGCCGCCCACCGGATCGATACCGAACGCAAAAAGCTTGTCGAGCGTGGCGTCCTGCGGTTCCAATCCCAACGGGCCGCTCAACAGATTTTGATCGAATGCTTCGAGATGTCCCAGATAGAAAATCAGGCGATGACGTTCAGGCACGGGCCGATCGTAAAAAGAATTGGGCGGCAGCAGATTAAAAAGACTGTCCGTACGCGCGCGTGCTTCTTCCAGTCGAGAAAGAAGAGACGGCTGTAATGCGATTGCGGCGCGCGAGGCTGCCATGGAGTCCTCTCGGAAGAGAAAAGACGAGCTTACTTTGTAGCCCCGTCGGCTGTGCGAAAGCAAGCATATTGACGGAGCAGATAGGTTAGATGCAGCCCTCGCAAAAAGGTGGCAACTTAACTCCCCGCCGCCAGTGACAGCATCTTCCTGAAAGCCTTTCCACGGTGGCTATAAACGTTTTTCTCTTTGCGCGTGAGCTCAGCGTACGTGCGATCGAGTTCCTGAAACAGAAAAATCGGGTCATAGCCGAACCCATCTTTGCCGCGCGGTTTCTCAGTTAGCAGACCCTGCGCGAAATCGGAAGCGACCGCGAGAACAAGGCCTTGTCTGGCAATTGCCGTGACGCAAATAAACTTGGCGCGCCGTTGATCACCCGTTTTTTCTGCCATTTCTCCGAGCAGCTTGCGGATTCGGTCCTCGTCGCTCGCATTTGATCCGGCATAACGCGCGGAGTGAACTCCGGGCGCGCCATTGAGCGCCGGGACTACCAAACCTGAATCGTCGGCAAGGATGGTTGCGGTCGTGAACCGGCTGTAGTGAATTGCTTTGCCCGCCGCATTTTCAGCGAACGTCGGAGAAGATTCGTCGAAGGATTCGATCTCCCTGAAATTTGGCATCTCATCCAACTCGACCCCGGCATCGTTAGCAAGCTCGCGGTATTCTCGCAATTTGCCTGGATTGGATGACGCTAGGAGGAGCTTCATGAATACGGTGCCACCGGCATGCAGCGCCGCTACCGCACATGACCCGCGAAATTCATGTGCAGCAATTCATTCTGCGCCTGCGTAAGTTTGCGGATTCCGCCCGCGGCCAATGCAAGCAGCAACTCCAGCTCGCGCTGCGTGTACGGACGTCCCTCCGCGCTCGCCTGCACTTCAACGAACTCTCCGCTGCCGGTCATCACCACGTTCATATCCACTTGCGCGCGAGAATCTTCTTCATAGGCGAGATCGAGCAGCAATTCGTCTTCCACGATTCCTACACTGGTGGCCGCCAGCGAATCCTTCAGCGGCACTCGGCGCAGCATCCCGCCCGCGACCATTCGTTCCAGGGACAGAGCCAGCGCGACAAAGGCTCCTGTAACCGAGGCAGTGCGCGTGCCTCCGTCGGCCTGGATCACGTCGCAATCAATCCATACGGTTCGCTCGCCCAACGCTTTTAAATCCGTTACCGCTCGAAGCGTTCGCCCGATCATCCGTTGGATTTCCAGCGTTCGGCCCGATTGGCGGCCGCGGCTGGATTCCCGTGGCGTTCGGTTCTCGGTCGAGCGTGGCAGCATTCCGTATTCACCTGTCACCCAGCCTTTGCCCGAACCTTTCAAGAACCCCGGCACACCGTCTTCCACCGTCGCTGTTACGATCACGCGTGTCTGTCCCGCTTCAATCAACGCGCTTCCTTCCGCGTGTGGAATAAAGTCGGGTGTGATTTTCACCGGCCGCAATTGGTCGGCGGCGCGTCCGTCTGTTCGCAAGATGAAATCTCCTCTTTGAGATTGAAAGCCAGGATGGCTGAGACCTGCGCTAGTAAGTTTGACCACTGCAGGGGCGAGTGTCAACACATCGCGGAAACAAAACTAACCCGTGCGCTGGTATCCGTAGAGCTCATTCCTTTCAATGGGTTTCGTGCAAGAGGTCGTATCGAGGGCAAGCCTCACTTTTTGTTGCTGCGCTGCGTTGCAGAGCTTGCAGGTGACACCGGAGGTCGAGCGCTCGGAGGGTTTAGATCGAAAAAGCCCGTCAAATCGATGTGCCCGGCCAGAGTGTCCACCTCCTGGCCGTGAATCAAAATTTTCAGGCGGCTGAGTCCCGGGACATTATTTTCCAGCGTAAGCCGGATGGAATCGACGGCCATTTCCTCGCTCAATATCCCCGACGGTGTTTCCGAAGCCAGCGCATCGGAAAAGTCCGCGATAGCCGTACCGTCCGGGAGCACGTAGAAGCCGAGGAGCACTGTGTCCGCGGGAATTGTGCCTTGATCTGCGGCGGGCGGGTTTTCGATGAGCTCGTTCAACACTTGCTTGGCGCGCTGCGCGGGGTCAGCCGAGAGAGCCATGGCCACCTGCACTGGCGCAACTCTGTCGGGACCTGCTGCCCAGTAGATTCTTGTTTGGACTTTCGCGTCGGTCGGCGTCGAAATTCCCGGTGCCAGAAGTTCGCGTCTCGCTTGCTCTTCGGTCGTCGTACCTTGGGATAATCCCTGGAGACGCCGATGCAGGCCGCGCAAACTGATCAACCCGATCAGCACAGCTACGGCCAAAATCGCGAGCGTGATTCTCAGGTTACGCGGCATTATCTCGCCTCCGGAGCGGCCGTCGAGCCGGCAGGCGGTCGCGAGGCAACAATAGCGTGTACGATCGCCGTGGAGATCGGCGCCGCCATTGCCCCCAGTTCGTTCGGATCGGAGACGGTCACGCTTGAGATTTCGACTGCGACCGCAGGCGCCCCCACGGAGCGCAATACTCGCACCGCCGCCGCGGAAGACGCGCTTGGAGACCCCGGAAATCGTTGCGCCAAATCTGCCTGCAGCACATCTGCGAGGTGATGACTTGCGTCCCTGTATGGACGCTGCGCCTCCTCCCAAGCGACCAAGCCCGGTGCTCTTGCGGGACGAGAAGGCGTAGAAGGTACGCTGCTATTGGAGCCGGCTGTGGTCGGAATGATGTCCGGGAACTGATAAAAATAAGCGCGAGCGGTGTGAAGCGCTCCAGTGGAGGAAATGTGGAAGCTGACGAAAATCACATCGCGATAGGAATTGGCGAGCGCGGCACGATCATCGAAGGACGGGTCTGAGTCGTCGTTTCGCGTCATTACCACTCGAAAACCTTCGCGCTCCAGCGCGAGACGCGCAGCTCGTGCGAACAGCAGTACCAAATCCTTCTCTATCACTCCACTCGAGCCGCGCGCGCCATTGTCAATCCCGCCATGCGCTGCATCCAGCACGATTACGGGTCCCGCATGTGTTGGCGTTGGTGGCGCAATTTGTTGGAAGCCGGTTTGTGCCGGCACAGCTTGCGGCGGACCTAAAGTCGGTTGTTGAACTTGTTGCGGTGACGACTGCTTGGCCGCTCGCAACGCCGGCTGGCTGAGCTGCGGCCGTGCGATCAAGGCGGAAGCGCATGCCACGAGGAGAAGAGTTGTGAATCGAAACGAATTTCGCACGCGAAAGAGAATAGCAGAAATGAAGAAGGGTGCAGTCCTGAAGAAGGCTGGACGCTGACGATTAGGCATCTTCCCGAATCATGTCGGCAGCTTTCTCGGCGATCATTATTGTGGGGGCATTTGTATTGCCGGCGATGATCCGCGGCATCACAGAAGCATCCACCACCCGCAATTTTTCGATTCCGCGAACTCGTAGCCGCGCATCCACCACCGCCATGGAGTCGTTTCCCATCTTGCAGGTGCCAACAGGATGGTAAAGCGTCTCAGCTTCGTTCCGTACGAACTCCGAAATTTCGGCGTCGCTCTTCGCTTCCGCGCCGGGATGCAATTCCTCCCCGCGGTAAGTTTCGAACGCCTTTGAGTGCGCGAGCTGTCGCGAAAGCCGGACCCCGTGGACGATGACCCGCATGTCTGCTTCCGTCGAAAGATAGTTCGCGCGAATTGCAGGCGGCTCCAGCGCGTTTGCTGAACGCAAGGAAATTTCGCCGCGGCTTTCCGGCGCTATCAGAGTAGGCCCGAAACCGAAACAATGTTCCGCGCGCGGAGTCAGTCCGTGGTTCACGTAATAGGCCGGCCCGAACAGAAGTTGCAGGTCCGGTTCAATGCGCTCGCTGTTCGTGCGCAAGAACATGCCAGCTTCCGCGACATTTGATACAAGCGGCCCCCGCTTAAAAAGAAAATACCGCAGGAGGTTTGGCAGCGATTCGGCGCTGGCCAGGCTCACTGGCTTGGTGCAGAGATAACCGGTCGAGACCATCACATGATCCTGAAGATTCTTGCCGACACCCGGCAGATCGTGAGCCGTCTGCACGCCCACTTTTCCGAGCTCGCCCGCCGGGCCTACGCCCGAGAGCAGCAACAATTGGGGCGAATTGATCGTCCCGCCCGAAAGGACCACTTCGCCTTCGGCACGCGCTTCCTCTTTAACGCCATCGCAAACGTATCCAACTCCCAGAGCTCGCCCTCTTTCGATCAGCAATCGCGAAACGTGCGCGCCGGTCAAAACGGAGAGATTTTCGCGATGAAGGGAAGGCTTCAGATACGCGTCAGCCGCGCTGTGCCGCTTGCCGTTCTTCTGCGTCACTTGATACAAACCGGCGCCGTCTTGCGTCTCGGCATTGAAATCCGAATTGCTGGGGACCCCCAGCTCGCGCGCCGCTGATAGAAATGCCCGCGTAAGAGGGTTCACATAACGAAGGTCCGCGACATTAACCGGACCGCCGGCGCCGTGATATCTCGAAGCACCGCGCTCTTGGTTCTCGGACTTTTTGAAGTAGGAAAGCACATCCGCAAATCCCCAGCCGACGTTGCCCAAGCTTTTCCAATGATCGTAATCGAGGGCGTTCCCGCGAATGTAAATCATGGCGTTGATCGAACTCGACCCGCCCAGCATTTTGCCGCGCGGCCAATAAAGTCGCCGCGCATTCAAATGTGGTTCAGGTTCAGTGGAATAATTCCAGTCCACTGCAGTTTTGTATAGTTTCGAGAACGCGGCGGGAATTTTTGATTCCCTCGGCGTGCCCGCTCCTCCAGCTTCGAGCAGCAGGACGCGTACTTGCGGATCTTCCGTCAACCGTGCGGCCAGAACGCACCCGGCCGAACCGGCTCCGACAATGATGTAATCGTAAGATTTAGTTCGGTTCGGCATGGCCGCCGCGAGATTAGATGATTACCAGGCAGTCCGCAGCAACAACTTACAGGCGAGAGTTGATCTAGAGAAATGCCAGGGTAGAATTCTACGCGGCCTTGCGTTGCTTGATCGCGGTGGCCACCCAACCGTCTTTCCGGACTGCTGATTGCGCCCAGTAAGCTAAGAATCCACCGGCAATGAGGAGGCCGCCAAAGACCAGCGCGCTCATACCCCAGATTTGCTCGGACTCGCTGTGAACCATGGCGAAACCCAGAAGCAATACCGGACATACCCCCAGCAGCGCGGCCCCAGGCAGCCCGCCGGGAACGCGAAACGGCCGGCGCAGATTCGGCTCCTTGATACGAAGTGCAACCAGGGCCACGAACTCGAGCGTCAGGCTCATCCCGTAAAGGAGGATATCCAGCGTTACAAGCCGCTCGAAGCCCAAGCCCAGGCACATGGCCCAACCCGCGGCGCAAACCAGTATTGCCACCCACGGTGTACGAGTTTTCGGGTGCAATTTTGCGAATACGGGCGGCAACATGCCGTCTTGCGCCATGGCCAGAGGAAGTCGGGAATAGCTCATCACCAGCGCATTGAACATTCCGAACGCGCTCATCATTCCGCCCAGCACCAGCGCCACTCGGAACCCGCGAGCAACCAACGGTCCGCCGACCAAGCCGCCCATCATGCCCGCAAGGTCAGCCCACGATCCGGTCTCGAACGCTGACGATGGCACACCCGTAAGCCACATGGCCGCGAAGGGAACGACGTAGCTCAATGAAACAACCGCGACCGCCAGCAGCATCGCGCGCGGATAAGTTCTTTGTGGACGCTTCACCTCGGTGGCAATCGTTGAAGCGTTATCCCAGCCCATATAATTCCACATGCAAATCAGCAGGCCGCCCATAAGACCCACAGTCGAGGTCGTCGGAGCGGTAGTCACACTCGCGAGCGCGCCCATCTTCAACGGAGCGATCAAGACGATCAGCACAAACGGAGCGGACAGAAGAAAAAACAGCCACAGCGAGGTGGTCGCCACCACTCGAATCCCTGCAATGTTCATCAACGCACAAGCCGCCACCACGGCTAGCCCCACCATTACCCCGCGATGTCCCACGCTAAACCACGGAATCAGCCTGGAAAGATAGGCGACGAACAGCGTGGGATAGATTGCCATGTCAAAGATGCTGGCAACCAAGGAGAGCCAGGCCTCTTGAAATCCCCAGAAATTTCCGAGTCCCCGTCGCACCCATGCATAGAATCCGCCTTCTGCGGGAAGCGCGGCTGACAACTCGCCGATCATGTAAGTTGTGGGAAGGCTCCAAACCAGCGGCGTCAACAACAGCAGCAAAATTCCGAGGCCGTACCCCGCACCATGGATGATGTCTTCGGTACCGTAAGTGCCGCCCGACACCATGAAGAATGTCGCCGCCACGAGCGGCCAAAGTGTCAGCTTGGCATTGCGTTTTGCTGGAGAAATCGCCCGGGTGGGGAATTGGGCTGGGAGGGATATCGTGCTCAATTTATTGTCGCGTCCTCCACTCAGCGATCCTCGCACTCTCACTGGCGCGCATTCGGCGCGAGTTCGCTTTCGCAGAATACGGATATTTGCAGCCGATGCAAGAGTTATTTGCATCCAGACGAAAGATTTCTCGGTGCGCGAGTTTCTGCCGGATATTTTTTTCGGCCGGGAATGCCAGGCTGATCTTAGAAGTGGGAATTCGTCGACTGGAAATCTCAGCCCGTCCAAACTCGCGCCTGGGGGAGGGAAGATGGTTTTGGGGAACGAATCTTGGGCAATCGAGCGCGAGAATTACTGAGGATTTGCGTGGGTTTTGGCTTCGCGTCTCTCTCGAGCCTCATCGGCCCATATCTTGCGCTGCTCTGGTGTCAGGACGCTCCACACTTGCTTGCGCGTGTCCATTTTTATCTGTTTTGCTTTTTTTTGCCTTTGGTCGTCGGTCAGCGTCTTGTCTTTCTGCATGGCTTTGAGTTGTTCCTGGGTGTCCTCGCGAATGGTTTTGATCTGGGTCTTCTGGTCGTCTGTCAGATTCAGCGAATCATCCGCTTCCGGAGTATCGGGATCAGCCTTGTCGCCGCGTGAGGCTTGCGACGGTCGCGCACTTGTGCCGGCGCCAGGATTCGAACTCGAGCCCCCCTGTTGCGGAGCTGCACTGAGAGCCAGGCTGAAAAAGAGAACAATGCTAAAGATCACCGCGGAAACTTGGCACTTTTTCATATATCTCCCTCGATTTCATTCCGCGTCGCCAATTTGACCACATTAGCCTTCCTTTCGGCCACTTTTCCTATCCTTCTCTTGGTGCCTCAGCCCGATTGGGAAGCTGGGCCGCACGGGCAGTAATGGGAAGTGTTCGCACATCAATTAGTAAACTACTTCCGTGTACAATTTTGAGAAAGGCTTTAAACCCCACCAAGTGAGCCACTTGTGACTGCGCCGGTTTGGAACAGCGATTGCCATATCCCTGGTAACGCCTGCAGCAACCGCGATTACGCTGCAAAGAGGGGGCGGAGCAAAAAGGTGCTATATGAAGTCGCCGCTAAAGCTTGGAGCAACACTCGCAGTTCTCTTTTTCCTTTCGGCGGTTCCTGCGAAGGCCGATTCTGCACCTTCGGATACGATGACTTACACCCTTTCCGGGTCAACCACCGCGTCGTTCACAATTTCCATGGACTCAGGGCCGGATTGGTCTGATAACGGCACCGCTTTTACCATGGATCCCCTCAATCTCATGGTCGACGGCACGTCCATGACGGATACAGTCGTTTTCTTTAACTCCTCGGAACTCGGCGGGCTGAACGGCGTTTTCTCGTGTCTGCCGGATTTGATTGGGCCTCAGCTGTATACGGGCAGCGAGTCTGATCCCACATTTTTGACCGGAGTTTTTCAACTTTTCGACATCGAGACGGGGGCCTCGTACACGCTCACTGTCACTGAGTCGTCCTCAATGCCGGAGCCGTCCACGATATTGATGCTGGTTTCGGGACTCTTCGCTGTCGGCCTGGGTTTCCGCCGCCGATCTTCGAACCCTGCGGATGTGAACTAATCGGCCTGTAGAACTTTCCGGGACGGATCGACCCGTCGCAAGCGACCTTCGCGGTTAGGTTTTTTGCAACGCCGTCAGCGCGGCTAGTACTTCTTCGCTGTGTTTGCCTGGATTCACATCGAGAAATTCCTGCACGATTACGCCGTCCGGATTGATGATGAACGTGTGCCGGGCGGACAGTTTTTTCACACCCAAGTTCATAATCGAACCGTACTCCTCTGAAACTTTATGATCCGCGTCGGAAAGAAGCTTGAAGTTGAGGCCTTCCTGGGTGCAGAACTTCTTATGTGAATCCGCGGTATCCGCGCTCACTCCCAGAATGGTTACACCTTTTGCTTGATATTGCGCCAAGTCGCGTTGGAAATTGTGAGCTTCCGTGGTGCAGCCGCTCGTAAAATCCTTGGGATAAAAATAGAGCACCACCCACTTTCCGCGATAGTCATGCAGGTTCACCGGCGCGCCTTCCTGCGAATTCAGGGTGAAATCAGGCGCGGCAGTTCCGGTCATGGGAGGCTTGTCACTCGCATGCGCGACGCCATAGCCAACGCCCAATAGTGCTGCAAAAACCATTAGGGCCACAACGATACGGTTCCTCGCTATTTTTGACGCTCTCATCGTAAGGGTCTCCTATGCCCGCATATATTATGCGTCACTGTGTCTTGCCCTCACAAGCGGCAGGGCTCGGGCTGGACCGGAGGCCGAGCCCAAGGCCGAGGCTCGCGCGGGGGCCTTCCTAGCGTAACCGTTGAAATTATGCGGCAATCAATATGGTGGAGGCGGGGGGAGTCGAACCCCCGTCCGAGAAGCCTTGCTGCGCGAAGACTACATGCTTAGCCCGTTCCGATTTTTTCGTCGCGCGCGCTCAGAGCGGGCAAGACGCGCGTGCAACTAGTCCGATGATCTCGCCGCCGCATTACGGACCGAAACGCGGCAACCAGCCTACTGTGTGACGCCTCATCTCAAACGCGTAGGTGACGCTTGAGGAAGCGCGTAGCCTAATTTAAGTTAGGCTGCGAGTGCCAACTGTGAGTTGCCAGTTGTGTTGTTCCACCCTATTACGGGTAGGTGGGTCCCGGCATGCCTTCGGGCCGCGACAACTTCCGTCGAAACCGTGTCGCCCCCTTGGGAGACTCTATTCTACCATTCGCGAGCACGGCGGCCAAATTCCCGCAACCTAGCGCCGGAAAAGTGCGTCCTGAGACGCCAATACACGGGCAGGAACGTGTGCGCGTAATGTCAGTTGACACACCACGTTACCGTTTCCATAATCGCAAAGAGGCAGGGAATCCCTTGAAAGCTCGACAAAACTCGCTCGAGCACGGGCTGGAAGAAGCGGTTTCGCGCGCTTTGCGCGACAATCTCGCTCCGCTCCAGCGCACCGCCGACGACTTACAGCACGCCTACGCTGATCTCGTGGCGGCTTGCTCTTCGAGCCGGCCGAGCAACGCCTTGCCTGCGCTTTTGCGGGCGCAGACTTCCGCTGCGGCACTCGCCGCCGGGCTTTCCGTGCTTTCGAATTTCGTTGCCGTTGCGCTGAACCCGCGCGAGCAATCGAGCTCTGGCGCGCGGTCTCAAGCGCTTGCAGCTGCGACCGTAGAAGTAGAAGAGGAAGAAGCAGCCGCATCCGCCCCGGCGACTGCAGAACCGGAATACGAATCCGAGTGGGCCGAAGAACCCGCGGAAATGCCCGCGGGCACAATGGTTCCCGAGGATGTGCCGCTCGACGAGCCGTCCGGAACCACGGAAATTCCACTGGAAGCACCACCAGCTGTTCCAGAAGTTGCCTTCGATGTCGCCAGCCTTTCGCCGGAGCTGAAAGATTTGCATCGCCGCGCGAACCGTGCAGCCAAAGTTTCCATGCAAGACATCAAACTATTGCGGCCGAAAGACGTTAAACTGGGCCGAGAACATAAAGACATTTGTCATCGGATGCGCAGTGAACTCGATAAAGCCCGCAAAGAATACGATCGCCGGTTTCGCGCGATTCAGGATCATCCAGTGGATT
>Ga0224549_1000067_pt1 | contig 10247 bp, 7 predicted proteins | sample 714P315metaG_FD_179903 | JGI IMG/M metagenome (GOLD analysis project Ga0224549, IMG submission 179903) | Peat soil microbial communities from Stordalen Mire, Sweden - 717 P3 1-5 | ecosystem: Environmental > Terrestrial > Soil > Wetlands > Peat | place: Sweden: Norrbotten County, Stordalen Mire...
CCGGCTGCGCGAGGAGCAGCCAAGCGACTACACGGCGCTCGTCCGTACGGTCAGACTCCAGCCCAACGAGGTCGAGTCCTGGGAGCGCGCGGCGGCAGCGATGCACGTCCCATTCGACGACGAACGCCGCATTCACCCGCAAGACGAGACGTTCCTGAGCCGCGAGGTGTGGGATCTGGACAGCACACCGCGGGAGAAGTTCCCGCTGCTGCTGCACTACCACCCGCTGGTGATCTACCGGCAACAGGTGCTCAAGCAGGCCGACATCGTGCTGGCCATGTTCCTGCTCGGCAACGAGTTCTCCGAGGAGCAGAAGCGCCGCAACTTCGACTACTACGACCCGCTCACCACCGGCGACTCATCCTTGTCGGCGTGCGTGCAGAGCATCATCGCCGCCGAGATCGGCCAAGAGCGCAAGGCCCTGGAGTACTTCCAGTACGCGCTGCTGATGGACCTGGGCAACGTGGCCGGCAACGCCTCGGACGGAGTCCACATCGCCTCCGCCGCCGGCGTATGGTCCTCGCTGGTCTTCGGGTTCGGCGGCGTCCGCGACTTCGACGGCCAGCTGACCTTCGAGCCCAGGCTGCCGCGCGCCTGGCACGAGCTCGTCTTCTCGCTGCGCTTTTGCGGACGGCAGATCCGGGTCAAACTCACCCACGACGAGGAGCGGTACCTCGTTGAGGAAGGCGAGCCGCTGAGCGTGCTCGTCCGGGGCGAGTCACACCTGCTCAGCCCGGATAACCCCCTCGCGATCAAGGTCCCGCCGCCGTAACCGGAACGCTGAGCGCCCGTCTGGGCGGGGTACCTCGCCGCGATGGTCAGCGACTCTGCGGGGGAACTCGGGGGCCGGTGGCCGAACGTGAGGGTACGGATACGGGTACGGGCTCGGTGTGCCAAATGTCGCGGTTGTAGTCGCGGACGGTGCGGTCGGAGGAGAAGAAACCCGAGCGCGCGGCGTTCAGGATCGACATCCGGTCCCACCGGTCTTGGTCGGCCCAGGCCGGCCCGACGGCTTGGTCGTGGCAGTCGATGTAAGACCGGTAGTCGGCCAGGATCAGGTACTCGTCCCAGTCCAGGATCGAGGAGAGGACCGCCTCGACGGCGTCGCGGTCCCCGCCGGAGAAGGCGCCTGAGGCGAGGGCGTCGATGGCGGCCTTGAGCTCGGCGTCGTCGCGGTACCAGGCACGGGGCGAATAAGGGCCTTGCCTGATCGCGATGGCCTGGTCGGCCGTGACCCCGAACAGGAAGAAGTTGTCGGCCCCGACCCGGTCGCGGATCTCGATGTTGGCGCCGTCGAGTGTCCCGACGGTGAGGGCCCCGTTGAGGGCCAGTTTCATGTTGCCGGTGCCCGAGGCCTCCTTGCCGGCGAGCGAGATCTGCTCCGAGACATTTCCGGCGGCTACCACGACCTCGGCGACCGAGACATTGTAGTCGGGCAGGAACACGACCTTGATCCGGTCGCCGACGTCGGGGTCGGCGTTGACCACGGCCGCGACCGAGTTGATCAACTTAATGATGCGCTTGGCCTGCTGGTAGCTCGGCGCGGCCTTGGCGCCGAAGATGACCGTGCAGGGCGTCAAGGCGACGGCGGGATCCGCCTTGATCCGGTTGTACAGGGTCACGACATGGAGCAGCTTGAGGAACTGGCGCTTGTACTCGTGCAGCCGTTTGACCATGACATCGAAAAGCGAGCCGGGATCGACGGTGACACCGGTGGCGGCGAGGGCATGGGCGGCCAAGTCGAGCTTGTTCAGCCGCTTCAGCTCGCGCCACTGCGCCCGGAACTCCGCATCGTCGACAAAGACCTCGAGCTCTCGTAGCCGCTCCAGGTCGGTCAGCCATCGCTGGTCTCCCAGCCGGGCCGTGATCAGGCCGGACAGGCGGGGATTGGCCAGGCCGAGGAACCGGCGTGGACTGACGCCATTCGTTACATTCAAGAATTTCTCCGGCCACAGGTCCGCGAAGTCACGCAACGTCGTCTGGGCCAGCAGACGTGACTGCAGCTCGGCCACGCCGTTGACCGCAAAGCTGCCGACTACGGCCAGGTTGGCCATCCGCACCCGGTGCTCAGGACCCTCCTGGACCAGCGACATCCGGGCGATTCGCTCGTCATCGCCTGGGTAAGTGGCACGCACGTCCTCCAGGAAGGAGCGATTGAGGGCGTAGATGATTTCCAGGTGGCGGGGCAGCAGCCGCCCGAACAGCGGCACCGGCCACGTCTCCAGGGCCTCGGGCAGCAGGGTGTGGCAGGTGTAGGCGAAGGTGCGACGGGTGATGGACCATGCCTGCTCCCAGCCCATCCCGTTCTCGTCGACGAGCAGCCGCATCAGCTCGGGGATCGCCAGCACGGGGTGGGTGTCGTTGAGCTGGATGACGACCTTGTCCGGGAAAGCCTCCCAGTCGCTGTTGCGGAACCGGAACCGGCGGATAATGTCCCGCAGCGAGCAACAGACCAGGAAATACTGCTGCTTGAGCCGCAACTCCCGGCCGGCCTCGGTGCTGTCGCTGGGGTACAGCACCTTGGTCAGGTTCTCCGAGCGCATCTGCGCCTCGACGGCCTCCGCGTAGTGGCCGGCGTTGAACAGGCCCAGATCGAACGACTCCGGGCCGGCCCGGGCGCGCCACAGCCGGAGGATGTTGACCGTCTCGGTGCCATAGCCCGGGACCAGCATGTGGCTGGGCTCGCCGCGCACCATCTCGGCTGGCAGCCAGCGGGCCCGCAGCCCGCCCTGGTCGTCGTCCACGGCCTCGGTGTGGCCGTAGAACCCGACGACCTGGAGGTCATCGGGCGCGGGGAACTCCCATGGGTTGCCGTAGAAGGTCCAGTCGTCGGGAAGCTCGACCTGCTGGCCATCCTGGAAGGCCTGCTTGAAGATCCCGAACTCATACCGGATGCCGTACCCCACCGCCGGCACGTCCAGGGTAGCCAGGGAGTCGAGCAGGCACGCGGCCAGCCGGCCCAGGCCGCCGTTCCCCAGTCCGGGCTCAACGTCGAGGGCCTCCAGATCCTCGAGGGAGTACCCGGATGCGGAAACGGCCTGGCGGGCGAGGTCGGCGGTGCCGGTGTACATGGCGTTCTGGCGTAGCTGGCGCCCCAGCATGTACTCCGCCGACAGGTAGTAGATGAACTTCGGGTTGGCCACGTAGTTCGCCCTGGCCGTCCTGGCCCGGCGGTCAGCCAGGCGGTCGCGGACGGTGACCGCCAGCGTCCAGTAGGCGTCCTGGGCGCTCGCCGACTCCGCCGTGGTGCCCCGCTCGTAACACAGGTTGTCAGCCAGGTCTCGCTCGAACTCCGACAGCGTGTTACCCACCCAGCGAGCCTGCGGTTCGGGTCCGATGGTCATGAGCCGAATCTACGCCGGTAGGCGCCCTGAACACATCCGCCCGGCCGCGCCGCGTTCAGCTGCGGAATCGGGTTCCGGCGGTGGCGTATTCGGCGAGCAGAGGCACCGGGGTGAACGCCGGGTCACCGGTCGCGGCGTGCATCGCCTCCAGGACGGAGACGACGTGCGCCGGGCCGGCGTGGTCGAGCATCTGAAGGGGCCCGCGAGGATAACCGCAGCCGAGCATCATCGCGGTATCGATGTCGGCTGGGCTGGCGTAACCGTCCTGGAACATCCGGACCGCTTCGTTGAATTGCGCGTAGGCGAGTGCCGCGGTCAGGAATCCTGGCCGGTCCCGCGAAATGACCGCGTTCAGGCCGAGCTTAGCCGCGAGCGCGCGCGCCTTGGCAGCCGTCCCCGGCGCGGTCACATCCGGCAGCACTAGCTCGGTGAGCCCCGGCTTGCCGTCACCCGTGCCGGTAAAGTGGATACCGGCCGCATCGGCCGGGTGGCCGACGGCCAGGGCCGCGTCCAGGACCCGGTGTTTCGGGTCTGCCGCCACGATGATCAGGCCCGTGCCTGCTGATGGCTGCGGCACGACCCTGATGCCGGCCGCGGCGATCTGGCTGGCCAGCTCGTCCAGCAGGCCGCCGGAGTCCCTGATCAGCGCGACCTCGGCGGGAACAGGCGCAGACACCAGGTCGTGATCCTGGGCGGCAGCCGCGGGGGTGCTGTGCCGGTAGTCATAGAACCCGCGTCCGCTCTTGCGTCCGAACAGCCTGGCATCGCACAGCTTGCGCAGCAGGGGCGCGGGCGCGTAACGGGTGCCGCCGAACTCAGCCTGGAGCACCTCCAGGACCGCCAAAGAGGTGTCCAGGCCGATCAGGTCGAGCAGGGTCAGCGGGCCCATCGGCAGGCCGAGCCCCGCGGTGGCCGCCGTGTCGATGTCCTCGCGGGTGGCTTGCGCGGTTTCCAGCAGCCGCACCGCGTGGTTGAGGTAGGGCACCAGCAGCGCATTGACGATGAACCCGGCCCGGTCGCTGACCTGGACGGGAGCCTTGCCCAGGTCACGGGCCACCAGGGCCAGCGTCTCGGCGGTCTCCGGCGAGGTGAGAACGGTGGAAATGACCTCGACCAGCTTCATGACCGGCGCGGGATTGAAGAAATGCAGCCCCGCTACCCGGGCGGGATACTGCGTGCCGCCCGCGATCCCCGTGATCGACAGCGAGGAGGTATTGGTGGCCAGGATCGCATCGACCCGGCAGGCCTTGTCCAGCTCGGCGAACAGGGTCCGCTTGAGTTCCATGCGCTCTGGTATGGCCTCGATCACCAGGTCGGCATTCGCCACTCCGGCCGCGATGTCGTCCGTGGGCCGGATCCGGGTGAGTATCTCCTCCCGTGCGGTATCGGTGAGCTTGCCCCGGTTGACCGCCTTGTCCAAGGAGGCGTGCAGCCGGGCCATGCCCTGGTCCAGGAAACTCTGGCTGATCTCGATCGCGACCACGCGGCGGCCGCTGCGGGCGACCAGCTCGACAATGCCCGAGCCCATCAGGCCAAGCCCGATTACCGCCACCTCGCGGATATCGGTCGGCTTAATCACGTTACCGGTCATGTTGTAAAGCCTTCCCTCGGCTTGCGCTCTTGATGCGTCGCAAGGCCGTCACCGAAACGGCGGCGTGCCTAGCGAAGCATCTTTCGTCCAGCACACACGACGCGGTGCGCGCAAGGTGAGGGTATTCGGTCCTGTCCCGGCCGGACCAAAGACTCTGGTAGCTCGCGCTCAGCTGCCCGGCACCCTGATGGTGACCTCGCCGGTGCAGACGTCCATGGCCTCCACCGGGCCGGCGAACGCGCGACCGTCACGGGTGGTGACCACCGCAAGGTCGCCAAGAAACCAGCGATCGGGCCAGACCACCGAGACGCTGATCGTGTCCTGGTCGGCTGCGATCTGGCTGGCGGCCAGACTGCTCGCGATGCGATGCGGCACCGTGTCCGTGATGCCGTCGACGTAGGGCTGTGCCGTCATCGCTCGTCTCCCTTTGCGCGGTTTGCTAAGTGAATGCAGCAGGCTGGCTGGGTCAAGAGATATCTCCGAGATGTTTCCGGGATATTATCTGTTGGGACGATTTCGATCTCTCCAGGCCCACTGTGCCGACAATTTCAGTATCTTATGTTCGGGACGGCCGAAAACAAGGGCGAGGTTGCCCGGGACTTAGCGCGTCGCTCGGATCGGGTTCTTTGACCTGCGGAAACGCAACTCAAAAATTATTAATTCTTGTCGTTATCTACCGGGTCGGGCGTGTAGATAAGGCGTCGGCTGGGGACTGCTGACTGGCCTGGGACTGATGTTCTCCTCGATCCAGGCGATAAACACGGCGGGATTGTGCCGCTCGGGGCGGACGGTTATGCCTAGGCCCCCATAGTCATGCCGTGCCCAAAGGCGCTTCAGTGCGGCCGCATGCTGCCGTCGCGTAGGTACCGTACGTGCCACGACAATGCCTCGTTGAGCAGGTGCGGGGTGTGCTTGCCAGGTCCGGTGGCAGTCGCCCGGTCGAGGTAGTCCTGCAGGGCCGGCCGGTAGCCGGGGTGCGCGCAGTGGTCGATGATCTGCTGGGCTCGGCGCCGCGGCGGCAAGCCGCGCAGGTCGGCGATGCCCTGCTCGGTGATGATGACATGTACGTCGTGCTCGGTGTGGTCGACGTGGCTGACCATCGGCACAATGCACGAGATCGACGCGTTCTTGGCGGTCGAGGGGGACAGGAACATCGCTAGGTAGGCGTTGCGGGCGAAATCGCCGGAGCCGCCGATGCCGTTCTGCATGCTCGAGCCCATGATGTGGGTGGAGTTCACGTTGCCGTAGATGTCGGCCTCGATCATGCCGTTCATCGCCAGGCAGCCGAGCCGGCGTATAACCTCCGGGTGGTTGCTGATCTCCTGCGGGCGAAGGATGATCTGGTGGCGGTAGTCCCCGATACCGGCGTGCAGGTCGGCGAGGCCGTCCTGGCTGAGGGAGAAGCCTGTCGCTGAGGCGATGGTCATCGCACCTGAGCGCAGCAGTTGCAGCATGCCGTCTTGGACCACCTCGGTGTAGGCCGTTAGCGCCGGGAATGCCCCACCGTCAAGCCCGGCGAGCACGGCGTTGGGGATGTTGCCGACGCCGGACTGCAGCGGCGGCAGCGTGGCGGGTAGCCGCCCGCGCCGTACTTCGTGGGTCAGGAAGTCCAGGACGTGCCCGGCGATCAGCCGCGAGTCCTCGTCAGCCGGCCTGGACGGAGCGCTGTAATCCGGTTCGTGTGTCGGCACGACGGCGATGATTTTCTCCGGCGGGCAGTGCAGATAGGGCGTGCCGATCCGGTCCGACGGCGTGAGGATCTGGATCGGTGTGCGGTGCGGGAGCAGCGCGGAGCCATGGATAACGTCGTGCATTCCCTCCAGCTCGGCGGGCTGCCAGGAGTTGACCTCAAGGATCACCCGGTCGGCCATGTCGATCCATGTTGTGTTGCTACCCACCGAGGAGGACGGGATCAGCGCGCCGCCGGCGGTGATGCCGGCGACCTCGATGAGCGCGACGTCGAGGTGACCGAAGACGCCTTCGGCGACCATCTGCGCGACGTGCGATAGGTGCACGTCCACGTAGTCCAGCAGCCCCGCGTTGATCTTGGCGCGGGTCACCGGGTCGGACTGGTACGGCATGCGCAGATCGATTCCGCCGGCCGCCGCCAGCGCGCCGTCTAGCTGCGGCGCGGTAGACGAGCCGGTCCAGACGCCGATCGTGAAACGGTCACCGCGTTCGGCCGCCTCGGTGATCCGGGCGACCAGCGCCGTCGGTACCGCCTTCGGATGGCCAGAACCGGTGAATCCGCTCATCCCGACGTTATCACCCGGCGCGATGAACGTGGCTGCGTCTTCAGCCGGCATCACCTTGTCGGCAAGGGCCTTGCACCGCAGTCGCGACTGGTCTGTCATCCCGTATGCCCCCTCATGAGTGCTCACTTTACGGGTGGGGCGCGAGCCAGCTATGTGGCACCGGCTCCGATCCCCAGGGTCACGGTAAGGGACTAAAGCCACTAGCCAGCGAAAGGCCGCGAACGTACGACGAAGTACGTACAGCACATGCCGCGGACCCGCGAAGGCCGACCCGGCTGGGCACCACGGCCCGCACAGATAAGAGGAGACCCCATGTCAGACAGAATCGCGATCGTGACCGGAGCAGCCCGCGGCATAGGCGCGGGGACGGCTATCAGGCTGGCCGCCGACGGTATGGCCGTGGCCGTCGTCGACCTCGACGAGGCCGATTGCGCCGCCACGGTGAAGGAGATCGAGAATGACGGCGGGCGCGCGCTCGCGGTCGGCGCCGACGTCAGCAAGTCCGATCAAGTGCAGGCCGCGGTCGACCGGGTGGCCGCCGAGCTCGGCGCGCCGACGGTGCTGGTGAACAACGCCGGGATAACCCGCGACGCCATGCTGTTCAAAATGACCGACGAGCAGTGGGATTCGGTGATCGCCGTCAACCTGCGCGGCCCGTTCCTGATGACCAGGGCGATCCAGAAGTACATGACCGAGCAAAAATGGGGACGGATCGTCAACATCTCGTCGTCGTCGGCGCTCGGCAATCGCGGGCAGGCCAACTACTCCGCCACCAAGGCCGGCCTGGAGGGCTTCACCAAGACGCTCGCCAAGGAACTGGGTAAGTTCGGGATCACCGCGAACGCGGTCGCTCCCCACTTCATCGCCACCGACATGACCAAGGGCATGGCCACCAGCTTGAAGATGTCGTTCGAGGATCTCGTGGAGACCTACAAGAAGCAGATAGCCGTAAACCGGGTCGGCCAGCCAGCCGACGTGGCGGCCGCTGTCTCCTTCCTGGTCGGCGAGGACGCGGGCTTCGTCTCCGGCCAAGTCATCTACGTGGCGGGCGGCCCTCTGTGCTGACTCACGACTTCTTGGCGCCACGTGCGCCACTCAAGCCCGGATGGGCCCGGTCCAAAGGGACTTAAGTCCCAAATGCGATGACCTATGGCCGGGTATCGCCGGATCACGAGACCGTAACGTCCGCACTACGTGGTACTGAGGCCAACGGCCGAGAAAAGGAAGAATCATGGAAAACGTATTTGTCCTGTCTGGTGTCAGGACTCCGATCGGGAAGTTCGGCGGTGGCCTGGCCTCCGTCCCGCCCTGTGATCTGGCCGCGAAGGTGGTGCGCGAGGCGGTCAGCCGGTCGGGCGTGGACCCGGCCCAGGTGGGCCACGTCGTGTTCGGCAACGTGCTGCACACCGAGCTCAGGGATATGTACCTGTCCCGGGTGGCGGCCGTCAACGGCGGCCTGCCGGTCGGGACGCCCGCGCTGACGGTGAACCGGCTGTGCGGCAGCGGGCTGCAGGCCATCGTGTCTGCCTCGCAGGCGATCATGCTGGGTGACTGCGAGGTCGCGGTGGCCGGCGGCGCCGAGTCGATGAGCCGCGCCCCGTACTGGCTGCCCGGCATGCGCTGGGGCCAGCGGATGGGTGACGGTGCCGCCATCGACGCGTTGACCGGCGCGCTGTCCGACCCGTTCGACGGGTGCCACATGGGCGTGACGGCGGAGAACGTCGCCACCGACTTTGACGTGTCCCGGGCCGACCAGGACGCGCTGGCCGCGGAGAGCCACCGCCGGGCCGCGGCTGCGCAGGCGGCGGGCTATTTCAGGGAGCAGATCCTGCCGGTCGAGATCCCGGGCAAGCGGGGCCAGATCACCATCGTCGACACCGACGAGCACGTGCGAGCCGAGGTCAGCCTGGCGGACATGGCCAAGCTGCGGCCCGCGTTCGCCAAGGACGGCACGGTCACCGCAGGCAACGCGGGCGGCATCAACGACGCCGCCGCGGCCGTGGTGCTCGCGTCGGAGTCGTTCGTCCGCAGCAGCGGCCGCGCCCCGATGGGCAAGCTGATCGGGTACGCGCATGCGGGCGTCGAGCCGCGCATCATGGGCATGGGCCCGGTGCCGGCGGTCCGCACCCTGCTGGACCGCACCGGGATCAAGATCGACGAGATCGACGTGTTCGAGGTGAACGAGGCCTTCGCCGCCCAGGCGCTGGCCGTGGTCAGGGAGTTGGGCCTGCCGCCCGAGCGCACCAACCCGAACGGCAGCGGCATTTCCCTCGGGCACCCCGTCGCGGCCACCGGGGCCATCCTGACCGTCAAGTCGCTCTACGAGCTCAAGCGCACCGGCGGCCGGTACGCGCTCATCACGATGTGCATCGGCGGCGGCCAGGGCATCGCCGCGATCTTCGAGCGCGTCTAACCCATCCACGACCGGGCGCGGCCCCATCCAGGACCAGGCCCCGGTTACCAGCAGAAGCCAGAAAGGAAAAGACAATGGCCAGCAATCCCACGCAGGAGCTTCAGGAAGAGTTCCTGTCCACCATTCGCAAGAGCCAGGACACCGTGCTCGACGCGATCAAGACCTGGGCCGAGGCGGTCCCGTCCCTCGCCCCCCAGCTGTCTTCGGTCCAGCTGCCGCTGGCCGACAAACTGCCCAAGCCCGAGGAGGTCGTGGCCACCGCCTACGACTTCGCCGAGCAACTGCTGGCCAGCCAGCGCAGGTTCGCCGAAGAGATCGTGAAGGCAACGTCCCCGCTGCAACCGGGTGGCGACGGCACGCCGAAGGCCTCAGCCCGTAGCTGAGCCATCGGTCAAGGACGCGATTAGCGCATCTCGTGGAGGTTGGTATGGATCCGGTTTCGTACACGGCGTTGTCGCCGCTGTCGTTCCTTGAGCGGTCGGCTCGGGTGTGGCCCGGCAAGACCGCCGTGATCTACGGCGCGCGGCGGCTCACCTACTCGGAGTTGGCGGCCGAGGCGCAGCGGGTGGCACGAGCGCTGCAGGCGAGCGGTGTCGGACCGGGTGACCGGGTCGCCTACCTGATGCCAAACCTCCCCGAGATGC
>Ga0224549_1000069_pt1 | contig 10053 bp, 5 predicted proteins | sample 714P315metaG_FD_179903 | JGI IMG/M metagenome (GOLD analysis project Ga0224549, IMG submission 179903) | Peat soil microbial communities from Stordalen Mire, Sweden - 717 P3 1-5 | ecosystem: Environmental > Terrestrial > Soil > Wetlands > Peat | place: Sweden: Norrbotten County, Stordalen Mire...
GATTCCACCTCGTTCTTCATCGCGATCGAAACCCAATCGTCGGCCGCGTGCTGCACTTCGCTGGGCAAGCCTGCGCCTTCGTTACCGATAAAGATCGCACAAGCGCCGCGTAAGTCGGCTGTTGGTACTCCAGCGTTTTCCGCGGCAGTTGGCCTTGTTCCCGCGGCCACAATTGTCACTCCGGCAACGCGCAACTGCGCGAGAAGAATAGGAATCGCCATGCCTCGCAGTAGCGGCAAGCGTAGCGCTGAGCCGGCCGATGCTCGCAGCGCCTTGGGGGACCATGGATCAGCGGTACCGCGCGTAGCGACAACTCCCGAAGCTCCAAAGGCTTCGGCTGAGCGCACAATCGTGCCGACATTGCCGGGGTCTTGGACGGCTGCCATTACGATGACGAGCGGCGAATCGCCGGAAAAAGCGCCTGCGAGATTTGCCCGTCCGCGCATTACATCATCAAAATTCCATGCGCGCTGGCGAAATAGGGCAGCCACGCCCTGCGGGGCTTCGGTACCTGCGATGCTTTCGAACAGCTTGTCGGTTGTGCGGAAAATTCGCGACCGCGGTATTCCGGAGTCGCTTTCACTTGCCACTTGGAGTATCCGTTCCAAGTGGCGCTCGCCGGTTTCACCCACTAACAAAGCTTCCGTTTCAAGTCCCGAACGTACGCCCTCTTCCACAAGCTTCGGGCCTTCCGCAGCAATTGGTTCGGCTTCGGCGGGACCCGAGCCGCGCAGGGCGGCTCGAAAGATTTTTAGCCATTTATTGTCGCGGCTGGTGATTGAATCAGCGTTGCCAACGCGGGCGCTGGTCGCGGAATGGCCCTCGCGCGCGCGCACTGGAACACTTTCCGGCGTGGCTTGCGCTCGTTTGTCGGAAGGGAACTGTGGCGCCATGCAACCAGCGTAACAAACGCTGGACCTCGCGTAAACCTGCTGGGAGCGTCTTACTCTCACGTTATCGCACCGCATTTCTGTAGCAGCTTGATTGAGCGGGTATGGCTGTGATAGTTTTCCAACGATTGATGCCGTAAGCCGCGAGTGAACATTGCCCGTCGAAGTTCTTAAAATATCTTCCAAAGCGCCGGAAAGTGATGTGGTGGACTACGCCGCCGGATTCATCAGACGCGGCGAAGTCATCGGTGTCCCCACGGACACATTCTACGGGCTTTCGGCCGATCCCTTTAATCTTGCGGCGATCGAAGCGGTATTTCAGGCCAAGGGCCGTCCGGAGACGAAAGCGCTTCCCATCCTGGTGAGTTCGATCGAGCAAGCAGTAACGCTGATGCGTGACGTGCCGGACATTTTTCTCGTGTTGGCTCACAAATTCTGGCCCGGCGCGCTGACGCTGGTTGTGGAAGCTACGCATCGGCTGCCGCTAAAAGTTACGGGCAACAGCGGGCGGGTGGCGTTGCGTTGGGCGAATTCGCCGATTCCAACCGCGATCATTAGCGCTGCCGGCGGTCCAATCACCGGCACGAGCGCGAACCTTTCGGGGTTTCCTTCCTGCACGAATGCGGCGCAAATAGTGAAACAACTAGGAACTCATTTGCCGCTGATTCTTGACGCTGGCGACACCGGCGCGGTGCTGGCTTCGACAATCGTGCGCATCGATGGCGATCATTGGACTTTGGCACGCGAGGGCGCACTGCCCGAAGCAGACATTCTGAAAGCTTTGCAGTCTCCTAGGTAGATTTGCAGTCTCCTAGGTAGATTTGCAGGCCATCTACTGCAGCCTTGCCTTGTCGAGAAATTCGTAGTCGCCGCCGGGGGGAATCACGATATCGGTGAGCCTGGTGCGGTGCACGCAGACATTGTCCGGATACCACAGGTTGATGTAAGGCTCGTCTTCCGCAACGATTTTCTGAATCTGCCACAGGATCGCCTTGCGCTTCTCCTGATCCATTTCCACTCGTGCGCTGTCGAGCAGGGAATCCAGCGCCGGATTCCGGTACCGGCCCCGGTTCGCGCCGTCGGGAGGAATTTTCCTGGAGCCGAAGACGTACTCGAAGATGTCTGGATCGTTATTGGCTCCGACCCAGCGCAGCGTGTAGAGCTGAAAACTGCCCCGCGAAATATCGGAAAAGAAAGTAGCGAACTCGAGCGGGCGCAGGTCCAGCGCAACTCCCACGCGTTTCCACTGATCGGCAATTGCCGCGCTGGTCAACCGTACGGATTCATCCGTGGAAGTTTTCAGCGCGAGATGAAACCGGATGCCGTCTGGTCCACGAGGAAAGCGCGCAGCGTCTAGAAGCTGCTCGGCGCGCGCGGGATCGTACCCGTATTGAGCGACGTCAGGATCGAAAGCCCAATGATTGGGCGGCAGCAGGCCGGTGGCCAAACGCGCCTGCCCGTGTAGCAGATATTTTACGAGCGATGCACGATCGGTGGCGTAGGCCAGAGCTTGGCGCACTTCGCGGTGCGCGAGAATGGGATCTTCGAAATTAAATGAGATGTAGGCCAGCGGAGTTCCCGGCTGTTCGTCCACCGCGAGGCCGGGCAGCTTCGCGAGCGTGGCGGACATGTCGGGCGTCAGAGAATTAATTTCGACGTCCGCCGAGCCCTTGCGCAATTCGAGGGCGCGGACAATGGCGTCCGGAACGATGCGAAAACGCACGCGCTCAATTGCTGGTGCGCCGCCAAAGTAATCAGGATTACGCTCAAGCACAATTTCCTCGTCGCGAACGGCGCTGACGAATCGAAACGGCCCGCTGCCTACGGGACGCTGCGAAATGCCGGCTTCCGAATCGCGTGGGACGATGCCCACGCTCGGCCGCGTAAGTCCGAAAAGAAATGATGCGTAGGGCTCGCGCAAGTGGAACACGAAGGTATGCGCATCCGGAGCTTCGGTGGAAGCGACCAGCCGGAATGCTCCGCGCTTGGGAGTTTTCACCGAGCCGCTAATAATGGAGTCGAAGGTGAACTTTACGTCTGCTGAGGTGAGTTCGCGTCCATCGTGGAATTTTACGCCCTGGCGAAGATGGAAGATGTAGGTGAGCGGATCCGGAGTTTCCCAGCGCTCGGCTAAATCCGGAATCACGTTCATTTGCGCATCGTGCGCCACCAAGCTCGAAAAAATTAGGCCGTCGAGATGAGCGGAGTAAGCGTCCGCTCCGATGCGAGGGTCGAGGTTGGTTGGCGCGGACTCGATAACAAAAGTTACGGTGCCCGGATCAGCTGCCGGATGAAAATGAGAGCATCCGGCTGGAAAGAGGAGGGCGGCGAGCGCGAGCGCGAGCAGCCGAGCGCGCAATTTAGCGCTCGCGTCCATGCACCAGCTTCCCAAGGATGGCGGAGTGTTTTGCGCCTGTCGCGGACGGTAAATTGTTCGTGCGCCCGTGGTAGGACTCGTATGCGAGAACGGCAAAGGCCAAAGCTTCCTTGGCTTCGGGCTTTATTCCAAGCTCGCCGGAGAAAATGACGGGGAAGCCCAAAATTGCAGCCAGATAAACCATCATCAGCGGATTGCGGACGCCCCCGCCAGAGACAATCAATTCGTCGATCTTGGTGCGCGGCAAAATAAATCGCTGAAAGGCATTTGCGATTGAAAGCGAAGTGAAGATTGTCGCAGTTCGCACTACGTCCTCTGGCTTCGCGCGATGTTTTTTGGCCCACGTGAGTATCTTCAGCGCATACGCTCGGCCGAACTGCTCGCGGCCCGCGGTCTTGGGCGGCTGTTTTTGTAAATACGGATCTTCCATCAGTTCATTTAGCAGGTTGGGGAGCAAGCGCCCGCGCATGGCCATTTGCGAATCTTTGTCGTAATGCGAGCGGCCGCGCGTGAATGCTTCCACCAGTGCGTCCACAATCATATTTCCCGGGCCGGTATCGAAGGCGAAGACATCCTTCGGTTTTGCATGCGCGGGAATCACCGTGACGTTGGCGATGCCGCCGACGTTCAAGGCCGCCCGGCTCCGCGTTGGATGGCGGTACAGCAAATAATCGACGAAGGGAACCAGCGGAGCGCCCTGGCCCCCGGCGGCCATATCCGCTGGACGAAAATCCGCAATGGTGTTGACGCCTGTGCGTTCGGCAATCACGCTGGGCTCGCCAATTTGTAGCGTCGAACTCAGTCGCGGATGGCCGAGAAAGTTCGAGGGCGTGCCCTGGTGATAGATTGTCTGGCCGTGCGAACCAATCAGCGAAACTCTCCGCAACGGAACGCGCCAGGACCTGCAAGCTGAAATTGCGGCACGCGCGAACTCTTCGCCAAGCAAAACATTCAACTGGCTGATTTCCGCCGCGGTCGTGGAACCTCCGTTGGCTAAACGGAGAATCGCTTTGCGCACCGGAACCGGGAAGGCGGCGTGATGATGACCTTCGAGCGTCACCGAAAGTTTCGGCACGCGGCCGGAAATGCGCGCCAGCGCCACATCGATGCCGTCAGCGGACGTTCCGGACATCATGCCCAGCACCAACATCGATTTCTTTCGCGTGGTCATGAAAGCTGTTTTTGCAGCGCGGCCAGCAGGACCATCGCTTCGAGCGGCGTGAGCTTGTTTAAATCCGCGTCGCGCAAAGATTCGAGCACGGATTCGTCGATAGCGGTAAAACTAGTTTGATGCGGCAGCGAGGCTGCCTTCCCGGCGCCCGCGCCGGGCGAGAGCTCTTCCGTTAATTTGTCCTCTTTTTGTTCGTGGCGACGGAGAATTTCTCGCGCCCGAGCTATTACATCAGTCGGCAATCCGGCCAAGCGCGCAACCTCGATTCCGTAGCTTTTGTTGGCGCTGCCGGGTTCGACGCGCCTTAGAAAAACAATTTCACTTCCGGCTTCCTGGACCGAAACGTGTACATTTTGTACCCCGGGAAGCAACTGTTCCAGTTCCGTCAATTCGTGATAGTGCGTGGCGAAAAGAGTGCGGGGGCGCGCCCCGGAGTGTAGCGATTCAACCACGGCCCAGGCAATCGACAGGCCGTCAAAAGTCGAGGTCCCGCGGCCGACTTCATCGAGCAAAACGAGACTGGCCGGAGTTGCGGTGTTGAGGATTGCGGCCACCTCGCTCATTTCCACCAGGAATGTCGAACGGCCGCGGGCCAAGTTGTCCGAAGCCCCAATGCGCGTAAAGATGCGATCCAGAAGCGGGAGTTTCGCCTGCGCGGCCGGAACGAACGATCCCATTTGGGCCAGAATCGATATCAGAGCGGCTTGTCGAAGATAGGTGGACTTGCCTCCCATGTTGGGACCCGTTATCACCAAAAGAAACTGGGTTCTGTCGTCCAGATACAAATCATTGGGTACAAATCGCTCGCCGCGCTCTTGCAGTAAAGTTTCGATCACAGGATGCCGGCCGCCGGCAATCATCAGAATGCCGCGCGACGGTTCTTTCAAATCTGTCTCCGCCGTGGCGCCTGCTCCTTTTCGAATGCTGTTGCGCGGCACGGCGGTTTCGGTGAACTCGGGCCGTGTGTAATTCCGCAGGGCGGCCAGGCGTGAGAGATTTACGAGCACGTCGAGCTGTGCGGTGGCCGCGGAAGTTTCCCGCAAACGCGCCGCTTCCCGAGCAATCGTCTCGAGAATTTCGCTGTAGAGCCGCCGCTCAATTTCCTGAATGCGTTCTTCAGCCGAAAGCACCTTCTGCTCGTGTTCCTTCAATTCAGCCGAAGTGAAGCGTTCGGCATTCACCAGGGTTTGCTTTCTGTCGTAGTCCGCCGGAGCCAGATGCAGGTTGGCCTTCGAAATTTCGATGTAAAAGCCGAACACCTGGTTATAGCGGATCTTCAGCGAGCCGATTCCCGTGCGCTTGCGCTCGCGTTCTTCCATGGACGCGATAATTTGCCGGCCCAGAGTGGTGATATCGCGCAATTCGTCAAGTTCCGCGTTGAAACCGCGTCGAATGATGCCTGGGTCAGATGCCATAGCTGGCGGATCGTCGGCGATGCCACTCGCGATTTTTCCGCGCACGTCGGCAAGCTCGTCCAATTGCTCGCGAAGCCCGGACAAGCGGGCGCTGGTGACGCCAGATTGTTGCCCGCCGCTCGCTTTCGGCCCATACGGCAGATCGAGCAGCGCTCGGAGCACTGGAAGTTTATCGAGCGATTGTCGAAGAGCCAGCAAGTCGCGAGGAGTCGCGACCCCAAGCGTGACTCGGCTGGTGAGCCGCTCGAGGTCGAGAATCCCTTCGAGCTCCTTGTGCAACTCCTCCCGCACGATCGTCTGCGACTTTAATTCGCCGACGGCATCGAGGCGGTCGTTAATCTCCGAAAGTGAAATTTCCGGACGCAAAATCCAGCGGCGTAAAAGCCTAGCTCCCATTCCAGTGCAGGTCTGGTCGATAGCCTTGAGGAGTGTTGCGGAAGGATCGTCACCGGCAGCAGGCTCGACCAATTCAAGGTTTCGCACGGTGACCGAATCCAAAATCATAGCGTCTTGTTGCTCGTAATAAGAAAGGCGATCGAGATGCTCAAGCCCCGTGCCGGAGGGGCGCTGCGAAGGAATCGCCGCTCGGTCTTCGGGCTTGCGCCCACCGATCGCAGATGTTTCCTTCAAGTAATGCACGATGGCGCCTGCTGCCGCGGTGGCTTGTGGGTGATCGACCAAACCAAATCCTTCCAGCGCGACGACGCGGAAATGCTCTTCCAGGACGCGCTCTGCATAATCGGTTTTGAAAACCCATTCATCGAGCCGCGTTTCGACTGCGCCGAGACCGTCCATTTCCGTGGGAATCGCGGCGGGGAACAAACTGACCGGACGCGGCAAGAGAATTTCGCGCGGGCGCAGAATGCCGAGTTCATCGCGCAGGCGTGCTTCCGCTTTCTCGCCTGAAAACTCCGTGGTGCGAAATTCGCCGGTGGAAAGATCGACGAATGCGAGCCCGATTAATGGCTCGACTGCTGCTTTGCTTTGGGATGTACGTTGAGGCGAGCCCGACGCCGCGGCTCCCAGCGCCAAGTGTCCCGCGCCAACAAACCCATTTCGCGCCACCGCGGCGAGATAATTATTCTCTTTCGGCTCGAGGAGGCCCGCGCCGCTTGCCGTTCCAGGCGTCAGCACGCGGACAATCTCCCGGCGCACAAGGTTCTTGCCGGGGCCCGGCTGTTCCATCTGCTCGCAGATGGCCACTTTGTGCCCGGCTCGAATCAAGCGTGCGATGTAATTTTCCGCTGCGTGGTAGGGCACGCCGCACATGGGAATGGCATCGCCTTTTTCTTTGTTGCGCGCGGTGAGCGTGATCTGCAGAATGCGCGAAGCTACCACCGCGTCTTCGAAAAAGAGTTCGTAGAAATCCCCCAGACGGAACAGCAGCAGGGCAGCCGGATGCTGCTTCTTGAGCGCGTGGTACTGCCGCATCAATGGAGTTGTAGGTTCGGTCATGAAAGCAGGCTCTGCTCCAGACGGGCGCAGCAGGGCCGAGCAGGTAAGCGATTATCTGGCTGACCCACGCGTTTGGCAACACGTTCCTGCCGGATTCATCAAGGTGGCCTTACCCCAGGGCGTGGTGCGGCTGAAAGGATGTACAATGACTGCCGTTTTCAGAGTCAAAAAGGAAGTCCGGTTGAAATCTCGCCGAAGGGAACCCCGATGAATAGATTCCATTTCCGGCACCTCTACTCCATGCTTCTGGCCCTCGGTTTAGTGCTCCTTGGCTCGGTGTTAGTCCTTCCCGCAGCCGACACGTCTTCTCCGCTCCCCGCGCCTCCTGTCGCGAAGAAAGAGCCCAAAGTTACCGAGATCAATGGCCGCAAGCTCGTGGACAACTACTACTGGCTGCGTGATAAGAAAAATCCCGACGTGAAAGCGTATCTGCAAGCCGAAAATGTTTACACCGACGCGGTGATGAAGCCGACCGAACCGCTGCAGAAGAAGCTTTACGAAGAAATGTTGAGCCGGATCAAGGAAACCGATGTGGAAGTCCCCTACAAGGAGGGCGGCTATTTTTATTATTCACGAACCGAAGCCGGAAAGCAGTATGGAATTCGTTGTCGCAAAAAAGGCAGCTTGGACGCTCCGGAAGAGATTGTGCTGGATGTAAATGAACTCGCCAAGGGGCAGGCCTTTATGTCCCTGGGCGCATTCGACGTCAGCGACGACGGGAACCTGCTGGCTTACACCACGGACAACACCGGATTCCGCCAATTCACGCTGGCGGTGAAGGATTTGCGTACAGGGAAAATCCTGGTGGACCACGCCGAACGCGTCGATTCCGTGGCCTGGGCAAATGACAACAAGACCCTCTTTTATACGATCGAAGACGAGGTTTCCAAGCGGTCCTATCAAATGTATCGCCACACCGTTGGCACCAGCGGCCCCGGCACTCTGGTCTATGAAGAAAAAGACGAAAAGTTTGATATCGAAACGGAGAAGACGCGCAGCAAAGCCTACCTGCTGCTCTTGTCCGAAAGCCACACCACCAGCGAGGCGCGTTACATTCCCGCCGGTCAGCCCATGGCGGAGTGGAAATTGCTGGAACCTCGCAAACAAGGCGTCGAGTACTATCCCGATCACAATGGCGATTTCTTTTATATTCGCGTGAACGACACCGGACGCAATTTTCGCCTGGTGAAGGCGCCGGTCGCGGATCCCGGCATCAAAAATTGGCAGGAAGTCGTTCCGAATCGCACCGATGTGATGCTGGACGGCACCGATTTCTTCAAGAATTACTACATCTCCTACGAACGGGAGCAGGGATTGCCGCAGATTCGCGCGACCAACTTGCAAACCGGGGAATCGCGACGCATCGAATTTCCCGAGCCCGCTTACGAGACCTATCCGTACGCCAATCTCGAATACGACACCAACAAATTCTTGTACTCCTACCAGTCGTTTATTACTCCGCGATCTATTTTTGAGTATGACTTGGCGAGCGGCAGTTCCACTTTGCTGAAGCAGAAGGAAGTACCGGGCGGCTACGACCACACGCGATACCAGGTGGAGCAGATTTACGCCACGGCATCCGATGGCGTGAAGATACCGATCTCGTTAGTTCATCTGAAAGGCGCGATCCTGGACGGCAAAGGTCCCATCTATCTGACCGGCTACGGTTCTTACGGCGATTCGTATGACATCGGCTTCGATCCTGATATTTTCAGCATGGTCGATCGTGGCGTCGTGGTGTCGGTGGCCCATATTCGCGGCGGTGGGGAGATGGGGAAAGCTTGGCACGATGACGGCCGCATGATGCACAAGAAAAACACTTTTACCGACTTCATCGCCTCTGCCGAATACCTTTTGGCCCAAGGGTACGGTTCGAAAGACCGCTTGGTGATCGAAGGGCGAAGCGCCGGCGGCCTGCTGATGGGCGCGGTTCTGAATATGCGGCCGGATTTGTTCCACGCGGCTTTGGTTGGCGTTCCCTTTGTGGACGTGATGAACACCATGCTGGATGAATCTCTGCCTCTGACCGTCGGCGAGTTCGAGGAGTGGGGCAATCCGAAGGAAAAGCCGGCGTTTGATTACATGCTGACCTATTCGCCCTACGACAACATTGAGGCCAAGGCATATCCCAATATGCTTGTGAGGACCTCCTTCAATGACAGCCAGGTGATGTACTGGGAGCCTGCTAAGTATGTTGCCAAGATGCGCGCTCTCCGAACCGACCACAATATTTTGATTCTGAAAACGAATATGAGCCCCGCAGGCCATGGCGGAGCATCGGGGCGTTACGATCGGCTGCATGAAGCAGCTTTCGATTACGCGTATTTTCTGACGCAAATGGGGATAAACAATTAAGGAGCGTTTATACTCAGGTGTGGCCGCAAAAATAAAAACCAAGCGCGAAATCGAAATCAAGCTCCGCGTTTCAAACCTTCGCGCGGTACTGCGTCACATACGGAAGATGGGTGCGGTGCCGCGCGGTCGAACCCTCGAACAGAACACGCTCTTCGATACTCCAGATTCAAGCTTTTGGCGACACGACCGTTTGTTGCGACTGCGTACACAGACTCCGGCACCCGGCAATGGCTCCCGCGGCGGCCTGCGAACGACGATTTTGACCGCCAAGGCACCGCCTCCCACTCGATCCCGCTCCCGGAAGAATCTGCCATACAAGGAGCGCCTGGAGACCGAGTTGGCGGTCGGAAAGAGGGGGCTTCAGCCTCAGGTGCTCCAAGACCTCGGTTT
>Ga0224549_1000073_pt1 | contig 9948 bp, 9 predicted proteins | sample 714P315metaG_FD_179903 | JGI IMG/M metagenome (GOLD analysis project Ga0224549, IMG submission 179903) | Peat soil microbial communities from Stordalen Mire, Sweden - 717 P3 1-5 | ecosystem: Environmental > Terrestrial > Soil > Wetlands > Peat | place: Sweden: Norrbotten County, Stordalen Mire...
CGGAACATTGTGTTTGTCGCGTGGCGGGACCTCGCTAACCGGCTCGCCGGGGGATCCGAGGTGCTGGTCGACCAGCTGGCGTCGGGCCTGCTGGCCCGCGGCCACCGGGTGACCCTGCTGTGCGGCGGGGCGGTCGCCGAACGGCCGTACCCGGTGCGGCGCAACGGCGGGACCTACTCCCAGTTCCTCCGCGCGCCCCTGGCCTACCTGCGGGAGTTCCGGGACGCTGACCTGATCGTCGAGGTCTGCAACGGGATGCCCTTCCTGGTACCGCTGTGGTCCCGGCGCCCGGTGATCTGCCTGGTCAACCACGTGCACACCGAGCTGTGGCCGATCCGGTTCCGCCCGCCGGTCTCCACCGTCGGCCGGCGCATCGAGAACACGGTCATGCCCTGGGTGCACCGCGAGAACCTGTTCCTCACCGTCTCCCCGTCCACGGCCGGGTCGCTGGAAACGATGGGCGTCGCCAACGGCCGGATCCGGCAGATCTGCAACGGCGTCGTCCGCCCCGACCCGCTGACCCCGCGCTCGCCGGACCCGCTGTTCGTCGCGCTCGGCAGGCTCACCGACTACAAGCGCCTGGACCTGCTGCTGCGGCTGTGGGACCGGGTTCGGCAGGTGGTCGGCGGGCAGCTGGTGATCGCCGGGGACGGACCGGAGCGGGCGCGGCTGGAGGCGCTGGCCGGACCCGGCGTGGTGTTCGCCGGGCGGGTGTCGGAGCAGGACAAGCACCGGCTGCTGTGCTCGGCGTGGCTGCTGATGCACCCGGCGCTGATCGAGGGCTGGGGCATCGTGGTATCCGAGGCGGCGATCCGCGGCACCCCGGCGATAGCATTCGACGTACTGGGGCTGCGCGACTCGGTGGTAGACGGCGAGACCGGGATCCTGGCGCGGACCGAGGGGCAGTTCGCCTCGGCCTGGGCGTCGCTGGCGATCGACGGGCGGCGCCGCGAGGATCTCGGCCGGGCGGCCCGCACCCGGGCGCTGCAGCTGCACTGGTCGGCCGCGGTCGAAGGCTTCGAGGACGTCGCCGAGGAAGCTATCAAGCGAGCCGGGAGGGAGCCATCGTGGCGGTGACCGCCCCGGTCCCCGAGGTCAGCAGAGCACCGGGCAACCCGCTCCAGGCCTTCTACGAGACCCCCGGCGTCCCGCTCAGCTCGGGCCCGGACCGCGCCCGGCGCCAGGCCCGGATGCTGGCCGGGATCCTGCGCGACCGGCCCGCCCCGGCGGTGGTCCTCGACGTGGGCTGCGGCGACGGCTCCGCGCTGGCCGTCGTGGCCACGCAGAATCCAGGACACCGATTCGCCGGGATCGACTGGTCCGCCGCCGCCCTGGGCCAGGCCCGGGCCCGCGGCCTGACCGTGGTCCGCGGCACCATGCAAACGCGCCTGCCGGTCGCCGACGGCGCCGCGGACGTGGTGATCATGAGCGAGCTGATCGAGCACCTGGTGGACCCCGACGGGGCGGTCGCCGAGGTCCGGCGGGTGCTCCGGCCCGGCGGCGCCCTGCTGCTGTCCACCCCGAACCTGGCCGCCTGGTACAACCGGGGGCTGCTCCTCGCGGGGATCCAGCCGGTCTTCTCCGAGGTGAGCCTGCGCGCGGTGTTCGGCAGGCCGGGGAGCGTGGTGGCGGGCCACCTGCGCCTGTTCACCCGGCGGGCGCTGACCGAGTTCCTGACCGCCAGCGGCTTCCGCTGCGTGAACGTGGCCGGGGCGCGCTACCACGACGTGCCGCGGCCGCTGGGCCCGCTGGACCGGGTCTTCTGCCGGTGGCCGTCCGCCGCGTCCATCCTGCTGGTCGACGCCCGGAAGCAGTAGCCAGCCATGGCGCAGGCCTCCGGCACCACCACGGACCAGGACCAGCCCCCGGCCCGCCGTCGGCGCCGCCGCGGCCTCGAACTGGCCGGACTGGCCGCCGGAGTGGCCGCCGGGGTGGCCATCACGCTGATCTGGCTGGTCCCGCCGCCCCACCATCACCCAGCCCCGGTAAGCACCAGCCGCCCGGTCCTGATCCCGAACCCACCGGTACCGGATCTCGCCGGACCGGAACCGGACCCCGCCGCACTAGACGCGCAGTGGGTCGCGTACTCCGACCATTCCGACTGCGCCGACTGGGCCGGCGGCGACGGGGTCTCGGCGATCCGCCTCAACGACACCCAGCTCGCGTGGTTCTTCTCCGATACGTTCATCGGCCCGGCCGGGCCTACCACCGGTTTCTCGCACCTCAGCGGGTTCGTGCACAACGCGGTGGTCGTCCAGACCACGACCGGCCCGGGCAGCACGTTCGTCACCATGACGGGCGGCGGAGCCTGCACCGGCCCCGGCCGTCCTGGCGACGCGGCCCCGGTGGTAGGGGAACCGCCGGGGGTGCCCGGCGGTGCCCGGTACTGGGACGAGGACGGCATCGAGATTAGCGGGACGGTGGTCAAGTTCTACGACCATTACCTCGCCCGCGCCTTTCCGTTCGTCCCGGTCGGAACGGTGATCGCCACCTTCCCGGCCAGCCAGCTCAGCTCGGCCGGCCGCGGACCCCAGTACGGCGCGGTCGCCCGGCCGGACCTGGTCCCGCTGCCGTCTTACACGCCGCCGTCCGGCGGCACCCCGATCCTGTGGGGCGCCGCGCTGCTACGCGCCGGGAACACGGTGTACATCTACGGCACCCAGAGCCCGAACGTCCAGGTCCCGGGCTACCGGCTCTACCTGGCCCGCGTCCCGGTGTCCCAGCTGACCTCCTTCGCTGCGTGGCGGTTCTACACGGGCGCCGGCGCGTGGGCCGCCGGACAGCACCATGCCGAGCCGGTGCAGCCGCCGGGCAGCGGCCTCAGCGTGTCGTCCGGGTTCAGCGTGATCCAGGCGGGAGGCCGCTACTGGCTGATCCAGGGCGGGGTGACGCCGGGCGACCCCGACATCAACGCCTACCCGGCCAGCACCCCGTGGGGCCCGTTCGACCCCGCCAAAGGAAGGGTGCTGTACCGGGACCCGACCATCGGGCTCTACGCCGCGGATGACTACCGCATCCTGTACGAGGCACGAGTCGAACCCGCACTTTCGACCCCCGACACGCTGGTCATCAGCTATAACGTCAACTCGGAGGCGGTGACCACCGGCTGCCTGCCGATGTCCGACTTCACCAATACGGTGACCCTGCCCCGGTTCATCGCGGTCCCGCTAGCGGCATTCGGCGATCACCCGGGCACGCACGGTAACGCGGCCACGAGCGGACCGCAGGACGATCCGCGGATCGTGCCGCGGGACCCGTCGCAATGGTTCGACGCCTGGGCTTACCCGGGCACCGGCTGTCCGCCAGTACCCGCCCTGGCGTCCGTGCGAGCCACGCCGGGCAGCGGTAAGGTCACGTTGAGCTGGCCCGATGCCGGCCTTGGCGTCCACTATCGCGTCTCCTTGAACGGGCCGGGCGGTACCCCGGTAACCACCGCATACGCCGACAGCACCACCATCACCGGGCTAGGGCCAGGCCGCTACCAGGCCACGGTGGTGCCGGTCAACTTCAAGCAGCACACCGGCCGGCCGGCCGGGGTAACGTTCACCGTCCCCTAGGGACCGAAGGAAGGAGTGCCGTGCTCCGGTTGATCATCGCCATCGTCGTGGGTCTGGCCATCGCCATCGGCGGGACCGTCCTGGTGGTGAACGTGCTGTCCAGCCACGGCAACGGCACCCCCGGCAACTCCTCCACCTACAACTACGGCTCCCGCTGACCTGGCCCCGTCCGAAGCGGGCCATACAATGGATCAGCGACCATATACAATGAATGCATGACCGCTGCCAGGGTGAAGGTGAGCCGTAACGGGCAGGTCTCCGTTCCGGCCGCGGTACGGCACCGCTGGGGGACCAAGACCGTCCTCGTCATCGACCGCGGAGACTACGCCATCATCCGGCCGGTTCCCGACGACCCGATCGAGGACCTGCGAGGGGCTTACGCTACGCCGGGGCCGAACGCGGACGACGCGCGGGCGGCCGACCGGAGCGCGGAAGCCGATAGTGAGGAGAGGCGGCAGGCCGGCGCGGCGTGACCATCCTGGACGCCTACGCGGTCATTGCCTACTTGCGTGGCGAGCCCGCCGCGGCGGAGGTCGCCGAGCTGTTGCGCGGTCAGCCCCTGCTCACCTCGGTCAACGCGGCCGAAGTCTGCGACCAGATGGTTCGGGTGTTTGGTGCTGACCCGGACGGCATCGAAGCTGATCTGGCCTTGCTCGGTCACGCCGGCCTGAAGGTGCTGCCCGTCTCGTATGAACTCGGCATGGAGGCCGGACGGATCCGCGCGCGCCGTTACCATCGCGAGCGAGCGGCCGTCAGCCTGGCCGACTGCGTCGCAGCGGCGGCCGCGCTGGCCAACCGGCTGACGCTGGCCACCGCCGACCCGGCGTTGGCCACCATGCTGCGGGCCGAGGGAGGGGACGTTCACCCGCTACCCGACAGCCGAGGCCGCCGGCCCTGAGGTCCGACCCCCGCGCGGCCAGGAAACCGTTACGCTACGTAGAACCTGATGGGAGGGGAGCAGTGGAGCCATTCGACCCGAGCAGGCCGAACGTCGCCCGGGTCTGGGACTACTGGCTGGGCGGGAAGGATAACTTCGCCGCCGACCGCGAGCTCGCCGAGAAAATGCTGGCGGTCCACCCGCCCACCGCGCAGATGGCCCGGGAGAACCGGCAGTTCCTCGGGCGGGCCGTCAGCTACGTGGCGGCCCGCGGCATCCGTCAGTTCGTCGACGTCGGCGCCGGGCTGCCGACCGCGGTGAACACGCACGACATCGCCCAGCATGTCGACCCGGACGCGCGGATCGCGTACGTGGACAACGACCCGATCGTCATCTCACACGCCCGCAGCCTGCTGGCCAAGAGCCCCGGCGTGATCGCGGTTCCCGGCGACATGCGTGATCCCGGCGGCATCCTGGCCGACGCCGACCTGACGGACCTGATCGACCTGGCCGAGCCCGTCTGCGTGATCCTCTCCGGGGTCCTGCACTTCGCGCAGACCGCGACGGCCCGCGAAGTGGCCGCCGTTTTCACCCGCGCCATCGTGCTCGGCAGCTACCTGATCATCTCCGTCGGCTCCGGCAACCCCTCCGAGGGGGCGAACTTCACCTCGGAGTACACCGCCGCGCAGATCTACATCCACTCCCTGGAGGAGATCCAGAGCTTCTTCGACGGCCTCGACCTGGTACCTCCCGGCGTGGTAGCGGTCCGCCTCTGGCCCGGCAACCTCGCCGCCGTCCCGGACCACAAGGCGCGCACCGCCACCTTCCTGGCCGGCGTCGCCCGCAAGGCCGGCGTCGAGGGTTCATAGGCCCCGACGCCGGCCCCGGTCAGGCCGCGCGTTACTTGGGCTGGGGCACGATCCGGATGTAGGGCTTGGGCGACTCCCACTCCCCGAACAGCTCCTTGGCCTGGTCGTTGGAGACCGAGCCGGCGATGACGACGTCCTCGCCCGGCTTCCAGTTGACCGGCGTGGCCACCTTGAACTTGGCCGTCAGCTGCAGCGAGTCGATCACTCGCAGCACCTCGTCGAAGTTGCGCCCGGTCGTCATCGGGTAGACCAGGACCAGCTTGATCTTCTTGTCCGGGCCGATCACGAACACGTTCCGCACGGTCTGGTTGTCGGCCGGCGTGCGCGCCTTGGCGTCGCCCGAGACGTCGGCCGGCAGCATCCCGTACAGCTTGGCTACCTTGAAGTCGTTGTCGGCGATGAGCGGGTAGTTGGGCGCGGTGCCCTGGGTCTCGGCGATGTCGGCGGCCCACCGCTCGTGGTCACCGGTGGAGTCCACCGACAGGCCGATGATCTTCACGTTGCGCAGGTCGAACTCCGGCTTGATCTTGGCCATGTAGCCGAGCTCGGTGGTGCAGATCGGAGTGAAGTCCTTGGGGTGCGAGAACAGGACCCCCCAGGAATCCCCGAGCCAGTCGTAGAAGCTGATCGGCCCTTCGCTCGTCTCCGCCTCGAAGTCCGGGGCCGTATCGCCGATGGTCAGTGGCATTGGTCATTCTCCCTTGGTAACCGCAGCACGGATTTCCCTCCCCGTAATTTACGACATGTTCGGTAGGTAATGCCGGCCATGCGGGTCGGGAAACGGCAGCGGGCAACTGTGACCGATGACCCCGGCCGCTGGCACGACTCAGAGTTCGGCCTCGAGCTCCTGGCGAACCTGCGCCATCTCGTCGGCGACCGCCGGGTCGGCCGCGGGGTAACGAGGGTTGATCGCGTCGAGCGCCGTCACCAGGACCCCGGCGGTGGCCAGCCGGGTGAACCACTTGTGGTCGGCCGGCACGACGTACCACGGCGCCCACTTGGTGCTGGTGTGGCTCAGCATGTCCTCGAAGGCCCGCTGGTAGTCGTCCCAGTAGTGCCGCTCCTTGACATCGCTGGGGGAGAACTTCCAGTTCTTGTCCGGGTGGTCGATGCGCTCGAGGAACCGCTTGGCCTGCTCCCGCTTGGACAGGTTCAGCAGGATCTTGACCACGTGGATCCCGTTGTCGACCAGGTAGCGCTCCCAGTCGTTGATCTCCCGGTAGCGGCGCGTCCAGATGCCATCGTCCGCGACCGCGGGTATGTGCTCCGCGGCCAGCTGCTCCTTATGGACCCGGACGACGAGCACCTCCTCGTAGTGGGACCGGTTGAAGATGCCGATCCGGCCCCGCCCGGGGAGGGCCCGCTGGTGGCGCCACAGGAAGTCGTGGTTCAGCTCCTCGGCCGAGGGCTGCTTGAACGACCGGACGTCCAGCGCCTCCGGGTTGAGCCCGCTCATCACGTGCTTGATCGTGCCGTCCTTGCCCGCGGCGTCGATGCCCTGCAGTACCAGTAGCACGCCGAACGTGTCCTGGGCCGCGAGCCGGTCCTGGTAATCGGCCAGCAGGGCCACGCCGTCGGCTAGCAGCGCGTCGGCCTTCGAGTGGGCCACCTGGCCGGTGTAGCCGGGATCGTAGTCACGGCTCAGCTTGACCTCGGTCCCGGGCGGGACGCGCAGCGGCGCGATGAGCTCGGTCATGAAGCGAAGGTGCTTGTCCATCCCCTAACCATGGCGGAAGCCCGCTCCGCAGGCCAGCCGCGGGGCCGGCCGGTCAGTGTTCCCGCCGGAGTTCGCCGTCTGTAACCCTCGTCCCCGGCGGCGTATGCTCGGCGTGGATGGCGTCGTCCGCGGGCGAGGGGAGAGGCTGTGGCCGAGCCGCCGGTCGCGTTCGCGACCGTCCTGCGGAAGCTGCGCACGGAGGCCCGCCTCACCCAGGAGGAGCTCGCCGAGGCAGCCGGGCTGAGCCCCCGGTCGGTCAGCGACCTGGAACGCGGCATCGCCGCGACGCCCCGCCGAGAGACGGTCCGCCTGCTCGCTGATGCGCTAGGCCTGTCCGGCCCGGCCCGGGCAGAATTCGATGCGGTCGCCCGGGGCCGCCCCGTACCCAGCCCGGCCGGGACCGACGGCACAGCCGCGCTGCGGACGCTGCCCCGCGACATCGCCTCGTTCACCGGCCGGCAGCAGGAGCTACAGGAACTGGTGGACGCCGCGGTGGGTTCCGCTGCAGTGGTCGGCATCCACGCGATCGGCGGCATGGCCGGGGTCGGCAAGACCGCCTTCGCCGTGCACGCCGCGCACCAACTGGCGCCGCGGTTTCCCGCTGGGCAGATCTTCCTGCCGCTGCACGGGCACACCCCAGGCCAGCAGCCCGTCGACCCAGCCGACGCGCTGGCCAGCCTGCTGCTGACCGCCGGGGTCCCGGCCGCGCAGATCCCGCCCGGCGTCGAGGCGCGGATGGCGCTGTGGCGTGACCGGCTGGCGGAAAGGCAGCTGCTGCTGGTGCTCGATGACGCGGCCAGCAGCGAGCAGGTCCGCCCGCTGCTGCCCGGTACCGGAGCGAGCCTGGTGCTGGTCACCAGTCGCCGGCACCTGTCCGCACTGGAAGACGCCATCGCGATCAGCCTGGACACGCTGCCCGCCGACGAAGCGGCGGCGCTGCTAGTCCGCCTGTCCGGTCGGCCCGCGCTCAACCCGGCCGATCCGGCGGTGGGCGAGATCATCCGATCGTGTGGATGCCTGCCGCTGGCCATCGGGATGGTGGCCCGCCAGCTGCACCACCACCCGGCCTGGTCGCCGGCTGGACGGGCCGTCGAGCTGGCGGCGGCCCGGGACCGACTGGAGCTGATGGCTACCGAGAACCTGTCGGTCGCCGCCGCGTTCGACCTCTCGTATGCCGATCTCACCCAGGACCAGCAGCAGCTGTTCCGGCGGCTGGGGCTGCACCTCGGCGCCGACATCGACGCCTACGCCGCCGCCGCGCTGGACGACATCGGCCTTTCCGCTGCGCGCCGGGGCCTGGAGGCGCTGTATGACCAGTACCTGCTGACCGAGCCGGCTCAGGGCCGGTACCGGCTGCATGACCTGATCCGCGAGTACGCGCGCGGCCTGGCCGGCCACCTTGACCCGGAGCGTGACCGGGACGAGGCCATTGGTCGACTACTTGACTACTATCAGCGGACTGCGGCCAGCGCCGAGAGCCTGCTGGCCCTGCAGACCCGCCCGGCCCTGGCCTGCGCAGCCGGCGCAGAAGCGGTCGCGGTCCCCGTCCTGGCCGACCGTGAGCAGGCGCTGACCTGGGCCCGGGCCGAGCGCGCCAGCCTGCTCGCCTGCCTGGACCACCTGGCTGGAACCGGCCAGCCCGGCCGGGTCATCGCTCTCACCGCGGGCATCGCCGCTCTGCTGCGCCACGATGGCTTGTCGGCTGAGGCCATCACCCGCCATGCCACCGCCCTGGACGCCGCACAGCAACTCGGGGACCGGCCAGCCCAGGCCAGCGCCCTGACAGACCTGGGAATCGCACGGCGGCTCGCCGGGGACTGGCCGGGCGCGACGCGGGACCTGGAGGGAGCACTGAGGATCTGCCGCAACCTCGGCGACCGGCTCGGCCAGGCCACGGCCCTCAGCAACCTGGGCGTGGTCCGCTGGATGACCGGGGACTACCCGGCTGCGGCCGCGGACCTGGGGGAGGCGCTGGGCATCTCCCGTGACATCGGGGACCGGCTCGGCCAGGCCAACGCCCTTACCGATCTGGGCATCGTGCATCGGCTGACCGGAGAGTACCCGGGTGCGGCCCAGGATCTGGCGGAGGCGCTGGAGATCTGCCGCGACCTGGGTAACCGGCCCGGCCTGGCCACTGCCCTCACGGACCTGGGAATCGTGCGGTTGGTGACCGGGGATTATCCGGCTGCGGTCCGGGATCTGGAGGAAGCGCTGGGCATCTCCCGTGACCTCGGCAACCGGCTCGGCCAGGCCAACGCCCTCAGCAACCTGGGGGAAGTGCGGCGGCTGACCGCGGATTATCCGGCTGCGGTCCGGGATCAGGAGGAGGCGCTCGGCATCTACCGCGGTATCGGCGACCGGCATGACCAGGCCAACGCCCTTGGCTATCTGGGCATGGTGCGCCGGACGACGGGGGACTATCCGGGTGCGGCCCGGGATCTGGAGGAGTCGCTGGCCCTGTTCCGGGCCCTCGGCAACCGGGGCGGTGAGGTCACGGTCCTCAACGAGTCCGGGACCTTGCACCGGGTGTGCGGCGACCTGGACCAGGCCGGGTCAATCCACCAGCAAGCCCTGGACCTAGCCCGCGATATCGGCAGCTCCTGGGACGAGGCACACGCCCTGGCCGGCCTGGGCAAGTGCGCCCTGGCCTCGGGTCACGCCGCCGAGGCCGAGGCCAACCTGCGGCAGGCCCTGGAGATTTTCCAGCGGATCGGCGCGGCCGAAGCCGCCGAACTAGCCGCCGAGTTCGACGCGATCCGGGCTGCGGGCTAAGCGGGGTTCCCACCACTCAGTGTTCCCACCACGGGCGGGGGCCGGCCCCAGTCCGGGCGGCTGCTCGGGTCCGGGGCACCTCCGGGTCCGTGCGGGACCCCACCTTCGCGTAGCCCAGGAACAAGATGGCGCTGACCAGCGTGACCAGAATCCACA
>Ga0224549_1000076_pt1 | contig 9799 bp, 10 predicted proteins | sample 714P315metaG_FD_179903 | JGI IMG/M metagenome (GOLD analysis project Ga0224549, IMG submission 179903) | Peat soil microbial communities from Stordalen Mire, Sweden - 717 P3 1-5 | ecosystem: Environmental > Terrestrial > Soil > Wetlands > Peat | place: Sweden: Norrbotten County, Stordalen Mire...
GTGCGACCAGGGCGGGCAGGTGGGCGAGCAGCCCGCCGATGAAGTAGTAGCCGGTCTGGGACAGGCCGTTCCGGTCGGCGGGATCGGCGAACACGTTCCGCCCGCCGGCCTCGGCGTCCGTGGTCAGCTCGATGAGCGAGGCGTGCAGGTGGGTGCCGTTGCCGGCCTGGTCGGGGATCGGCTTGGGAGCCAGGCTGGCCCACAGGCCGTGCCGGAAGGCCACGCCGCGGACGGTTTCCCGGTACAGCACGTGGTTGTCGGCGGCGCGCAGCGCGTCGGCGTACCTGATCGACATCTCGTGCTGGCCGTGACCGAGCTCGGGGTAGTAGTGCTCGACGACCAGGCCCTGCGCCTCCAGCGCCTCGACGAGTTCCATGGTGAAGTCGTGGGCGAGGTGAAAGCCGGTGGCGGAGTAGCACAGGCTGTCGTCGATCGGGATCAGCCGGTCCGGGATGGACGGCCCGGCGGGGGAGGACTCGCGGCGGCCGATGGTGAACTCGGGCTCGAACGCGGCCTGCATCGCGTACCCCTCGCCCGCCAGCTCGACGATGGCCTGCTTAAGGAAGGTCCGGGCGCACGCCTCCCACGGCGATCCGTCCGGCTTGACCAGGTCCGCGAGCATCGCCGCGGCGCCCGGCGCGTAGGGGAGCGGGACGAACGTGCTGGGGTCGGGCAGGATCCGGACCTCGCCAACCGGCCCCATCCCGGGTACCGGCTGCAGCTGGTCGAGCATGGACATGGCCATCATCGCCACGGTGTGCCCGATGCCGCTGGCCATGCGCTCCCGTAGATGCCCGGTACCGGACGCCTTGCCGCGGATAATCCCGCCGTGGTCGGCGTACAGGAAGCGGACCAGGCGAATCTGCTCCTGGCTGGTCCGGCCCATCACCGTTTCGATCGCTCCGTCTGTCATGGAAAATGGGTAGCACGTTCCCCCCCGTCACGTACAGCAGAGCGAGTCAGAAAGCAAAGCTCATGAGCACACGGCCGGCACCGCGTAACCTGCGGGCATCAGATGCTGACCGAGACCGGGTGCTGGCCCTGCTCACCGATGCGGTGAGCGACGGGCGGCTCACTCCCGACGAGCACGCCGAACGAGTCCAGCGGGCCTGCACGGCCCGGACCCTCGGCGAGCTGGCCGACCTGACCACCGACCTGGCGGTGGCGTCCGCTCAGCCGGTGCGCCTGGACGGCGGCCGGGTGATCAGCGGGATCTTCGGCCCGGCCACGCGGGGCGGCCGCTGGGTGGTGCCGGAGACCCTCACCGTGACCGCCATGTTCGGCGAGGTGGAGGTCGATTTCACCCAGGCCATCCTGCAGGCCCGGCACGTGCAGCTCTACGCCACCGTGGTCGGCGGCCGGCTGCGGCTGGTCGTGCCGGACGGGGTGTCCGTCGTGGTGAGCGGGCACCTGGTGCTCGGCCGCAAACGCGGCGGCACGCCGCCGCCAGCCAGCTCCGATACGCCCCTCATCGAGGTGAAGGGCCTGGTCCTCGGGGGCGAGATCATCGTCCGCACGCCGCCCAGGAGCCGCCGCTTCCGCCTGTTCGGCAGCCGCCGCTGACCCCCGCGGCCAGCACAGCTCAGTCGAACCGAACTGAAGAGTACGCGCGGAGCTTCCAGAGCTGGTGCTCGCTCTTGATACTGCGGATCGTCCCGGACCGGGAGCGCATGACCAGCGAGTGAGTGGTCGCGTGGCCGCGCAGGTACCGGACGCCGTCGACCAGCTCCCCGTCGGTGATCCCGGTAGCGGCGAAGAACACGTCGTCCGACGTGACCAGGTCGTCGGTGGTGAGCACGCGGTTCAGGTCGTGGCCCGCGTCGAGCGCGCGGCGGCGTTCGGCCTCGTCCCGCGGCGCGAGCTTGCCCAGGATGACCCCGCCCAGGCACTTCAGCGCGCACGCCGCGATGATGCCTTCCGGCGTCCCCCCGATGCCGAGCATCAGGTCGATCCCGGTGCCCTCGCGCGCGGCCATGATCGCGCCGGCCACGTCGCCGTCGGTGATCAGGTGGATCCGGGCGCCGCTCGCGCGGACCTCGGAGATCAACTCGGCGTGCCGGGGCCGGTCCAGGATGACCACAGTAACGTCCTTCGGGGAGCAGCCCTTGCCCTTGGCCACGGCCAGGACGTTGGCCGCCGGCGGCGCGTCGAGGTCCACCATCCCGGCCGCCTCGGGGCCGGTGGCCAGCTTGGACATGTAGAACACCGCGGACGGGTCGTACATGGATCCGCGGCCCGCCACGGCCAGGACCGAGACCGCGTTCGGCATGCCGTTGGCGCACAGCCGGGTCCCGTCGATCGGGTCGACCGCCACGTCGCAGGCCGGGCCGGTGCCGTCGCCCACCTCTTCGCCGTTGAACAGCATCGGGGCGTTGTCCTTCTCGCCCTCTCCGATGACCACCACGCCACGCATCGACACCGAGTTGACCAGCATCCGCATTGCGTGCACGGCGGCGCCGTCGGCTCCGTTCTTGTCGCCGCGACCCACCCAGCGCGCGGCCGCCATGGCCGCGGCCTCGGTCACCCGGGCGAGCTCGAGGGCCAGGTTGCGATCGGGGGCGTGACTGTCTGGCTCGGGGACCTGCTGCTTAGCCGTCATACGGATCGCGGCGCGGAACCCTGGCCTTCAGGCTGGGGAGGACACGCCGCGTCACCTCCCCTGAAATGTCGGTACCGTCGAGTACGGTTTTAATTGTCCGCGAAAACCAAGCGGGCACATGCACGACCCAGCACCAAACCGCGGCAGGGCATGCCGTGGCTGCGCGGGGAGGCTTCGGGATACCCGGCCTATGAACCGCGAACCTAAAGCGTGACCGCAAGTCGCGACTGGAATCCTCGTCCATCAGGGCGGTGGAGGATGTCAAGTGGGGTTCCTTCCCGCTGGGCCGGTAAGCCGATCCTATGCAGGCCCCCGCCGGGCTAACCTGGCCGGCGACGAACAGGCCGGTGGTGGCCCGGGGCCAGCGGTCGATGTACCTGACCAGCCCGGCCGGATTCACCCTCGTGGTCACCGGCAACGCGACGTGGGCGCAGCGGCGTGAGCTAGCCGCCGCGCTATACCCGGTCGCTCGCTGAGCTCGGATCCGGCTCGCTGGGGGCGTCCGGCTCGCTGGGGGCGTCTGGCTCGCTGGGGGCGTCTGGCTCGCTGCGCCCGTCCGGCTCGCTGCACGGTTCGGGCACCTTGGCGCGCCGCGGTGTCCGCTTGGGCCGCCGCATCCGCGCCCGTGCGGGCGGTGCCACCTGGTCAGGCGTCTGCGGGGTCCGGACCGGCTCGTCCGCACCGTCTGGACGATCGTCGAACGTCACCTCGATGTGCTGTTCAGGGCGCCGCTGGTTCTGCAGGGCCTGCATCGCCATGCTGGCCCGGTCGGCCTCGGTCAGCGGCGGCTGAACGATGGCCCGCGGCCACAGCCGGCGGGCCAGCACCACATTGATCTCGGCGCTGTACACGGTGACCTCTACCGCGATGTAGATCCAGGCGACCAGGCCGAGCACATCGGCGAATACGCCGTAGACCGAGTCGCTGTGCAGGTAGTGGTGCACCAGCCAGGTGCCGAGGACCTGCAGCACCGTGTACAGGATGCCGCCGGTGATCGCGCCCGGGAGCAGCCTGCCGGTCGGCACGCCCTTCGGCGTCAGCACGCGGAACGCGCCGAGGTACATGCCGACGCTGAACGCCGCGGTCACCAGCTCGAGCGGGATCTTGACCGCCAGCCCGCTGTGCAGGTAGGTGCCCAGGCTGAACAGCCCGGTCGTGACGATCACGCCCGCACCGAGCAGGGCGAGGAACAGGACCGCTCGCCCGAGCCGCGGGACGTACCCCGGCCTGGCCGGCCCGGGCAGGTTCCACACCTGCTCCATCGTGAACAGCCCGGCCTGAGCCAGGCCGGTCGCGCCGTAGACCAAGGCAATGAGGCCCACGACCAGCCCGATGATGCTCGAACGATGAAGCGTATGCACGTTGCCGGTGAGCGTCTTACCGAGCAGCGGGACCTGGCTGGCCACCGCGTTCAGCACGTCCGTGCGGAACGCCTGGTTGATCGACGCGACATAGCCCAGGATGGTCACCAGGACCAACAGCAGCGGGAACAGCGCGACGAATGTGGAATAGGCCAGGTTGGAGACCAGCACGCCGCCGTTGTCGTCCCCGAACTTCTTGATCACGCCGAAGACGAACGCGGTCGGCGTGTACCGCCGCTGGGTGGCGTCCACCGACCTGATCGCCCGCTCGACGGGATTCATCGCGCCTGCCTTGCTGGTGCCTGCTATCCGCTTGCCCAGCAAAACGGCAGGCAAACCGGCCGAGCCGAGGTCAGAAGGGCGCGTCGTCCGCAGCGGCGGGCGGGTCGGAGTCGTCCCGCTTGGCCATGGCCGCCGCGAGCCGGGCCCGCGCGCCGGCCAGCCATTCCTCGCACACCACGGCCAGCCGCTCGCCGCGCTCCCACAGCTCGAGCGACTGCTCCAGGGTCAGGCCGCCGGCCTCCAGCCGCTTGACCACCGCAGCCAGCTTGTCCCGGGCCTGTTCGTACGACAGGGCTTCCTTGGGCGCCGCCTCGGTGCCGCTATCCGTCACGGCATCACACCCTATCGTCGGCGCGGACGGTGAGCTGATCCGCCGCGAACCGGACCGTCAGCGTCTCACCCGGGTCCACTTCGGCCGCGCCGCGGACCACCCCGTCGTTCAGATGCTGCACGATCGCGTAGCCGCGGCTGAGCGTCGACGCGGGCGAGAGGGCGAGCAGTCGGGCCCGGGTGTGCCCGAGATCGTCGCCGCCGCGGGCCAGGCTGGTGGACAGCGACAGCCGGGCCCGCTGCAGCAGGGCGTCGACCCGCTCGGCCTGGCGTTCCACCTCCCGCACCGGGTCGGCCAGGGCCGGGCGCGACCTGGTGGCCTGCAGCCAGGCCGTCTCCCGGTCCAGCCAGCCGGTCACGACCCGCCGGGCCCGGTCACGCAGCTGGCCGATGAGCGCGAGCTGCTCGCTGACGTCGGGCACCACCCGCTTGGCCGCATCGGTCGGCGTGGACGCGCGCAGGTCGGCCACGTAGTCCAGCAACGGCGTGTCCTGCTCGTGGCCGATCGCGCTCACCACCGGAGTCCGGCACGCCGCGACGGCCCGGATCAAGGTCTCGTCGGAGAAGGGGAGCAGGTCCTCCAGCGACCCGCCGCCGCGCGTGATGACGATGACGTCCACCTCGGCGTCTTCGTCCAGCCGCCGCAGCGCGTCGATCACCTCCTCGGCCGCGAACGGCCCCTGCACCGCCGTCTGCTCGACCCGGAACCGGACGGCTGGCCAGCGCCGGGCGGCGTTCTGCAGCACGTCGCGCTCGGCCGCCGAGTCGCGCCCGCAGATGAGGCCGATGACCCGGGGCAGGAAGGGAAGAGCACGTTTTCGTTCGGCAGAAAAGAGGCCTTCCGCACCGAGCTGGCGGCGCAGCCGTTCCAGCCGGGCCAGCAGCTCGCCCACGCCCACCGCGCGGATCTCGAGCGCGGTCAGGGCGAACGAGCCCCGGTTGGCGTTGAAATCCGGCCGGGCGAAGATCACCACCCGGGCCCCCTCGGCGGGTGTCGGCTCGGCCGCGTCGAACACCTGCCGGGTGCAGATAACCCGCACCGATACGGCCGCGACCGGGTCGCGCAGGGTCAGGAACACCGCGTTGCCGCGGACGGCGGCCTCGGCGATCTGCCCTTCCACCCAGATCCGGCCGAGCCGGCCGATCCACCCCCCGACCAGTTGCAGGACGGTGCGGACCGGAACGGGCGACTCCGCCGACGTGTCCAGGCTCACTACTCCTCGCCCTCCGCCTCCGGTCCTACGTCGTCCTGCACCTCCGCCTCCACGTCTTCCCGCGCTTCGATCTCGGCTTCGGCCTCTGCTTCTCCCCGTTTGTCGGCGCTGGTCTCGTCCTCCAGCTTGGCGATCCGCCGCTCGAACATGGCGATGACGTCGGCCCGGTCCGCGTGCGCCTGCTCGTACCCGACCAGCTGCCTGAGCTCCGCGGGATCCAGGTTCCGCAGCCGCGCGCGCAACGACGCGATGGACAGCTCGTCGTAGTTCGGCAGCGGCGCCACCGCCGCCGGGGCCGCGGCCTCGGCCCTCTTAGCGCGCCCGGCTGCCGGAGCACCGACGGCCGGGGCCGGGGCCTTGGCGTCGGCCGCCGCTTCCGCACTGGTGAGCAGCCGCACGTTGCCGGTCTTGTCGAAGTTCCTGGCCGCCGGAACCCGCGCGGCCGCCGGAGCCGAAGCCGCCGGAGCCGCCGCGGCCGAAGCCGGAGCCGCCACGGCCGGAGCCGGAGCCGAAACCGCCACGGCCGAAGCAGGAGCCGCTGAAGCCGAAGCCGCCACGGCCGAAGCGGGAGCCGCCGCCGGAGCTGACGGCGCCGAAGAAACCGGGGCCGGGGCCGGGGCGGTGTCGGCGCGCGTCTGCGATGGCTCGGGCGCGCGGGCCGGCGGAACCTGCTGGCTGGCGGACGTCTTGTTCCTGAGCTTGTCCGTGATGAGCAGGAGCTGGCCGATCCCGGCGAACACCCCGCGCAGCGCCTGCGCCGGCGCCTCTTTAATACGTTCACTAACCTGCGGGACGCGCATGTCGCTCTCTCCCTTAGGGAACTGGTACCTTGCAGCGCCCAGGCAGGCTTTCCCGACATCCCGGGCGTGTGTCGCTGTTAGTCAGCGCGTGTTCCCTGCCGGGTAATCTTCGCGCCTTGAGCCGCCAGGCCGCAAGAGCGCAGCTGACAGGCGGTGGGCCGGGCCCCGGACATGCTCGCCTACCATGGGCATATGCCTTCAAGTCTGCGACGGGTCCTGCTCGCCAAGCCGCGCGGCTACTGTGCCGGCGTTGACCGGGCCGTGCAAGCAGTCGAGATGTCGCTGGACAAATTCGGCCCGCCGGTCTACGTGCGCCGGCAGATCGTGCATAACACGCACGTGGTCGCCGAGCTGGAAAAGCGCGGTGCGATCTTCGTCACCGAGGTCGACGAGGTGCCATCCGGCGCGGTCGTGGTCTTCTCCGCGCACGGCATCGCGCCTGAGGTCCGCCGGGACGCGGAACAAAGGGGCCTGCGCGCCATCGACGCCACCTGCCCGCTGGTCACCAAGGTGCACAACGAGGCACGGCGGTTCGCGGCCAAGGACTACGACATCCTGCTGGTCGGCCACGCCGGGCACGAGGAGGTCGTCGGCACGTCGGGCGAGGCCCCGGACCGGGTGCGGCTCGTCGACGGCGCCGACGGGGCGGCGAACGTCCAGGTCACGGACCCGTCCCGGGTGGTCTGGCTGTCACAGACCACGCTGTCGGTGGACGAGACGGCCGAGACGGTCAGCGCGCTGCGGGAGCGCTTTCCGAACCTCATGGACCCCCCCAGCGACGACATCTGCTACGCGACCCAGAACCGGCAGGCGGCGGTCAAGGTCATCGCGGCCGAGTCCGACCTGGTCATCGTGGTCGGCTCGCCGAACTCTTCGAACTCTGTCCGCCTGGTCGAGGTGGCTAAGGACCATGGCGCGCCCGCCTACCTGGTCGACGACGCGAGCGAGGTCGACGAGCGGTGGCTGGACGGGGTGGCCACGGTCGGCGTGACCAGCGGGGCCTCGGTGCCGGAGGAACTGGTGACCGCGGTGCTCGGCAGGCTGGCCGACTGCGGGTTCGGCACCGTCGAGGAGGTCGAGGCGGTCCCGGAGAACATGACGTTCGCGCTGCCGCGTGAGCTGCGGCCCTCAGCGGCCGCCCGGGCGGCCGCCGCGCGCTGAGCCGCCCGGTCGCCAGATCGCAGACCGCCAGATCGCAGGCCGGTAGCCGCGGCCGATGGCCACCACGATGGTCAGCGCCGTCGCGGTGAACAGCCAGGGCGCCGACGTGCCCAGCGTGACCACGATCCCCTCCGCGGCCAGGAACGTCCCGGACGCGGTGATCACTTCCGCGCAGGCCGACCCGACCAAGAACAGCAGCGGCGGGGCCACCACCACGGCGCGCAGGCCGCTGGTCCTGGTGTAGTAGGCGACAGCACCGCAGCCGCACACGAACGCCGCGCCGGCCAGCGTTCCCCAGCCGGTCCAGTCCGCGATCAGCTGGGTGACAAAGCACAGCGTGAACAGCGCCGCGACCGCCCCGCGGCCGGTGAGACGCACCGAGGCCCGGGGCTCCAGGCGCGGCGCGGTCCGACGGTCCGGTGTCGGCGCCCGCGCTGGCGCAGGTGTTGGTGTCTGCGCCCGGGTCTGCGTCATCGACCCGCGCGCACCAGGCCCACCGGCCGGCCACTCTCGGACGACGGGGCCTCAACCGAGGCCAGCTCAGCCGGGCCGCTGGCCAGCAACTCGGGCGCGGACAGGGCCCGGCTCGTCTCCTGGATCGGCGCCAGCGGCTCGAGGTCGCCGTCGACGACGCCCAGGTCGTTCAGCCGCCTGGCGGTGACCAGCACCCGGCTCTCCAGCGAGCCGACCGTTTGGTTGTAGGCGGACACCGCCTTGGTCAGCGTGCGGCCCAACTGGTCCACGTTCCGGCCCAGCCCGCCAAGCCGTTCGTACAGCTCACGGCCGAGGTCGAACACGGCCCGCGCGTTGTCCGCCAGCGCCTCCTGCTGCCAGGCGTACTGGGCCGTGCGCAGCATCGTGACCAGCGTGGTGGGCGTGGCGATGTGGACCTTGCGGGCCAGGGCGTACTCCAGCAGCCCCGGGTCGTGCTCCAGCGCCGGCGCCAGGAACGCCTCGCCCGGGATGAACAGGATGACGAACTCCGGCGACGGGCTCATCGCGGCCCAGTACGCCTTGCCGGCCAGCCGGTCCACGTGGTCCCGCAGGTGCCGCGCGTGCGCCTCCATCCGGGCGGCGCGCACGTCCTCGTTATCGCTCTCCGCCGCCTCCAGGTACGCCGCGAGCGAGACCTTCGAGTCGACCACGATGTTCTTGCCGCCCGCCAGGCGCACCACCATGTCCGGGCGCAGCGGGCCGTCCGCCGAGGTCACGACGACCTGCTCGTCGAAGTCGCAGCGCGCGCTCATCCCGGCCAGCTCGACCACCCGGCGCAGCTGGAGCTCACCCCAGCGGCCCCGCGCCTCCGGCCGCCGCAGCGCGGTGACCAGGGCCTGGGTCTGCACCCGCAGCTGCTCGGAGGTCTGCCGGGCGATGGCGACCTGCTCGGCCAGCGCGGCGTGTGAGCGGGTCCGGGCCGCGTCGGACTCCCGCAGCTGGTCCTCGACCCGGGCCAGGGTCTCCTTCAGCGGCCCGACCAGGTGCTCGACCGCCGCCCGGCGGCTCTCGAGCTCGCCGGCCGCGTTCGCGTTCGCCGTCCGCAGCCGCCCCTCGGCGACCTCCAGGAACCGGGCCGTGCTCGCGTCCAGCGCCTGCGCGGACAGCGCCTCGAAACGCTCGGCCAGGTGCCCGTCCACCAGCGCGGCCCGCTGTTCGGCGACGCGCGCCCGCGCGCTGGCGTCCGCGCTGGCCGCCGCGAGCCGGCCGCGCGCGTACAGGAAACCGATCGCTGCCCCTATGACGATCCCGAGCAGCAAGCCGAGAAGCAACGAGATCGCACTCATATGCAGCGATGATCGCACCCTGTCCGCAAATACTCCCGCCGACACGCCCGGCATCCGGTATGAAACCAGACGCCGGGGGCGAACTGATCACGGACCGTGGACGGGAAACCACGGACCGTTCGGCAAAAAGAGAATTAGTCCGAACGGCCGTGGTAGCCACCGCCAGGGCCCCGGGTCAGCAGCGCAGCCGCGGCGCCAGCCCGTCGCGGCCGGGCTCCCGGTCGCGGTAGGTCCGCTCGGCGAAGTCCAGGAAGTGCTCGACGTCGCCGAT
>Ga0224549_1000086_pt1 | contig 9445 bp, 10 predicted proteins | sample 714P315metaG_FD_179903 | JGI IMG/M metagenome (GOLD analysis project Ga0224549, IMG submission 179903) | Peat soil microbial communities from Stordalen Mire, Sweden - 717 P3 1-5 | ecosystem: Environmental > Terrestrial > Soil > Wetlands > Peat | place: Sweden: Norrbotten County, Stordalen Mire...
CCGCGCGGACCCTGCAGGGCGCATTCGGCGCGATCCTCGCCCCTTCCGCCCTCGGCACCCTGGTCAGCACGTTCCGTGACCCGCGCGAGCGCGGTCGGGCGTTCGGCGTCTTCGGGTCGGTCGCAGTGGGCGGCGGTGCGGTGGGCCTCATCCTCGGTGGCGTCCTGACGCAGTACCTCTCCTGGCGCTGGACCCTGTACGTCAACCTGGTCTTCGCCGCGATCGCGGTGGCCGGCGCCTTGACCTTCATGCGGAGCAACCGGCCGGAAACCCGTCCCCAGATCGACTGGGTGGGAACCGTGCTGGCCTCGACCGGGCTGTTCGCGATCGTGTTCGGGTTCTCGCATGCCGAAACGGCCGGCTGGACCTCCGCCCTGACCATCGGCTCGCTGGCCCTCGGGGTGGTCCTGGTGAGCGCGTTCGCGTTCGCCGAGAGCCGGGTCGCTCACCCCCTGCTGCCGCTGCGGGTGATCCTTGACCGGGCCAGGGGCGGCTCCTACATCTCGGTCGGGCTGACCGGGATCGCGCTGTTCGGCATCTTCTTGTTCCTCACGTACTACCTGCAGGACGTCAAGGGCTTCAGCCCGGTGACCAGCGGGCTGGCCTTCCTGCCGATGATCGGCTGCCTCCTGGTGTCCTCGAACCTCTCCAGCATCGTGCTGCTGCCGCGGGTCGGGCCGCGGGCCCTCATCGCGACCGGCATGCTGGTCGGCGCCGCCGGGATGGCCTACCTGACCCAGATCAGCGTGACCTCCAGCTACGCGGCGAGCGTGCTGCCGGCCTTGCTGCTCATGGGCCTGGGCTTCGGCATGGTCTTCTCGCCCGCCATCAACACCGCGACTGCCGGAGTCGCCCGGCGTGACTCGGGCGTGGCTTCGGCGCTGGTCAACACCATGCAGCAGGTGGGCGGTTCGATCGGGACCGCGGCGCTGAGCACGGTGGCGCTCACGGCGACGGCTAGTTACCTGACCGCTCACCACACCGGACCGCTGGCCGCGGCCACGGCCGCGGTGCACGGGTACCGCGCGGCGTTGCTGGTCTCCGCGATACTTCTCGGCGTCGGCGCGCTGACGGCGGTTCTGCTGCTGCCGTCCCGGGCCAGGCTAGAGGAGCTGCGGAACATGGCGGCCATGGCCGAGGCCGAGCCGGCGTTTAGTGGCGCGCCGGCGGCCGGTGCCGCGGCGGCCAGTGACGCGACGGCGGCCAGTGGCGGGTCGGCGGACGGTGCCGGGGCGGCGGCCGGTGCCGCCCGGACGGACAGTGTTTCCGCCGGGGATGGTGGTGTCTCGGGCTAGGTGCTAGCGGGCAGAGGCTCGATCGCCGCCGCTCGCAGGATTGTGGGCCGCTACCTCGTTGTGAGCGAGGTAGCGGCCCACGATCATTGCCGGGCCGATCGCCCGGGCCCGGGGCCCGTTGGCGCGGCCGTGTCCGCCGACACCGCGGATCGCGGCCCAGGTCGCGGCACTTGGCTGAACCGCTCATCATCGACAGCCATAGGTCACCGTCCAGCACCAGCGGCTCCACGCCGCTGATCCGAGCCGTGCCGTCACGCCGGATCGTCCCGGCCAGCAGCACCCCCGGCTCGATCAGCAGCCGGTCCGCGACCGCCCCCAGGGCGGGCTGCCGGGCCGAGATGTCAGACCAGTGCATTGCTCTCCCCCCGGAGTCCCGCAAACGAGGACAGTTCGCCGAGCACTAAGGATCAGCACGCGTCCAGGAACGGCGTGATCAACGCGAGCACTTCGCCGGGTCGGCGTGTCACGCCGACGTGCGTGGTCCCGGGGAGCACCGCGAGTTGCGCGTCCGGCAGGAGATCGAACATCTCCACCACGTCAGGCAACGGTGAGAAGTCGCGGTCGCCGAAGATCAGCAGGGTCGGCGCCTGCAGTGATCGCAGCTCGTCGGTCCATCCCGGGAACTGGTGCACCATGGCCGAGGTCTTGGCCGCGATCGCGTCGAAGTGCGCGGGGTCGGGAGCGACCGCGTCGTAGGCGTCGCGCATCGCCTGGAAGTCGGCCGGGGCCGGCATCCGGGCCTCGTTGAGTGGAGCGCTCTCCCGGCCCGGGGGGCGATGGGCGTCGGCCGAGGCGACGATGAGCTTGCCGACCCGGGCAGGCGCGCCGAGCGCGACCGCGTACGCGACGAGACCGCCGAGGCTGAAGCCGAACAGATCGGCCTCGGCGATCCGGAGATGGTCCAGCAGCGCGATGACGTCACCGGCCAGCGCCTCGATCGTCATCGGGCGGCCGGTGTCGGCGGTGTGCCCGTGGCCGTAGAGTTCCACCGCGACCACCTGCCTGCTCGCCGCGAGGGGTTCGAGCAACGGCCCGAAGCTGAGGTCGATGGTCATCAGGCCACCGTGGAGCAGGACGAGTGGCCGGCCCGAACCGCGGGTCTCGTAATAGAGCTGCAGGCCGTTCACCGGTGCGTATGCCATACCGGATAGGACGGTACGCGGCCCGCGAACTCATCGCCAGTCGGGGACGACGGCAGGAACCACGGCCGTTCGGCGAAAAGAATTTCAATTATCCCGAACGGGCCGTGGCGCTACGGCCTGGGCCGGTGCGTGCGCGGCACGGGAACTCCGGAGGAAAACGGATTCCTTCCATGTTTAGCCCGGTACGGATGGGTAGAAAGTGCTGCTCTGGGAGGAGCAGTCCTTGGCCAGAATCGACGTACTGACGGACCGGGCGACCGGCGCGCTTGACCGCCGGGTCCCTACGGCGTCCGGTACTGGGGTCTGGGCAACGAGATGTCCGGCCCGACGATGATGACCATCCCGGCTGGCATCGGCACGGTGGTCAGCGGGGTCGGGATCGTGAACGCCCTGCAGATGGCTTCGGCGGTCCTCGGAGGGCTGCCCCTGGTCTTCGTGTTCCTGCTGGCCCAACGTCAGATCGTGGAGGGCGTGGCCGGCACCGGCCTTAAGTAATTGCCCCCGCTTCGCCGCGGTCTGGTCCCTAGCTCTTGAGCGCTTCCTGCAACTCGCTGGTGATCTCGTCGGTGGTGGCATCCACGGTGTGCTTCACGACCCTCTCGGCCTTCGTCAACGCCTGGTCGAGGGCCTTTTCGATCGTGGGCTCGCCGACCGCGATCAGTCCCGCCTGGCCTGCCGTCAGCTCTGCGGCTGCTTCCTTGAGTTCCTTGCGCGGCAGCGTCCCGCCCCCGAACCACTCCGGGATGACGCGCACCCCCGGGCGGTCCATTCGCTTGGCGATGTGCGGCTTGCCGTCCTGCTGATCGATTACCGCCGCGTCGTACTCGCCGATCACCCGGTCCTTGTGCAGCTGCTCGAGCGCGACCAGGTCGGCCAGCGCGTCCGAGACGCTGTCGTAGGCCGCGGTGTACAAGACCATGGACTTGTTGTCGGTCACGGTTTCTCCTCGCTCTTGGGCCACCCGGTGGGCGACCTGGCGCCAGCCCGGTCCGTGAACTGGTCACTCAGCCAGTAGTCCACACCCCAGCCCGGCGGCGGTAAAAGCGATGGTGGCTCTCGGGGTATTGCTCCGTGCTATGACAGCTCTAAAGAGGTCGTTAGGCTGTAAAGGTGCCCGTCAGGCCGAGACAGGTGTTCGCTTTCTCCGGGGTGCTGAACCGCCCTCCAGGTGAGAAGCGTGACCCGGCGTTCCTTGAGTACGCGGTGGACCTCGCCGCTGGCGACGGGAAGAAACGGGTCTGCTTTATCCCTACGGCTACCGGCGATTCTCCGTCCGCCATTGAAGCGGTGGCCGAGGTTTTCGTCGGCCGTGAGGACGTCGACTTCAGCGTGCTCACGCTGTTCACGCAGCCCAGCGTGCCCGATGTCGAGGCGCATCTGATGGCGCAGGACGTCCTGCTGGTCGGGGGCGGCAGCGTGGTCAACCTGATGGCGGTGTGGCGGGCGCATGGCCTGGCCCCGGTCATGCGGGAATGCTGGGAGGCGGGGGTGGTTCTCGCCGGGTGGAGCGCCGGCAGCCTGTGCTGGCACCCCGGTGGGCCGACCGACTCGTTCGGCGACTCCCTGGCCGTGTTCACCGACGGCCTAGGCCTCCTGCCCTACAGCAACGGAGTTCATGACTCGCTCGACGACCAGCCCCGCCGCCGCGTCTACCGCGAGTACGTGGCCAACGGCGAACTCCCGGCCGGGTACGCCACCGAGGACGGCGTCGGTCTGCACTACATCGGCACCGAACTGCATGAAGCCGTCGCCATGCGGGACGGCGCCCGGGCCTGGTGGGTGGAGCCGTCCTCCGACGGCGGCTACCACGACGAACCGATCCCTGCACGCCGGCTCTGACTGGCCGGCGGGGTCTCAGGTGGTGGCTACCAGGAGCTCCTCTCCGGGTGCGGTGCGAAGGTCATCGGTCCTGGCGGCGAAGTAGCGCTCGTTGAGCAGGGCCGCGCTGACGTGGCGGGCGCCGGTGAAGCCGGCCTGGCGGGCCAAGGTCAGGATTTCCCGCGGGGCGAAGGAACTGAGCCAGGGCGTGCCGGACGCGCGTGCGCCGTTCTCCGCGGTCAGACGTCCGGCGCGGGCTTGCGCGTCGAGCAGGTCCAGCGGCGGCGCGAACGTCATGATCAGCGTCGAGCCGGGGGCGAGCGATGCGAGCTGGCGCAGGGTAGCCGCGTTCGCGTCCTTGGTGAGGTACATGCTGACGCCGAGGGAGGCCACCACCGCGGGCTCGGCGGCGTCGAATCCGGCGGCCACCAGGCGGTCCCACCACGACCCGTCCGCCTCGAAATCGACCGGCACCAGCCGCAGCCACGGCGGGATGCCGTAGCCGAGCTCGGTCAGCCGCTCGCGTTTCCAGGCCTGGGGGCCGGGCCGGTCAACCTCGAACACCCGCAGCCGGGAGGCAAGCTCGGGCTGGCGCTGGGCGAAGGTGTCCAGGCCCGCGCCCAGGATGACGTACTGGGTGACGCCATTGGCGGCCCGTTCGGCGACCAGGTCCTCGGTGAAGCGGGAGCGGGCCACGATGCCCGCGCGGAACGTGCTGGTGCCGGCCGGATGCATGTCGCCGCGACTCCGCCAGGCGTCATCGGGGGCGGCCAACTGCAGGCCGATCTCGTCCCGGAGCACGTGCGGCGGCGGATCGACCTGGACGTGAATGGCCCGCCACAGGGCCACCCGGACCGCCGTGCTGTCCGGCGCCGCGGTCTGCTCGTCGGTCATGATGTCAGGTCCGGGCCGGGCCGGCGAGATCGGCTGGGTAGGTCACCTGTATCTCGGTGATCGTGGCCGGGAAGTCGCGTTGGTTGTTGGTGATGAACCGGTCGGCACCCATGCCCACGGCAGTGGCCAGGTGCGTGGCGTCTGCGGCTTTGAGCCGGTAACGGCTGGACAGGGCGGTCGCGAGCTCGGCCGTGGCCCGGTCTACCGGACGCAGGTCCAGTCGGGCCAGCAGGCCGGCGAGGATGCGGACCTCGTCGGCGGCGCCGTCGCGCAGCGGCTTGCTGAGTACTTCGGGCAGCAGCAGGAGCGAGCCAGTGCCCGCCATCGTCGCTGGAGCCGCGGACCGGAACAGCGCAGCGACGCCCTGGCCGAGCGGGTGACCGGGTACGGCGGCGTAGATCAGCGCGTCGGCGTCGAAGGCGTCCATTAGCGGGCGTCTCGCCCGGCCCTGATCTCGGCGATCAGCTCCTCGGCGCGCTGCGCGGTCAGTCCGGGACCCGCGGGAAGGTCGGCGGCCGCGGCTTGGGTGAGTAGCTCATGGATCCGGTCCGCGTCGTCCAGCGCGGCGCCTGCCCGCCGGGCGCGCAGCACGTCGGGCCGGACCAGGACCGCCACCGGCCGGCCGTGCCGGGTAATCGTGATTTCCTCACCGCCGTCGACACGAGACAGCAACTCGGGTAGCCCGGCCCGTGCCTCGGAAACGGTGATCGAGGTCATAACAGGAATTGTACATCCATGTACATCAAGGTACAGCAGGCCAACACTACCGGGACGGCCGTCCGGTCACGCCTGGACGGCGAGCACCTCGTTGGCGGCGGGATGGGGCACCGAGACCTCGACCGCGGTGCCGCGGTGCGTGGTCACCAGGCGGTACGCCACGGGCGCGCCGTTCAGCGTGACCGAGTGCACCGTCGCGCCCGCCGCCAGCACCGTGCCGATGGTCAGGGCCAGGCCCTGGGCGCCGGTCACCTGGGTCCGGTAGGCGCCGCCCTGGCGGCTGACGGTCTCACCCAGCGTGCTCGTTCCGACGTGCAGGTTCTGCACCGACATGGCCGGCCAGGAGGGCGGGATCTCGGGAACCACGGCGACCGAGCCGGCCGGCGCATCGGGGCTGACGCCCAGCAGGTCGTTCACCACCGTCCACAGCAGCCCGTAGCCGGACCAAGCCTGCATCACGTTCGCCCGGCTGGTGAACGCCTCGAACGGGTTGTACTGGGCGCTCGCGGCCAGTTCCGGCAGCGCGCCAGGCATCTCCACGGTGAGCTGGCTGGCGATCTCGTCCATGTCGGTGACGGCCTGCGGCAGGCGCCCGTAGTTGGCTTCGCCCACCGCCAGGGCCCCGGTGTTGACCAGGTAGCAGGTCTGGCCGCCGGTGCCCGACGGGCCGCCCACGCCGTCCACGTACAGGCCGCACGACCCGCTAAAGGTGGGCGTCTCCAGCTGCCCGAGCGCCGCGTCGGCGTCGGGGACCGGCGCGATGTCCTGCTCCATCGGGGCGACGCTGGTCCACCACCGCTGCTGGAGCTGCTGGCCCGCCGCGGTGCAGTCGGTGCCGTCCGAGGCTGAGGTGCAGATCGAGTCCGCTTACAGGTGCTGGCTGGAGATCCACCACTGGCCGAACGCCGCCAGCATGGCCTGCTCCCGCTGGGCGGCCCAGCGGGCGGTGGAGGCGTCGTGCACGGCCACGGACATGTCGTGCAGCGCGGCCAGGGCCTGGATGTTCTCGGAGGCTACGTCCAGCGCCTCGCCGCCGAGGGAGGTGTCCTCGACGATGCCGTCGCCCACCGGCCACAGGCCGCCGGGACCGGTGGCCAGGCTGGCCAGGTAGTGCTCCCCCTCGTCGATGAACTTGTAGTTGTCGGCCAGGACCGCGTTGTCCCCCGACCACCGCCAGACCAGGTCGGCGGCGATGGCGAACTGGGCGGTTTCGTTGATGTCCCCGGGCTCGGTGGTGTCGCCGTAGTAGACCGCGCCGGTGGCGGTTACCTCGTGCACCACCTTGCCGGTGCTGCCGTTGACGATTTGCGACACCGTGCGCATGGCGTTCAGCCAGTTGACGGCGGTCTGCCACTGCCCGCTGACGGCCAGGCCGTAGCTGCTGTAGGCGCCGTCGGTGCCGAAGAACTCGGCGTAGTCGGGGTAGGCCGCGTCGATGGCGGACAGCTGCGGCACGGTGGCCAGCGGAGCCGGGTAGACCGTTCCCGCCTGGGTGTCCCTGATGGCGGCGTTATCGATCGTCCGGCTGAGGTCAGCCAGGTTGAGCTTGCTCCACAGCAGCGCCTGCTGGACGCCGGCGTCCGGGACCTGCAGGTTAGTCTGCGCGGCGACGTTGTCCCGCTCGGCGATCTTGCTCAGCAGCAGGCCGGCCGGGTTGGCCAGGGCGGCTTGCAGGGCCTGGCTGGCGTTGGCCGGGCCGTTCTGTGAGCCGGCCACCCCGAGCCATAGGGTGCGGCCGGCCGCCGGGACGGCCAGATTCCAGGTCAGCTGGCCGCCTTCGCCCTTGGTGCCGAACGTGGCCTGGTCGCTGGCCGAGGTGGGCCCCCAGTAACCGGATCCGGTGGCGGTGCTGGACGGCGCGGTGGCCGACGCTACGTCGGCGTACCACGGGGTCTGCTCCTGGTTGAACTGGATGACGCCGTTGGCGGCGGAGACCGTGTTCTGGTGGTTGAACTGGTCCCAGGTGGGCGTGGTCGAGGACCAGGGATAGGTCGCGCTCACCTCGCTGTGCGCGTCGGCGGTCACGGCCACGGTGGCGGCACTGCCGTTCACCGGGACCAGGGTGAGGCCGAACAGCACCGTCGGCAGCCCGTCGGGCGCGAATTCGGTGAGGGTCGGCTGCAGGCCGTCGGTCACCGGGAAGGTGAGCCGGACGAAACCGGGCCCGCTGGTGTAGGAGGTGGCCGAATCCAGCCAGCTTCCCGACAGCCCGAACCACAGGCCGTCGAGCAGCTTGACCGGCGGGGTGAACACGCCGCCCATCTGGCCGGTGGTGTGCCAGCCGATCGGCGGGAACGTGCCATCCTCCACGCCGACCACGTAGGCGTCGGTGCCCGCGGCCACGAACCGGCGTTCGGACAGCTGGGAGGTGGCGCTGATGGTCGGGGCCGCGTTCGCCCCGGGGACGCCTGATGGCGCGTCGGTCAGGGTGGCGGCCGCTGACCGCTGGGCGCGGCCCGCGGTCTGCACCGTCTGCGCGCCTGCGCTCGCCGTACCCGCCGCCAGCAGGCCGACCGCGGCCGAAGCCGTAACCGCCAGGAAGGTGCGCATCGACCGTCTGATCATGACGTTCCCTCTCCACTGCGCCGCGACCGCCGCGCCGGCGCCGCCCGTGCGGGCGGGACCGCCGACACGGCGGTGTCAACTACCCGGGCGACCCGGCTTTAAACACACGTCCCAACAGAAATGCACATGGAACCGCGGGGGACCGGCCGGGGGTGAGTGATGACCGGCGGCGGGAACGGGCCGAGGCGGTGGCTGGGCACCGCGTGGATGTGGCACCGTGACGGGTCTATCCGTCACAAAGTGGCATCCATGCGGTTGGATTCCGTGGCGGGCTGGGACGCGATGGGCTGGATGTGGTTGGCGTGGCTGGTGAGGTTGAGGCACGGGCCGTTCGGATTCATGAAGGGCCGGTGAGGGGAACCAGGGCCGTTCGGGGGAAAAGATTTTCAACTGGTCCGAACGGGCCGTGGTGTTACGGTCTGAGGCGGCGCGGGCAGGGGGTGGCTGGAGAGCAGGGTGGCGACGGCGATCGCGGCGAGGATCGCGGCGCCGGCGGCGTACAGGAGGCCGGCGTGGATGCCGTCGACGAATGCGGTGCGGGCGTGGGTGCCGACCGGGCCGCCGGCGTGGATGGCGATGGCGAAGGACTGCTGGGCCTGGCGCGCCAGGGGGGCGGGGACGCCGGGGAGGCGCAGGCTGGAGCGGTAGACGGCGGTGACGATGCTGCCCAGGACCGCCGTGCCCAGGGCGCCGCCGACCTCGCGGGACAGGTCGTTCAGCGCGGAGCCCACGCCTTGGCGGGCCTGCGGCAGCGCCTCGGTGATCGCCGCGGTGGCGGGGGTCATTGCGGCTCCCATGCCGATGCCGAGCGGGATCAGGCCAGCCAGCAGCAGCCAGTAGGGCGTGCCGGTGCCGACGCGGGAGATGATCGCGAGGCCGGCCGCGACTAGGAGGAGTCCGGTGACGCAGACGGCGCGGGCGCCGAACCGGGACACCAGGGCTGAGGTGCCGCGCGAGGCGGGCATCATCGCCGCGGTCAGCGGGAGGACCGCGAGCGCGGCGAGCAGCGGGCTG
>Ga0224549_1000100_pt1 | contig 9092 bp, 7 predicted proteins | sample 714P315metaG_FD_179903 | JGI IMG/M metagenome (GOLD analysis project Ga0224549, IMG submission 179903) | Peat soil microbial communities from Stordalen Mire, Sweden - 717 P3 1-5 | ecosystem: Environmental > Terrestrial > Soil > Wetlands > Peat | place: Sweden: Norrbotten County, Stordalen Mire...
AACCGGCTGCCCAGTGACCTGACCGACCGGGACACGTTCGTGCTCGACCCCATGCTGGCCACCGGCGGGACCCTGGCCACGGTCATCAGCATGCTGGTCGCCCGGGGCGCCGCGTCGGTGACCGCGATCTGCCTGCTCGCGGCGCCGGAGGGCCTGCGCCACCTAGAGCTGGCGTTCGCCGACGACGCGGCCCAGGAGAAAGCGGCGGTGCCGGTGGTGGTGGTCACCGCGGCGGTAGACGAGCGGCTGAACGAGCGCGGGTACATCGTGCCCGGCCTAGGCGACGCCGGCGACCGGCTATTCGGGCGGATCTAAGACCCCGCGAGCCAAGGGCGCCGACGCCGACTGGACTGATGAGGGAGGGTGGGGCCAGGAGATGAACGGGAAAACAGATCTTCGGGCGGGGCGCCGGGCCTGCCGCAGAAACGTAACGGCAACGAACCAGTCCGCAGGTTTAGGCCCCCCCATACCCGCAGGTGGACGGTACCACCGCGAGCAGGCCCGGCACCCTGCCGCTACTTAGCCAATCATTACCGGCCGTGGTCCGGTATCCCTGAATCCGGGGTGCCGAGTGATCATGCGGGCGGCCAGAATCCGGCTTAGACTGACCTGACCGCGCCCGATCGGGCCATACTGCGGGCAGGAGACCCATGCTGAGCCGTATTCCCGGGACCCCGTCTTGTGGCGTGAGCGCGTGCGTGCGCACCGCCTTGGGTCAGGAAGTGCGGATCGCGGAGGGAAGCCAGCTGGTCTTCGGGCGGGGGCCGGAGGTGGATCTGGCCGTGGTGGCCGGACGGGGGCTGTCCCGGCGGGCGGGCATCGTGGCCGCGATGTCGGCCGGTGCGTGGATCACCAACATCAGCCGCACCCACGCGCTGTACGTGGAGGGCGAGGGATACCGGATCAGGCTGCCGCGGCTGGAAGACGGCGGCGACGAGCCGCCCGGCGGCTGGCTGCTGCACTCAGGGACCGCGCTGGTCGGCTCGCGCGCCATGCTCGACGAGGGGTTGCCGCTCACCGTGATGGTCACCGGTCAGCGGGCCGGAGACGGGGCTTCGGCCGATAGCGAGCCGGACGGAGAGGGCACGATCCTGCCGCTCTACCTGGACCCGATGACCAAGCTCTTCCTGGTCGCGCTGATCTGGTGCCGGCCCTGGCTACTCGATCCGAGCGCCACCACGCCGCTGCCCCGGACGCCGGAGATCGCCCGGGGGGCGCTGGAGGTGACCGGCGCCTACCACGAGCTTGAGCGGTTCGAGACCGACGCCGAGTTCCGCGACCTGCTCTCGGCCCGAGTGGCCGAGCACATCAAGGTGCTGCGGCGGAAGATCAGCGACCGCGGGCTGGCCAGTCCGGACGTGCGGCTCTCGGACGAGGTGGCGGTCCGGATCCTGATCGAGCACGGCATCATCACCTCGGCCGACCTGCGGCGGCTGGCCGACCCGGTCTGGCGCTCCCGCCAGGAGGACCTGTGGTGGACCGAGGCCTGATCATGGCCCGGACGGCGCCGGGGGGGAGCCCGGCGGGAGCACCATGAACTGCGTCTGGGCCTGATTGCCGTCGGGCGCGGTCACCTGGACCGTGAACAGCCCCAGCTGCAGCGAGCCGGAGTAGAGCTCGCTGACCAGGACCTTGAACTTGCCGTTCGCGGCGGCGACCGGCTTGACCGTCGATGTGACGCTGAGCAGCGGCTTGTTATCCGGCGGCGGGCCGACCTCGGACAGCGTGACCACCAGGGGCGTGCCCGGCGGGAAGCCTTGTCCCTCGAGGAGGAACGCGGTGCCTGGACCGCCCTGGCTCTGGTTCATGCAGAGCTGGTGGCTGGCCACGTCGGCGGCACCGCAGACGGTCTGCGGCGCCGGCGGGACCAGCGAGGGGCCGGCTGAGCTGGTGAGCGACGCGCCGAGGATGACGCCAGCGACGACCAGGGCGGCGCCGACGGAGACCCAGCCGACCCAGGCCAGGTGGGTTCGGATCCACCCTCGCCAGCCGGTCCGCCGGGACGCGGCGCGCGCCCGCCGGCGCGGGGACTTCTTCGACAGGTAGGAGGCGGGCAGCTCGGTATAGGAGGCGGAAGTCGAGTCCCCTCCGCTGTCCTGCGGGGCGGACTGACCGGGCTGGCCGGCCAGCAGGGGGTTGCGCTGGTACTGCGCGACCAGGGCCATGGCCGTGTCGGACAGGTAGGAGTGCTCCCCGGCCGCCCCCGCCCGGGTCTCGGTGAACTGCCCGAGCTGGGCCAGCATCGCCGACGACGTCGGGCGATCCCGCGGCACGCGCTGCAGGCAGGCCGCGATCAGCTCGGTGAGCTCGCCGGGCAGGCCAGACAGGTCTGGCTCCTCGGTGGCCAGCCGGGCCAGCACGTCCATGACCGTGCCGCCCTGATACGGCGGATGCCCGGTCGCCGCGAACAGGAGCGTGGCCCCCAGCGCGTACACGTCGCTCGCGGCGGAGGCCTGGTGGGTGTCGCGGGCCTGCTCGGGCGCCATGTACGCGGGGGTGCCGACGGCGCCGCGCGAGGTGGTAACCCCCATCCGTTCGGCCGCCCGGGCCACGCCGAAGTCGATGACGCGCGGGCCATCCGGCGCGACCAGGACGTTCGACGGCTTGAGGTCCCGGTGCACCAGGCCCGCGCCGTGGATCGAGTCCAGCGCCTCCGCGCATCCCGCCGCCAGCCAGCGGACCGTGTCGACCGACTGCGGGCCGCACGCCTTGACCAGCCGGGCCAGCGACGGTCCCGGTACGTAGGCGGTGGCCAGCCAGGGCAGGTCGGCCTCCGGATCGGCCTCCACGACGGCGGCGGTGAAGAACCCGCTCACCCGGCGCGCGGCCGCCACCTCCTGCGCGAACCGGGTGCGGAAGCCGGCCTCCTCGGCCAGGTCCACCTTGATCGTCTTGACCGCCACCAGCCGCCCGGCCGCCGAGCGGCCCAGGTACACCTGGCCCATCGCACCGGCCCCGAGGCGGCCGAGGATCACGTAGGGCCCGATCCGCTCCGGGTCCCACCTGCGCAGCGACTCGCCCTCGTCCTTATCCCCCGACTGCGGTTCCGTCATCTGTCTGCGACTCCCAACCCTTTCAGAACCCGCGGTCAGCTTCCATCATGCCGGTTCAGAGTCGCCGTGTGCACTGCCTCGGCAGTGACAGTTGCAGATGAGCGAGGAGAGGAACCATGTTACGTTCGGTAAAATTGGTATTACAGGTGGCGACGGGGTCCTAGGATACTCACCGGAACCACCGCGTCGCTGAGCGCACGGGCGGTCGCGAAGCCTGGTTTGATGACCGTGTTGATCAGGCGCAGCCGTTCGTCGAAACCGGCGAACGCGCTCTTCATCGCGTTGATGGTCAGCCACTCGACGTCCGACCAGCCGTACCCGAACTCCTCGGCCAGCCGGTGGAATTCCGAGCTCAGCGTGACCTGGCTCATCAGCCGGTTGTCGGTATTCACCGTGACCCGGAACTGCAGCTGGCGCAGGATCCGGATCGGGTGCTCGGCGATCGACCGCGCGGCACCGGTCTGCACGTTGGAGGTCGGGCACATCTCGAGCGGGATCCGGCGGTCCCGGATGTAAGCGGCCAGCCGGCCCAGCCGGACGGCGCCTTCCGGGCCGATCCCGATGTCGTCCACGATCCGGACGCCGTGGCCGAGCCGCTCGGTGCCGCACCACTGCACCGCCTCCCAGATCGACGGGAGCCCGAACGCCTCGCCCGCGTGGATCGTGATGTGGAAGTCCTCCCGCTTGAGGTACTGGAACGCGTCCAGGTGCCGGCTCGGCGGCCAGCCCGCCTCGGCGCCCGCGATGTCGAAACCGACCACGCCCTCGTCCCGGTGGCGGACGGCCAGCTCGGCGATCTCCAGTGACCTGGCCGCCGTACGCATCGCGGTGAGCAGGGCGTAGACCGTGATCCCGCGCCCTTCGCCGCCCTGCCGGAATCCCTCGAGAACCGCGTCGACCACCTCGTCCAGGCTCAGCCCGCGTTCGGTATGCAGCTCCGGCGCGAACCTGACCTCGGCGTAGACCACCCCGTCGGCGGCCAGGTCCGCGGCGCACTCGGCCGCGACTCGCCGCAGCGCGTCCGGGGTCTGCATGACCGCGACCGTGTGCCGGAACGCGTCCAGGTAGATCTCGAGGTGGCCGCGGTGCGCGCCTTCGGTCAGCCGGCGGGTCAGTTCCTCGACGTTGTCGCCGGGCAGATCCCGGTACCCGATCTCGTGGGCCAGTTCCAGGACGGTCTGCGGGCGCAGGCCGCCGTCCAGGTGATCGTGCAGCAGGACCTTCGGGGCAGCCCGGATCTGATCAAGGGTGAGCATCCCACCATTGTGCGGTCTCGATTGTGGGGTCTCGCCAGGGGATTAGCTGCCGATGTATTCGAGGATCGGGGACGGGAGCGGCGGGGGTGGCTCTTCGCTGACCGTCACGGCGGTGGCCAGGGCGGCCAGGGCCGGACCGAAGCGGCCCGGGTCATCGGCGCGCAGCTCGAGCAGCGGCTGCCCTTCGCGTACCCGGTCGCCCGGCTTGGCCAGGCAGATCACGCCCGCGGCGGCGCTGACCGCATCTTCCTTCCGGGCCCGGCCCGCGCCGAGCCGCCAGGCCGCGGTGCCCACGGCCAGCGCGTCCAGCCGGGTCAGCCAGCCGTCGGCGGGCGCCGGGAGGGCCGTTTGCACGTGCGCCGCCCGCGGCAGCGGGGCGTCCGGGTCGCCGCCCTGCGCGATGACCATCCTCCGGTAGGCGGCCAGGGCGCGGCCGTCGGCGACGGCGGCGGCTGGGTCTTCGTTGATGCGGGCCAGGGCCAGCATCTGGGCGGCCAGCGCGAACGTGACCTCCATCAGGTCGGGCGGGCCCTGGCCGTTGAGCGCGGCGACGGACTCCTCGACCTCGACGGCGTTGCCCACGGCCCGGCCCAGCGGGGTGTCCATGGCGGTCAGCAGGGCCCGGGTTCGCACCTGGTGTTCCTCGCCCAGGGCGACCATGGTCTGGGCCAGCTCGCGGGCCTGGTCGCGGCTCTTCATGAACGCGCCGGTGCCGACCTTGACGTCCAGAACCAGTGCGCTCGTCCCCTCGGCGATCTTTTTCGACATGATCGAGCTGGCGATGAGCGGGATGGATTCGACCGTGCCGGTCACGTCCCGCAGCGCGTACAGCCGGCGGTCGGCCGGGGCCAGGCCCGAGCCCGCGGCGCAGATCACGCAGCCGGCTGCTTTTAGGGTTTCGATCGTCTCGGCCGGGGTCAGGGCGGTGCGGAAGCCGGGGATCGACTCCAGTTTGTCCAGCGTGCCGCCGGTATGGCCGAGGCCGCGCCCGGACAGCTGCGGGACCGCGGCGCCGCAGGCCGCGACCAGTGGCGCGAGGATCAGGCTGACCTTGTCCCCCACTCCGCCGGTCGAGTGCTTGTCGACGGTGGGTTTTTTGATGGGCGACAGGTCCAGGCGGTCGCCGGAGGCGATCATCGCGGCGGTCCAGGTCCGCAGCTCGTCGCCGTCCAGACCCTGGAAGTAGATCGCCATCAGCAGCGCGGACATCTGCTCGTCGGCGACCTCGCCCTTCGCGTACGCCTCGAACAGCCAGCTGATGTCGTCGTCGCCGAGCCGGTGCCCGTCCCGTTTGGCCCTGATCAGCGTGACGGCGTCCGTCACCGCGGTTCCCTCCGCTCGGCCAGGTCGGTCGTGGTGAAGGCCGCGGGGAGCAGGACGTTCAGCTCCACCGGGCCATCCGGGCCCTCGACCAGCAGGCCGGCGCCGCCGGCTTCGAGCAGGAGCTGCCGGCAGCGACCGCACGGCAGCAGCGGCTGCCCGTCACCCGCGACCACGGCTACCGCTACGAGCGAGGCGCCGGGCGCGGGGCCGGTTCTGGATGCGGCGTCGGGGTCGTTTCCGGCGTCGGCTCCTGGCACCGCGGCTCCTGGCACCGCGGGTCCGGCGCCGTGCAGGGCGCTGACCAGGCTGCACTCCGCGCACAGGGTCAGGCCGAAGGAGGCGTTCTCCACGTTGGAGCCGACGATGATCCGCCCGTCGTCGGTCAGGCCCGCTGCGCCGACCCGCAGGCCGGAGTAGGGCGCGTAGGCCCGGCCGACGGCGGCGATCGCGGCCGCGCGCAACGCCGGCCAGTCGGTGCTCAAGCAGGCACCTAGCAACCGCTAAGGTTCGGGAAGTCTTGGAGGTCCTTGGGAGCGTGAGGTCCGAGTGGATAAGGCTGCAGGGTTGCCTTATCCACTCGGACCCTCCCATGTCATCCGCGCGGCAGCGGCAGGGATGCTGTCGGCGCTGGAGCAAGGAACTCTGCCACTAATCATGCCCAACGACTTCCTAGGACCTACCTTGGAAGAAGTTCAGGTTTGGTTAAGATCTTCGCCCGATTGGGCGAGCGCCGGTTTCGTGCTTAGCGTGGAGGTCGTGAACGCACGTCTGGGCCGGGTCCTCATCGTAGAAGACGATCCCGGCATCGCGACTCAGCTTGTCCGCGGCCTGACCCGGGCCGGCTACGAAACGGGGAGCGTCACCACCGGCCAGGCGGCGCTGGACTGGCCGGTGCCGGACGTGGTGCTGCTCGATCTCGGGTTGCCCGACATCGATGGCATCGAGGTCTGCCGCCGGCTCCGCCAGGCCTGCGACGCGGCCATCATCGTGGTGACCGCGCGCGGCGAGGAATCGGACCGGGTGCTGGCCCTGGACGAGGGGGCCGACGACTACCTGATCAAGCCGTTCGGGCTGCAGGAGCTGCTGGCCAGGATCCGGGCCGTGCTGCGCCGCAGCCGCCAGCCCGCCGGCCAGGTGCTGCAGCACGGCGCGCTGACCGTGGACCTGCGCACGCACAAGGTCAGCGTGTCCGGACAGCAGATCGCGGTGACCCCCAAGGAGTTCGCCATCTTGGAGTGCCTGGCCAGCGACCCCGGACGGGTGGTCGGCCGCCAAGAGATGCTCGAGCGGGCCTGGGATGAGCACTGGTACGGCCCGACCAAGGTGCTGGATGTGCACATGGCCGCCCTGCGGCGCAAGCTGGGCGACCCGGGCCTCATCGAGACCGTGTACGGTCACGGATTCCGGCTCGCCGACCCGGACGGTCACCAGTGACCAGGCGGATCTTGTTCATGCTGCTGGCCTTCACGGCCATCGTGCTGGTCGGCGCGGTGGTCCCGCTGACCCTCAACGCGACCATGCACGACCGGAGCTCGTTCATCCAGGCCGCGGCGGGCCAGGACCGGGCCGACGCGGCGATCGCCCAGGCCCGCCTGGACGGCGAAGCCGATCAGCCCCTGCTCGCCCTGATCACTCAGACGCGGCTGGGGGGCGACGGCCTGCTCGTCATCGCCGACAAGTTCGTGAACGGCGCCTGCGAAAACCTGACGCATGTCGTCAGCGAAGACATGCCCACAGGTGACTGGGCCCAGGTGGCCTGCCAGGCGGACCTGCAGGGCCGGCAGGCGAACCTGACGGGCCAGCCTGTCGAGCCGACAACGCAGACCACAGGATCCTGGGTCATCGCGGCTATGCCCATCTACCAGCGCGGCAAGGGCCCGCTGGTGGGCACGGTGATCCTGGCCAAGTCCACCCAGTCGCTGGACCACGAGATCTTCGCGCTGTGGATCATCCTCGGGACCATCGCCGCGGTAGCCATGATCGCCGCGGCACTGATGGCGTTCGGCCTGGCCCGGTGGGTGAGCCGGCCGCTGAAGGGCCTAGATACCGTGGCCCGCAGGCTGGCCGACGGCGACCTCGCGATCAGGGCCAAGGTCGGATCGGGGCCGCCGGAGCTGCGCCGGCTGGGCACCACGTTCAACACGATGGCCGGGCGGCTCGAGGCGCTGGTGCACGGGAACCGGGCGGTCATCGCGGACGTGTCGCACCAGCTGCGCACCCCGCTGGCCGCGCTGCGGCTGCGGCTGGACCTGCTCGCCGCCGACACCGACCCGGAGACCGGCCACGAGCTGGCCGGGGCGCTGGACGAGCTGGCCCGGCTGTCCCGGCTGGTCGACGGCCTGCTGACCGTGGCCCGGGCCGAGAACGTGGTACCGGTGCCGGTGGTGGTGGACGTCGCCGAGGTGGCCGGCGAGCGGGTCGTGGCCTGGCATCCGGTAGCCGACGACCGGAGCATCATCCTGGTCGCCGCGACGGCGGGCAACGGCAGCGGACTGGGCAGCGCGCTCGGCGTGGGCCGGTCCACGGGCACGCCGGTGCTGGCCTGGATCGGCGAGGGACACCTGGAGCAGATCCTGGACAACCTGATCGCTAACGCCCTGGAGGCGCTGAACCCGGGCAACCTGGTGCGACTCACCACGTCGGTCACCGCGTCCGGGGTGCGGATCACGGTCAGCGACAACGGCCCTGGCATGAGCGCCGAGGACCGGGATCGGGCCTTCCTGCGGTTCACCACCTCGAGCCCGAACGGCACCGGGCTGGGCCTGGCCATCGTGCACCGGCTGGCCATCTCCAACGGCGGGACGGCCAGGCTGGACGAGACGCCCGGCGGCGGGCTGACCGTCACGCTCGACTTCCCCGGCGTCCCGGTGACCAATGGCAGCGCCGCCGCTCCCACTTCCGCTCCTGCTCCTGCTCCTGCTCCTGCTCCTGCTCCTGCCAACGGCACTTCCGGCACTTCGATCCAGGACGTCATCAGCCTGTAGGAAAACCCTCTGGGAAGCCCTGAAGGAGAGCCCTGAAGGAGAGCCCTGGGGGACAGCCATGTAGGAAAGCACGAAGCCGCCGGGCCGGAATCGCGGCTGTATGTCCGGCAGGCCAGGGATGTCATCATGTTCGGGTTCCGATTCGGCAACGAGCGGGCCGGATCGGCGCGTGTCCCCTTCCCAGGCGAGACAACCGGGCATACCCTGCGGGACAACCCAGGACGAAGACGAGGTCAGGCGCTGCTAGTGCCTGGCCCAGTGGAGGTAAGCGTGAAACACAGCCCATGGGCCACGGCGGCGCTGGCCGTGTCGGCGACGCTGGTCCTCGCCGCATGCGGCAGCAGCACCAGCTCGGCCTCGTCGTCGAGCACCACCAGCCCAGCCGGCACGTCCACCAGCTCAGCGGCGGTCGGCGGCGCCAAGTTCCTCGGCTGCATGGTCACCGACACCGGCGGCATCAACGACCGGACGTTCAA
>Ga0224549_1000103_pt1 | contig 9083 bp, 8 predicted proteins | sample 714P315metaG_FD_179903 | JGI IMG/M metagenome (GOLD analysis project Ga0224549, IMG submission 179903) | Peat soil microbial communities from Stordalen Mire, Sweden - 717 P3 1-5 | ecosystem: Environmental > Terrestrial > Soil > Wetlands > Peat | place: Sweden: Norrbotten County, Stordalen Mire...
GCCGTCCGCAAGATTGTAACCACCTTCCGCCCATGAAAGGAAGGATAGGTTTAGGATGTTCCAAAACAAGTACTCCTGCGTTTGATCAACGCTGTAGCGAAGCATCTTCGGGAACTCTTTGAAGATACTTTGAGGATCTTCGAGTTGTGCGTCATCCGAGATGATGTATCGGAGGCCGAAGTTCTGCCAAAAGAAGGTCGAAGTGAGGCCAGGGCCTGCGGAGTCAAGTGGAGCTTGAGTTGCTTCGCCCATTTGGGAGAGGAGGCCGAACGGAACGATAGAATGTTGAGAAAAGAACCGGCGTCTCATATCGTAGTCGGGCGTGTTGAAAACTTCAGGCCATCTGAGGGGGATCTCAAGACCGGACTTGGTGTAGATCTTCTCGAGGATCTTGGTAGCAGCCTCGAGGAAGGTATTAGTGAGATGAATCGAAGGCATTTGATTAACCCCCCTGGACTATCGCAAGAGCTGCTGCATTGAACACGACTTTGACCCTAGCTGCCAGGAGACCTCGGGGGTTCGCTTGGTACTGTCCGTTTACAATAGCCTCGTTGACAGAGTTATCAACATCTTGGATAACTGCTACAAGGTTCGTGAGGGTAGGATCAACGATATAGAACCCAGTGACAGGATCTTTGTTAATTCCAACTGGGGTACCATATGTAGCTTGCGAAGTACCTCCTTGTTGCCAACCCACTGTCGGAGGAAGATTCATCGTCACTTCCGCCGGAGGACCGAAGGTAAGAATAGGAAGTTCTCCAGGTTGAGCCGAGAAGAGCCCACTTCCGACATTTGAGGCACCGAAGACGTACTCTGCCCCCATTGTCCCTGGTCCGGTAGGGAAGCCGTGCCAAGTTTGAACAGACGCACATATTGCCATCCCCACTATTCCAATAGCAGTGTTTACAGGAGCAGGTTGCACAGAGCCAGGAGAAGCAAGAGCAGAACCACCAACGAGAGTCGCACCGGAAACAGCTACTTCACCTGTAGCGGAGGTCGTCGTTAATGCAAGCGTGATCGCGTTCCCGCCAACTCCAGGCGTATTAGCGTTAATAATAACGAGGTTACCGTCAAGATACGCTGTAACAAGGTTAACAAGTGAGTTAGCATTGATACTTACTTCCAGAGCATGAAGAAGTTCGTAGATGTTACCTGTAGGTGTAACGGTAAGGGTGACCGGAGGAGCTGCACCAATCGTATAGGTGATCGTGTCACCAGGTACAAAATTAGCCGCGAGAAGGAAGAAACCTCTTGCGCGTGTGCCCGTGGCGAACCAGACGATATCTCCCTCATAGACCGGAGCTAGGTAGGGGAGATAGATCGGTGAAGGGGAAATGGCTGTAGTCGGAAGGTTCACTACAGGCCGTTGGGTCGCCACCGTTATAGGCATAAAAAATATCCTCAAACTGGTCTTAGCAGTTCAAGGATACTCCTTCAAAAAACGAGTGTCAAGTTTGCGTAAACTTGCAACTACTCCCGAGTCAGGCTCTTGTCCATCTCAGTACGAACGGCCCCGCTGTCGATGTTGTCTTGGCCGACAACCCTAGCCATACCGTCTTCGAGTGCTTGATACCCGATGTTGTTCTGACTGTTCAGGAGTCCCTCGAAGGCCCGTGAGTGATAGAGTTCCTTAACGGCCAGGGGGTTCACTTCGCAGAGAACCAAGTCACCCACTTGAACTTGTTCTTTTCCTGCGACCTCCTTGAAATCAATCGGTAGTTCGGTATCTTCTCGTATTTCATGCTTCTCAACACGGCGATACTTGCGAGATCTAATCCTGGCTCGCATGAATGGATCCTTAATAGACGCCCATACATATTTACATCCTTTAAGAGGTTCTCTCATATAAAGCTCAGGCTTAGCAAACAAAGGCTCGTTGTTCCGATGCAAATAGCCGTGATCAATGAGGGCAAGAGTCTCTGCGAGGCTACGCTGACCATTAAGACCCATATTAGGCACAGCAGCCATAATATGAGGATCAACCTCCACCCTGTTTTGGACAACGTCGGTATCATAACGTTCTTTCTCAAACCCTTCATAGGCTTGGATAGACTCAAGCTCTTGCTGAAGCATCTCATCCTTGAAGCTCTTCTCGTGCTTACTCTCTTTAGGCATGTTACCATTCTCCTTTTATAGTATTCTCAACTTCAGTCCACTCACCGAGAGAGTCATCCCAATCATCTTCTGTAACTGCCTGATCTACGTGCAGGCTTAGATTATGGAAGTTCTTACCTATCTTAATCTCTAGAAGATTACAAGGCATAGGAACTTGCATATCTGGACGAAAAATACCCGTTAAGTCTCTACATTGTCTTTCAAGGTATTCATCTATACGCTCCTCAGCCATTACTCAGTTCCTCCGAAGATATCTTCTAGGTCTTTTTTATCTAATCCGGCTTCTTTCGCCATTTCTATGGCTGCTTGTTGGTCTTTACTAAGTTTGGGCTTCTTGCCGGGGGTGCGTTGAGCGCCTGAAGTGCCTGAATCATAACCCGTAGAGTACTTCGGGGGCTCATTTCCTCTTGTGTTACGGGTTTTCCTTGCCACTTTACCCGCCGCCATGTCTGTAGCACCTTCAAGTGCCTCCATTAGCTGCTTATGACTCATGTTACCGAGGATATCATCGGTAGCTGTTGAGAAGATAGCATCAAACTCCTTGCGTTCAGAGGGAGTCATCGGCGTATCATCAACAAACTTTGAGATAGCATACCGTGCAGCCTGTGCTGCTACGGGTATAGTCTGGGCCTTCGCTGCTGTTTGGCCTGCTTGGAACGCTCGTTCAGATGCAAAAGAGATAGCCTTCGCTATCGAACCCGTTCTCAGCATCTCTTCTTCAACTTCTTGTTCAAAAGATTTGCCACCAGAAGGGGCAGCAGGCAGCGCAGGGCCAGGGACAGGACGGCTCTTTAGCCCTTGGAGTTCCTTTTTTAGGTCCTCCATCTCCTCGCGTTGCTTCTCGTAGGCTGCCTTATCAAACTTGAAGCCGTCGATATCATCGACTTCTTCCTTCTTTTCTACTTTTTCAACAGGTTCAGGGTCGAACATATCATCAAGGGTGATCTCGTCGTCATCATCAGCCATTGTCTAGTCCTCCAACCATTCTGGGATTTCTACTCCATTTTTACGATATAGTGCCTTGAAAGAGTCCATAACCTTCTGCCGGTACATGATATACCCTACTCTGGTCTCTGTGGGTAGTCCTGTATTATTTAAGAGTGAGTCTTTAGCGTTTCTAAGATTCTCTTTGAAAAGAGTCTTTATAGCCCAATCCCATATCTGTGATTCGAGAAGAGCTGTTATATCCTCTTCAATTTCAATTTCCTTTGCTGTTTTTGCACTACTCTCTCTATTGATCATCGGATTCATCTTTATTTCCATCTTCTTCACCTTGTGCTTGTTGTCCGGCTCCTAAGAGTCCCGCTGCTACTTGTGCTCCACCCTGTCCGGGCTGTGCTACTCGTCCTACCTTGGAGTGTTCGATGATATGCGAAGCCATCTGTTCTTTCTGTTGCTTCTCTTGTGCGATCTGCCGCATCTGTTGTTGTTGTTTCGCGTCGTCGAGAGTACCGATAAACTGTGTGATCTCCGGGTAGTCGAACTTCTCAATCACGTTTCTCGTTACGTTATACAGATTACCCATATTTCCCTGCACGAGAGGACTGGGTGTGAGAAGCTGATAAAGAGCCATGGCATCCTGCCGACTGTTCTCTTTATCAAGAGGCCCTCCAGATCCCGCGATACCGAGATTATAGTTAAGAGCTAGGATCTCACGGGGGACTTGTACCTCAGTATTGCCCTCACTGGAGGATTGTAACATATTCATTTGGTCTTTGCCGTACTTTACATAAAGCAGATGGGTATACTTAAAAACCTTCTGCATCCACTTACGAATCTTTGTAATCATCCGGTTCGTCTGCATGCCCTGAAGGGCCTGTTGTTGGGAGGCTGCCTTCGCCGTCTGCTTACCACCTCCGCCTGCTCCAGCAGGAGGCATGGCAGGAGCAGCGGGAGCACCGATGCTCCGGTCTGCAAGCGCAACAAGAGCCTGCTCCTCCGCAAAGAGAGCCTGTGGAGGTTCTCCAAGCTGAATGAACCCTACATCAGTCGGTGTCTCAACGCGCATACGAGCACCAGGCCCCAACCGATGAGACTCATTCTCTCCGAGATCCTTGTAGCCTGGAGTCGTGTAAAAGGTAGGGTTACTTGCGATATCTAACCAATCCAGTCTCGCATTTCTTTGTGCAGAAGCTTCCTCCTGTACAGGTCCCACCACATCAGGGACGGAGAACCCATAAAACCTGTTGGGACGTGGCATAACAGAGATAGGGAAATAAGGTCTTCCTCCCTCATACTCGAAAGGGGCGAAACCGGCCATAAGGCGAGACATGTCATGGACCCAAATATAATTTTCCTCACAGACTCCATCTCCATCCATATCAAACTGCCTGGTTAAGATCTGCCACATCTCGACGGGTCCTCGTGCTACATGCATACCGTCAGGCATAGGAATAGCATAATCACCAATGGTAAGCTTCCCGCCAATAGTATAAGTAGCATTTCCCTGCCTATCCCATGGCCTTTCATCTTGTCCTGCTGCTGTGCATGCCATGATACGCTCTACCATTTCAGCGGAAAATACCCCGGACTCGACCATCGAATACATATCCCTTTCTGACATGTATCTTTTACGCGCAACTCCGTCTGCCACTTCAATACTAGGAGCATAATTAGGGAAAAGAATAAAATCGCGCAACTCAACCGGGTTGTATCTGACAGCATCCCATTCTACCTTATTTACTCTTTGCTTTTGCTTCTTGATTATGGCTTGTCCAAATTGATCAACTTTCGGATTCCCGGTTTCATCAAGTACCGGCCCATCGACAAGCTGCACCGTTTCTGAGACTTTCTTTTCCCATAAGCATTCGAGTATAGCAGTGCCATCTCTAGCGGCGAGTTGAATACAAGTATCATATGCCTCATACCAATCGTTGTTTTCATACTCTGAGTTATAGAACTGCTCAACTATATGAGCATACTGTGTAGAAATAGAATCTTTTCCCGCTACCGTGTATGGCCTTGGCACAAGGGCAGAACCAGAAAGTCGTGAGGTCATTTCCCCAACGGCGATGAAGACTACAGGTACAGTGATATTTGCACAGTTCTCCCATGGAGGGTTCGCCCTTTCTCCCTGCATCTCATAGAGGGAGTTACCATAGTCGAGGGATACGTCTAGAGCCCACCTGTTACCGAGGTTCAAGTCGATCAACTGCATAGCAGAGATGCCGACTGCCGTCCAAGTAGCGTCGTCTAAATGAGGAACCGGACGCATATTGAGCGCGTCCGGTTGGTGCTGAACACTATGCTTATTTGGCATGACTACACCATATCAGTAATTGTAGTGCTCTTCAACGGAGATGTTACCGGAGCCTCCTGCTCCTCCCGTTTGTCCGCCTGTTCCCGCAGTACCTGCAGTGCCCGCTGCACCTACTGCATAGGCATAGGTGGCTAGGGGAGCGTCTATAATTACTTGAGCACAGCCTCCTGCTGCTCCGCCATTGCTGCTTGAACTACCTCCGGTTGTTCCGCCGCCACCACTGCCTGAGTTAGTAGCCGCAGATCCTCCCGCAACGGATGACCCGTTACCCGACGTAGTACCAGCTCCCCCTACACAGGAATTTCCGCCCATACCTCCAGCTCCTGTAGGTGACATGCCCCCCTGGCCTCCACTTACTGCTACCTCTATAAGGGGTCCAGCAGCTACCGTTGCAGTACCTCCAGCAGGTTGCGTCCCAGTGTTGTTGCCTCCTACCCCACCTGTGTCAGTTATAAGAGCTGTTCCAAAGGTAGTAGTTCCTCCAGTACCGCCTGTGCCAGGAGTCGTGCCTGATCCTCCACCGCCGCCGCCTCCTCCAACGGTGTAGAGTTTAATCCACTTCACACCTGCTGGAGTCGTGTACGTACCCGTTCCTGAAGTAAACCGCTGTACCGTAGGAGCAGTAGCCGTAACAGGGTTAGTGACGGTGATATTTGGAGTTGTTCCTCCAGAAGAAGCTGCTCCACCTGAAGCAGTAACAGAAGTTACACTTCCACATGCTGCACCAGAACTTGTAAGTATCCCTCCTGTACCGGACTGAACACACTGTCCTGAAGTTAATGCCAATGCGTAAAGATTATTTCCTGCGACGTATCCTCCGCCTCCAGCTAGTATATCGGCACCCCCTGTTGTTTGTATCGTCCCAGATGAAGTTATAAAACCTGCCGACACTGTCCCTGTTGTTAGATTTGCTGAAGTAACTGTACCTGTGAATGTAGGGGTCTCATTAGGGGTAAGAACGACTGCTCCAGTAGTCGGAGCAGCCACAAGAAGAGCGTTGGCTGAAGTGACAGAGGTTACTCCACTACCGGCAACTCCACAGGCTCCAGCAGTAGCTGTAAGTATGCCTGCTGCTCCTAATTGAACACAGTCTCCTGAGCTGCCTGAGAGTCCCCCATCGGTTATGCTAGTAGTTGATGCAATGGAACCGGGTGCTATGAAGGTAGATGGTATGGAAAGTACCGGAGTAGTCGTAGGATTAGTCGATGTAATCTGGTTAGCCGTGCCTGTTACTGACGTTACCGTGCCGCTCCCCGTTCCGCAAGTAGGGCAAGTGATATTCGGAGTAGTTCCTCCAGAGCTAACGATTACACCAGATCCAGTGACTGCCGTAACAGTTCCCGTACCACAAGCTGCTGCCGCGTTCTGAATAACTCCGTTTGTGCCTGCTTGAAGACAGCGACCTGAAGTTAAAGTGCCGGATGCTACAGATCCTGTTGTACCAATATTGCCCGTTGTAGGGTCTATAGTGGTGCTTATAGTAGGAGTACCATTATTATTTAACCCAAATTGAAAGTAGGTACCTACAACGCCCTGAACGGTTGTTGTGTTATCACCACCTATGAAGGCTCCAATTCCAGATCCTGCGGAGGTAGTCCAAAAATATGCCTGCTGCTGGTTACATATAGTTCCACAAACAACAACATTACCCGCGCCCCCCGGCCCCGCTGATATAGCATAGCCTCCCCCTGAATTACGTACTTCAGTGGCAACGTCTGAAGTCATTAAGCCCGTGAATATAGGGGTCTCATTAGGGGTAAGAACGACTGCTCCAGTCGTAGGAGCTGCCACAAGAAGGGCGTTGGCTGAAGTAACTGAAGTTACTCCCCCTCCTGCTGCACAAGCTGCTCCAGTGGTAGTCAGAAGACCTCCAGTAGATGCCTGTACACAATTTCCTGAAGTTAAACCCGTAGCTAGTACCGTTGCACCTGAAACTGCTCCAGAGGCAGAGACACTTCCAGCGTTCACTGCTCCTGCCGTCGTTACACTACCCGCTGTAAGTGCCCCGGCAAAGGTAGGAGCAGCGACCGTATTGACAATCGGAGCAGTACTCGTACCTGTTATGGAGATATTGGTCCCGCCGGTGACTGATTGTACGCCTGTAGAAGTTGTAAGGCACGTAGCACAAGAAATATTTGGTGCAGTACCCCCAGAACTCACAATCGGACCTGAAGCAGTCACTGCTGTAACGGTGCCTGAACCAACCCCACAGGCTCCGACAATAGTCATCAACAGACCGCCCGTGGTGGCCTGGACGCAGTTTCCTGAAGAGAGAGCTGTATCGGCGACGTTAGCTCCGGTGATCGTACCACTGAAGGTAGGAGAGTTCGATATTGAGATGTTCGGGGTAGTACCCCCCGATGAAGCGAGGTTCCCCGTAGCTGTAACTGCCGTTACTCCAGCAGAAGCACAAGGCCCAGAAGTCGTAGTAAGAAGCCCACTAACTCCGGCTTGGACACAGTCCCCTGAGGTAAGATCTGTTCCTGTCAGAGACAACCCCTGGATAGCTCCCGCTGTTGAGAGTCCTCCGGCAGTGAGCGTACCGGAGAACGTAGGAGCGTTAACAAGGGTGATATTTGGAGTAGTACCGCCCGAGGAGAGTACGTTACCAGAGCCTGTAACGGCAGTGACCGTACCTGAGCCAGTGCCGCAAGCTGCTGCCGTAGTTGTGAAGAGTCCCGCTACCCCGGCTTGAACACAGTCTCCAGGTGTGAGTGTCGAGTTAGAAAGACTGTTATCAAATATGTAACTCGTCCCTTGGAAATCAAGGGTAGCTGCTGGCGAGACAACAGGAGAAAGAGCCAGTATGAAAGCTAGGAGAGACGCTACAAGTTTCTTCATATTAACTCCCCGGTCCTATGCACTCCACCTCTGCGGATAGAGTATATGTTGGATTAGAATTGTATACTTGATAAGTCGTGGTACTTATATTAGTAAATATAAAAGAGGGAGTTGTAAATATACCCGAAAGTGTAGATACCTGACAAAGTGGATTAGCTGTAAAAGCCGGAGTAAAGGTTTGAGCTACTGTTTGAGTTGATGCAGTAACATTAGAAATATAGTAAACTTCGATAATAAATGGGGAAGTAATAGTGCCTCCGTAGGAAAAGTATGCACTTCCTCCTCCGCCGCCAGATCCACATGCTGAACTTGCTGAAGTTAAAAGTCCTCCAGTTGATGCTTGAACGCAGTTACCGGAAGTAAGGGCTGAGTCAGTCAAGTTCCCTGTAACTGTCGAAGTCGGGACCGTCCAGCCTCCTGTTGGAGTCTGATAGGGTCCTATAGACTGAGCACCCACCAGGGAGGGTAGAAGAGTTAGAGCAGCAGCGAAAAGGAGCTTTTTCATATCGTCGCCGTAACTACACAACCTGTATAAGATTGTGGTGGACCCGCAGTGATAGATGTAACCCATGCTGTGATAGTTGAACCGGGGGTAGTGACATACGGAGATCCGAGAGCAATGGAAGCGTAGTTTATGTACGGTCCATTGTGAGGAGAACTTGGGAAGGATAGAGTTGCAATAACAACAGGGGGGTTAGCAGTCCCGTAGTTTGGTTTGAACTCTTCTATCGTAACAATACCTCCACCTATACCTCCAGAGATATCTAAGGTATAAGGATAGTTCGTTAGACCCGTTACTATATCAAGGTTAGCATTACTGTATGGAAGACATACCATAGAAAATCCTGTAATAGGAAATCCTACTGTA
>Ga0224549_1000120_pt1 | contig 8473 bp, 6 predicted proteins | sample 714P315metaG_FD_179903 | JGI IMG/M metagenome (GOLD analysis project Ga0224549, IMG submission 179903) | Peat soil microbial communities from Stordalen Mire, Sweden - 717 P3 1-5 | ecosystem: Environmental > Terrestrial > Soil > Wetlands > Peat | place: Sweden: Norrbotten County, Stordalen Mire...
CCCGATGCCGTCCCGGCAGGCCTGGCTCGACCGGGCCGCGCTGGTGCGCTCGGCCGGGATGGCCGCGATCAGCGAGATGATTCCGCCGCGCTGGTTCACCGCGGACTTCATCGCGCGCCAGCCCGCGGCCGTCTCGGCGGTCATGGACATGCTGCTCGGCACCGACCCGCAGGGCTACGCCGGCTGCGCGGAGGCCATCGCCGACGTGGACCTGGCGCCCGCGCTGAGCGCGATCAAGGCGCCGACGCTGGTCCTGGCCGGCGCGGAAGACCTGGCTGCGCCGCCCTGGCAGGGCGCGCGCACCGCCCTCGGCATCGCCGAATCCCGGCTAACCGTCATCCGCGGCACGTCTCACCTGGCTCCCTACCAGACACCGGGCCCGGTCACCGCCGCCATCCTCGGCCACCTCGTAGGCTAGGAGTCCGACTGCTTGTGGGGAACCCGTCCCCCAGACCCTCCTCGGGAAGGGACCGCCGTGCTGCCCTGGTCCGCCGACCTCGCCGGCCGTATCGACGAGCGTGTCATCAGCAGCGAGTTGCTGCGCGGCAACCCGCTCGGTGACCCGCACGAGCGGCCGCTGCTGGTCTACCTGCCGCCGGGCTACGACGACGATCCCGAGCGCAGGTACCCGGCCGTATACGTGATCCAGGGCTACACCGGGAACGTGGCCATGTGGCGGAACCGGTCGCCCTACCGGCTGCCCTTCCCCGAAGCGGCCGACGCGGTGTTCGCCAGCGGCGACGCCCCGCCCGCGATCGTGGTCTACGTCGACGCGTGGAGCAAGTACGGCGGCAGCCAGTTCGTGGACTCACCGGGCACCGGCCGCTACCACTCCTACCTGTGCGACGACGTCGTGTCCTGGGTGGACGCGCGCTACCGGACCCTGCCCGACCCCGCGCACCGGGCCATCATGGGCAAGTCGAGCGGCGGATTCGGCGCGATGATCACGCCCATGCTCCGGCCCGACCTGTTCGGGGCACTGGCCACCCACGCGGGCGACTCGCTGTACGAGTACAGCTACCTGCCCGCATTCGCGGGCGCCGTGCGGCACCTGCGTCGCTACGACGGCGATATCTGGCGCTGGTGGGAGGACTTCTCCTCACGGGTGGCCTTCACCAAGGAAGAGGACATGGACCTGCTGGAGGTGCTCGGCGTGGCGGCGTGCTTCTCCGCGCAGCAGGACGGCACGATAGACCTGCCGTTCGACCCGGCGACCGGGGCGCTCCGGCCGGCCGTGTGGCAACGATGGCTGGACTGGGACCCGGTCCGGATGGTGCCCGCCCATGCGGAGGCCCTGCGCGGGCTGCGGGCCATCTGGATCGACGCCGGAACGCGGGATGAGTACCATCTCGACCTCGGCGCCCAGGCGTTCCGCGGCGCGCTCCGAGACGTGGGCGTAGCCGACGAACTGGTACATTTCGAGCTCTTTGACGCCGGCCACGGGGGCATCGACTACCGGTACCCGCTGTCACTGGCCTGGCTCTGCGGCCGGATGGCCAAGTTACGGAACGTAACCACACACCAGAACCCGCCGTTCCGTCTCCTTCACCTGCGCTCGTCAACAAGATCGCGGTAACTTTGGGCACTCGGGCTGGCCAAACTCCTTGTGACCAGGGCCGCCGGCGTGCTGCGTGGACAGGTTAAGTAGCGGCTAAGAAGCCACCGGCCGGCTCGGCGGTCTGGTACGTTTCCGGCGTATCGGGAACGGGTCAAACCCCATGGAACATTTGAATGGAGTCGTTATGCGCAAGAGCGGGTGGGCGGTAGCTGCCGCGGGGATCAGCTCGCTGGTACTGCTGCTAACCGCGTGCGGGGGATCGTCGTCGTCGTCGTCATCGTCGTCAGCCGCGGGTAACTCCAGTTCGACCCCCAAGGCCGCCGAGGGCCAGCCCTCCAGCGCGGCGGGCCTGCCTTCGCCCGGGACCACGGTCTTGATCGTGCAGCACTCCGACCTCGGCTGGGTGCTTGCCGAAGCCAACGGCCAGGTTGTGTACACCTACGGGGCCGACACCAAGGGCGGATCGCCGAGTTGCACCGGTTCGTGCGCCGCGATCTGGCCAGCGGTGACCGGCCTGCCGATGGCCGGCCCGGCTGACGCCCTGCCCGGCACGCTCGGGACGATCAGCGAGACCAACGGCGCCAAGCAGATCACCTACGACGGCCTCCCCTTGTACACGTTCAAGGGCGCCGCGCCGCTGAGCACGAAGGGCAACGGCGTCGCGGGCAAGTGGCACGTGGTCAAGCTCACGGCGAGCGACGTCACATCCACTGGCTGAGTCCTGGCTTACCCCGAGGGATCCGGACACCGGGTCCTGTGAGGAGAGACACGTTATGCGCAAGAGCGGGTGGACGGTAGCTACCGGGCTCGGTTCGCTGGTACTGCTGCTAACCGCGTGCGGGGGATCGTCGAGCTCACCCTCGGCCACCGGCGCGGCCTCTGGGACGGTAGACCAGAGCACGGCCTCCTCGTCGTCGTCCAGCACCGGGTCGACCTCGGCCTCGGCCGCGGCTACCTCGCCATCGTCGTCCACGGCGACGGGGCACGCCAACGCGACGCACTCGAGTTCGGCACCCAAGCAGACGGCCGGGCCCCAGCCGAGCAGCAATGACGGGGTCACGTTCCCGCCGATCGGCACGACCGTCCTCATCGTGCAGCACTCCAACCTCGGCTTTGTGATGGCCGAGGCCAACGGCAGCGTCGTGTACACCTACGCCAAGGACAGCAAGGGCGGACCGCCGACCTGCACCGGATCCTGCGCCTCGGTATGGGCTCCGGTCACCGGCGTGCCCAAGGCCGGCCCCGCCGACACCTTCCCCGATGCGTTCGGCCTAGTCACCGGGGCAGGCGGGCACAAGGTGATCACCTATAACGGGTACCCCCTGTACACCTACGTCGGCGCGCCCCCGTTGAGCACGAAGGGCAACGGCATCGGCGGGGTGTGGCACGTGATCATGCTCTCCGCGGGTGACATCTCGTCGTAGATCCGCAGTTCCGGGCGTTCCCGGGCCGGCCGAATCGGTCCGGGAACGTTCGCCTCAGCTGAACGGAGACGTCCCGGTGGCCGGCCAGACGGTGCCGACCCAGCAGCCCGCCAGACCGCGCGGGCTGCTGGTCATTTACAGCGCGCTGATGCTGGCCATGCTGCTGGCCGCGCTGGACCAGACGATCGTCGCCACCGCGCTGCCCACCATCGTGGGCGACCTAGGCGGCCTCAGCCACCTGTCGTGGGTGGTCACCGCCTACATCCTCGCCACCACGGCCACCACCCAGGTCTGGGGCAAGCTCGGCGACCAGTACGGCCGCAAGTACCTGTTCATGGCCTCGATCGTCATCTTCCTGATCGGCTCGGCGTTGTCCGGGCTATCCAGCAGCCTGACCCAGCTGATCGCGTTCCGCGCGCTGCAGGGCATCGGCGGCGGTGGCCTGCTCGTGCTGACCCAGGCCATCATCGGCGACGTCGTCCCGCCGCGCGAGCGAGGCAAGTACCAGGGCGCGTTCGGCGCCGTCTTCGGGGTCGCCAGCGTCATCGGCCCGCTGCTCGGCGGGTTCTTCGTGGACAACCTGTCCTGGCGGTGGGTGTTCTACATCAACCTGCCGATCGGCGCTATCGCGCTCGTCGTGATTACCATCGTGCTGCCGGCGACCTCGACCCGGCGCCATCACAAGATCGACTACCTGGGCGCCACGCTGCTGGCTGGCTTTGCCACCACCGTGGTCCTGGCCACCTCGTGGGGCGGCACTACCTACCCGTGGGGCTCGGCCGTGATCATCGGGCTGTTCGTCGCGTCCATCGTGCTCATCGCGGGCTGGTGGGTCTCCGCCCGGTACGCGGCCGAGCCGGTGCTGCCGCTGAGGCTGTTCTCCAACCCGGTATTCAGCGTGTGCGCGGCCATCAGCCTCGCGGCTGGCTTCGCGCTGTTCGGCTCGATCTCCTACCTGCCGCTGTTCCTGCAGGTGGTACACGGCGTCTCGCCCACCATCTCCGGCGTCTACCTGCTGCCGATGGTGGGCGGCCTGCTGATCACCTCGATCGGCAGCGGCCAGCTCATCGCCAAGACCGGCCGGTACAAGCTCTACCCGATCGTCGGCACGGCGGTGCTCTGCGTCGCGCTCTTCCTGCTGTCCCGGCTGGACGAGCACACCTCGACCGCGATCACGTCGGTCGATTTCTTCGTGTTCGGAATCTCCCTCGGGCTGATCATCCAGGTCCTCGTCATCGCCGTGCAGAACTCGGCCGACTACGCCGACCTGGGCGCCGCCACCTCCGGGGTGACGTTCTTCCGCAGCATCGGCGGCGCCTTCGGAGTATCGGTGTTCGGTGCCATCTTCTCCAACCGGCTGGCCGGCGAGCTGGCTTCGGCGCTGCGCGGCGTGACGCTGCCGCCCGGGCTCAAGATCGCGAACGCCGCGGCCGACCCCGAGTTGCTGAAGAAGCTGCCCGCCGCGATCCGGGCGGACGTGCAGCACGCGTATTCGCTGGCCTTGCACCCGGTGTTTCTGTTCGCCATTCCCATCGCACTGGTCGCATTCGTGCTCTCCTGGTTCCTGCGCGAGGTGCCGCTGCGCGCCACCAGCTCGGTCGGCATCGGCGAGGGGCTGGGCGCTGCCCCGCCGGCCCGCTCCTCGGTCGACGAGGTGGAGCGGTCGCTGGCCCGGCTGGGCGGCGCGGACCTGCGGCGGCGCGGCTACGAGCGGCTGACCGCGATGGCCGGTCTCGACCTGCCCGCCGGGAGCAGCTGGATCCTGACCCGCCTGGCCAAGCAGGGTCCGGTCGCGGGGGAAAAGCTGGCCCAGGAGGCCAACGTGACCACGGACTACGGCCGGCCCTACGTGGACCGGCTGGTCTCCGAGGGCATGGTCGTGCGCTCCAACGGGATGCTCGAGCTCACCGACTCCGGCCGCCAGGCCGCCGACCGGCTGTTCGCGGCCCGGCGCGAGGGGCTGCGTGAACTGCTCGCCGACTGGTCGCCCGAGGAATACGCCGAGCTGGGAGAACTGCTCACCAAGCTGTCCCGGGCCATGCTCGGTGAGGATGCCGATCGGCACCTCATCAGCGCCGAGCCGGCCGCCACCACCCCGCCCGCCGCCGCCACCCCGCCCGCCGACAGCTGACGAGGGTTCTTAAGCCCGGGGCTCCGGCTTCCGCGCCACCACCACGCAGTAATACGATTCGCCGGCGTTGGCCGGCACTTGGTCACCGGGGTCCGGCCGCCATCGCGGCGGCCAGGTCAGGCCGGGCTCGATCAGTTCCAGGCCCGAGACGAGCTTCATGACGGCGGCGCGGCTGCGGACGTGGGCCTGCTCGGTCGCGTCGTCGAAGAGCCGCTCCGCTTCGTTGACCTCGGCCACGGTATCCGGCGTGACGTGCGAGATCGCGACGTGGCTGCCGCCCGGGAACGGGTCGAGCAGCGCGGCGACGAGCCCGGCCGGGTCCGACTCATCGGAGACGAAGTGCAAGGTGGACAAGAACAAGAACGCCGTCGGCTCGCGGAAGTCGATCAGGCTTCGCAGCGCCGGGTCGTTCAGGATCTCATCCGGTTCCAGTAGGTCCTGCCCGATGATCGCGGCGTTGGGCACGTTGTGCAGCATGGACCGGGCGTGGGCCAGGACCACCGGGTTGTGGTCGACGTAGACCACCCTCGCCTGCGGGTCGGCGGCCTGGGCGATCTCGTGGGTGTTGCCGACGGTGGGCAGCCCGGCGCCGATGTCGACGATCTGCCGGATGCCAGCCTCGTTGATCAGGTAGCGGACCACCCGGCGCAGGAAGGCCCGGTTCCACTGCACCGCGAGCTGCACGTTGGGCAGCTGAGCGATCAGCGACTCGGCCACCGCCCGGTCCTCCGGGTAGTGGTCCTTGCCGCCCAGCAGGTAGTCATAGATACGCGCCGCGCTTGGGATGTCGGGCCTGAAGCTGGTCCGCCAGTCTCCGTCGTCAGTCACTGAGCCCCCCCAGGCCGTGGCCCCGCTCGCGCCCCAGACCTCGCCAGCATGCCGAGGGTATGAGACTCTGGCGGGGCGGCGCATCGCCCGGATGGTGTAGGCGATTGTGTATTTTTGGCCACCGGGGCGGGGGCGCGGCGCGCCCGCCAAGGTTCACGGTTTCCAGGCCACGCCTGCCTCGACGGTAAGGATCGGCGGCGAATAGATTTTGCCTATGACGGGTGAAGCGGGCCAGCCCGCGCCGGCTCGTCGGTTGGAACTCGTCAATGATCCGGCTGACGGGCTCGGGGCCCTGCTTGCCGCCGGGGCCCGCGCGCTCGAGGCCGATGGTGATCTGCGGGCCAGCCGGCGAAGCTTCGAGCGGGCCTATCAGCTCGCCGAGCGGGCTGGTGAGGTGCAAGCCATGGGCCTGGCCGCGCTGGGCCTGGCCGGGCTGTGGGTCTCCGAGCGCCGCACCGTCACCGGCGCGGTGCAGCTGGCGGCGCGGCTCGAGTACGTCCTGGCGCTGCTGGATCCGGACTCTTCGCTGGCGCGGCGCATCCGCACCCGGCTGGCGGGGGAGGCCGACTATGTCCAGGGCGGGCACGAGGCGATCCTGGCCGAGCTTGACGCCGCCCGCGCCGCGGCCGATCCGGAGCTCCTGGCCGAGGCCCTGAGCCTGGCTCATCACTGCCTGCTGGGCCCGGAGCACGTCCAGCGGCGCCGGGAACTGGCCGTCGAGCTGATCAAGGTCAGCTTCCGGACCCGGCGCCGCAGCGACTTGCTGATGGGGCTGCTGTGGCAGACGGTCGACGCTTATTCGGCCGGTGACCCGCACGCGGGACGGCACCTGGGTGAGCTACGCGATCAGCTTGAGCAGCAGAACCACCTAGCCGTCGCGTTCGTGGTCAGTGCTGTCGACGTGATGCTGGCCATCCGCGCGGGGCGTCTGGACGAGGCGGAATCCCTGGTCCGCGCGTGCGCCGCGAACGGCGCTGCGGCTGGCGACATCGACCATGAATGGTGGTCCGGCGCCCAGCTGGTGACGATTCGCTGGTACCAGGACCGTCTCGCCGAACTGCTCCCGGTCCTGCGCGACCGGGAGCACTCCCCGGACCTCAGCCCGGTCGACAACTCCGCGGTCGCCGCCCTGGCGGTCGCCGCGGCCCAGGGCGGGGACCGGCGGACGGCGGCCAGCTCGCTGCGGGCCCTGTGCGGCAGCGATCTTGCCGGGCTGCCGCGATCCAGCAGCTGGCTCGGCACGATGAACGGGATCGTGGAGACCGCCGCCCTGCTCGGCGACGCCGACGTGTCCGCCCGGGCCTCCGAGCTGCTCCGCCCGTACGCAGGCCTGCCGATGGTCGGCAGCCTCGCCGTTACCTGCTTCGGTTCGGTTCAGCACGCCCTTGGCGTCGCGTCCTTGACGTCTGGGCACCTGGACCAGGCCATCGATCAGCTGCGAGTCGCAGTCCAGCACAATCTCGCCCTAGCCCACTGGCCCGCGGTGGTGGCCTCCAGGCGGCGGCTGGCGCAGGCCTACCAGCGCCGCGGTCAGCCGGGAGACGCCCAGGCCGCGCGAGGTGAGCTGGAGACGGCCGCGAGCGAGGCGGTGGCGCTGGGCTTGCGCGATCTCGATGAGGGTGCTCGCGAGCCAGCTGGCCTGGTCGCGGAATGCCACCGGGTCGGCCGGAAGTGGCGTCTGGCCTGGCGAGAACGGAGCGTTCTGATGGAGGACAGCATCGGGATGACCCATCTGGCGGTGCTGCTCGCCAACCCGCGCCGGGAGATCCTGGCCGCCGAGCTGGCCGCCGGACTGTCCGCGCTCGGTGCCGCCGGCGAGGGCGGCTCGGCCCATCCCGTGCTGGATCAGGCGGCCATAACGGAGTACCGGAACCGTCTGAAGCGTCTGGACGCCGAGCTTGATCAGCGGGAGCCCGTGGACCCCGAAGCCCGCGCCGAGCGAGACTGGCTGGTCGCCCAGCTGGCGAGCGCGGCGGGGTTCGGAGGCCGGGTCCGGTCTTTCCCCGATCAGGGCGAGCGCGCTCGCGTCGCGGTCGGCAAGGCCATCCGCCGGGCCCTGGCCCGGATCACCGAGACAGACCCGATCCTCGGCGAGCACCTGCGGCAGACCGTGCACACCGGCGTCCGCTGCTCCTACTGGCCGGGCTGATCAGCCCGGTCCGTGGCCTGATCGCGGATCAGGACGGCGAGCCGTCGTACGCGGCGCGCAGCCGGGCTTCGGCCGCGGGCGGCGCGTGCACGTGGTCCAGGCCGAGCAGGGCGGCGCCCACCACCGGCGGCACGTCGATCACGCGGACCTGCGCGCGGGGAGCGGCCTCGGCGAGCTGTTTGGTGATGCTGTCCATCAGCAGCGGGTTCCGCGCCGTGATGACGCCGCCGCCGAGAACAACCGGGGTGGCCTGGCCGGTGAGGTCGAGGCGCCGCATCGCGGTGATGGCCATCACGGAGATTTCATCGGCCAGGCGGTTCACCACGGCCCGCGCGACCGGGTCGCCCTCGTCCGCGGCCTGCAGCAGCAGCGGCGCGAGGCCG
>Ga0224549_1000131_pt1 | contig 8320 bp, 5 predicted proteins | sample 714P315metaG_FD_179903 | JGI IMG/M metagenome (GOLD analysis project Ga0224549, IMG submission 179903) | Peat soil microbial communities from Stordalen Mire, Sweden - 717 P3 1-5 | ecosystem: Environmental > Terrestrial > Soil > Wetlands > Peat | place: Sweden: Norrbotten County, Stordalen Mire...
CCGAATACCGCTAAAGGAGTTGGGGGCCCGCGGGCTCGTAAGCATTCAGGTGCCCTACTGGGGTTCGAATTTTAGCCAGAGTGCAGCTCGTTTCGAGTGAGGGCGGGTCAGTGCTGGCCGGTTTTGCACCTATATAGAGCACTTGACAGGTATGGGAGACTTATTTAGCGCTCTTCGGTTCTGGATGGTCCCCGTCAGCTTCAGGCATTGCGGTACTACCGTGGGAGTACCGTAAATCCTGCCAGCGTCGATCGATATTTGGGAGACCAGGATGAGGAATTGGGTAGCCAAGATCGCGGGCACGATAATCCTGGCCGGGGCAATCGCGCTTACATCGGTAGGAGCGGCGGGAGCTGATGTCCTGGTCAACTACGACGGGGGAACGATCGACCTTGGCCAGTCCCTGCAGGTCGGGGTGTGGTACCAGTCCTTCTCAGGCGGCCCGAGCAATTACTGGGAAGGTGTGTGGAGTGTCCCCCAGCACAAGTGGATCTTCCAGCACTACGGGATAGCCACCTCCATGGGCTGGCAGTTCTGGTACGTGAAGCCCTCCAAGCGCGGGGAATACCATACCGTCTACGTCACGAATGGCCACCGGGTCACCCTCTACACCAAAGTCAATTGACCAGCCATCAGGCATGTCGGTCAAGTAGTTCCCGGACGGTGTCCGCTAGCCGGTCATAGTCATCTGGGGTGTTGTACGGTGCCGCGGCGATACGCAGGTAGCCGAGTCCGTCGAAGTGAATCGGCGCGACCTCGACACGCTGCTGCGACAGGGCCTCGTAGAACGGGTCGACCTGATCGGGAGAGGTGAGGACGCCTCCTGGCAGCGGCACCAACCGCATAGTAGGCGCAGGGGTAACCGGAAGCGGCTCAAGCGCGACCCCCAGCGCCTCGGCCACCTTCTTCTGGCCGTCGGCCACCAGATCGGCGAGCCGGGCTACGGCGTCCCAGCCACCCAGCGCCTCCCAGTACGCCAGACCGTCCGGCGCCGCCAGCCAGCCGGCATAATCCCAGGTACCTGGATAGTCGAAGGACGCGGCGTAGCCATCGTCGAGTTGCCAGCTGAGCACGGTGGGCATCAAGTCAGCTCCTGGCCGGCTCCACAGGATTGCGCTGCCACGTGGGGTGTACGCCCACTTGTGCAGGTTGCCGATCCAGTGGTCGGCGCCAAGCGCCGCGATGTCGTCTCGAAGCTGGCCAGGCGCGTGCGCGGCGTCGACCAGCACCGAAGTCCCAGCACCGGCGACAGCGGCGGCCACCGCTGCGACCGGGACGACGGTGGCGGTCGGCGACGTAATCCGGTCGATCACAACCAGCCGCGTGCGGCGCGAGCAGGCGGCGGCGTACGCCGACACGATTACGTCATCCCCGGCGCCGACGGGATAGGCGGCCTCGACGATCCGCGCCCCTACGCGCGCCGCGTGATGGCTGAGCGCCTTGCGGACCGCACCGTAGCTGTGCGTGCTGATGACCAGTTCTTCGCCAGGGCGCAGGTCCAGCGAGCCGAGAACTGCGGACACTCCCTCGGACACGTTGCGTACCCACGCCGCGCGGGACGGGTCCACGCCGAGGAACCCGGCCACGCGCTCCCGCGACGTCGCCACCAGCCCGCCGATCTCGACGCGGTTGAAGCGGTGCGGATTACGTTCGGCACGCTCACGCCAAACGGCGGCAGCCCGGCGCACGACGACCGGCGCGACGCCGAACGCGCCGTGGTTGAGGTGGAGAACATCACGGTCGAGGCCGAAAGCCTCCAGCAGGGCATGATCCACGAAGCCGATTTTGTCAGCCGCGGTCACTCGGGGCGGCCCCGGAAGGCAACGACTTCTGCGTAAAACGGGGACCGGTGGGGAGGTAACGCCTATGCCGATGCTGATCGGGACGTCAGGCTGGCAGTACCGTGACTGGCGAGGCGGGCTGTACCCCGAGGGCGTGCCCCAGCGCCTGTGGCTCGAGCACTACGCCACCCACTACCTGACCGTGGAGAACAACAACAGCTTCTACCGGCTGCCGTCGCGGGAGACGTTCGTCGCCTGGCGGGAGCGAACCCCGGACGACTTCGTCATGGCGGTCAAGGCCAGCCGGTACCTGACCCACGTGCGTCGGCTGCGCGACCCGGCCGAGCCGGTGGCCCGGCTGCTCGGCGCGGCGGCGGGGCTGGGGCCCAAACTCGGACCGGTCCTGCTTCAGCTGCCGCCGACGCTGAAGGCCGACCCGGACACGCTGGACGCGTGCCTGAAGGAGTTCCGGACGGCGGCCGCCGCACTCGGCCAGCACGGGCTCCGGGTCGCGGTGGAGCCGCGGCACGAGACCTGGTGGACCGACGAGATACGGCAGATCCTGGCCGCGCACGACGCGGCACTGTGCTGGGCCGACCGGCGCGGCCGCCCGATCACGCCGCTGTGGCGCACCGCGACGTGGGGTTATCTGCGGTTCCACGAGGGCACGGCCCAGCCGTGGCCCAGCTACGGGCCGCAGGCTCTGAGGTCCTGGGTGGCGCGGTTGACCGAGACCTGGCCGGATGAGGCGGACGTGTACGTCTACTTCAACAACGACCCGGGCGGGGCGGCAGTGATCAACTCGGCCCAGTTCGCCGACCTGGCCCGCCAGGCTGGAAGCCGTACGACCCGCACGCCCGAGGTCGGCCAGGTGGCCACGACCGCAGCCGTCCCGACCTGGTGAGCAGCTGCACGGGCTACCGGCCGTCGAACTTGTCGGGGTCACCGCCGGTGCGCTCGTTCTTGTTTAGCGCCGTGATGTCCTCGATGTCGGCGGCGGACAGCTCGAAGTCGAAGATGTCGATGTTCTCCCGGATCCGGTCCGGGGTGACCGACTTGGGGAACACGATGTCGCCCCGCTGGATGTGCCAGCGCAGCACGACCTGAGCCGGGGTCTTGCCGGTCCGCTCGGCGATGGACCGGATAACCGGGTCGCCGAGGACGCGCCCCTGTCCCAGCGGCGACCAGGCCTCGATCGCGATCTGGTGCTCGGCGCAGAAGGCGCGCACCTCGTCCTGAGTCAGGTACGGATGCACCTCGATCTGGTTGACGGCCGGGATGATCTGGGTCTCACCGTGCAGCCGCCGCAGATGGTGGGGCTGGAAGTTGGAGACGCCGATGGACCGGGCCCGGCCCTCACGGTAGAACTCCTCCAGCGTCCGCCAGGTCTGCACGAAGTCGCCGCCGTACCTGGTCGGCAGCGGCCAGTGGATCAGGAACAGGTCGACGTAGTCGGTGCCGAGCGCCTTGAGTGTCCCTTCGAAGGCCTGGCGCGCCTCGTCGGGCTCGTGCGCATCGTTGCTCAGCTTGCTGGTGACGAAGACCTCGCCGCGGTCCAGGTCCGACCTGGCGATGGCCTCGCCTACCTCGGCCTCGTTGCCGTACATCTCGGCGGTGTCGATATGCCGGTACCCGGCGTCGAGCGCCGTGGTCACCGCGACCATCGTGTCCTTCGGCTCGATCTGGAATGTGCCGAAGCCGAACTGCGGGATGGTCTGGCCGTTGTTCAGCGTGATGTCCGGAATGGAAGTCACGGAAAGAACTCTCCTCAGCAGGAATCGCGTATACGGACCTGGCTGAACCTGCCCCGATCCGGCCGAGCTACACACTCTCCCCCAGCCGCGGAATGTTGGCCGCACGCGTCTCCCCCGGAGTCCGGTGCCGGTCAGCCCAGGCGCGGCGGGTCGTAGGCACGGATGGACGGCAGCGGGCCGTCATAACGCTCGACGGAGACGAGCACATGAGCGCCGCTGCAACCCTGGGCGAGCGTCGAGGTGCCCACGTCGCGGGTGAGTACGTTGACATTGCCGTTGACGCAGTCGGCAATGTCGGGCGCCGAGGGGTCGTACCACCCACCGGTGTGCATCTGTGCGACACCGGGCGACAGCGCGTCGGTGACAACGACGCCGGCCAGCAGAGTGCCCTGGGCGTTGCGGACACGGGTGATATCCCCGTCATGCAGGCCACGGGCGGCCGCGTCGGCGGGGTGCAGGCGGATGGGCTCCCGGCCGGCCACCTTGGTGGAGCGGCTCGCGGCGCCCATGTCTTGCTGGCTATGGAGGCGATGACTGGGCTGGTTGCAAAGCAGATGCAGGTCGTACGTGGCGGCCAGGGGCGAGCGCCACCACTGGGTGGGCTCGATCCACGCTGCGTGGCCGGGGACGTCACGCAAACCGTAAGAGGCGATGGTCGCTGAGTAGAGCTCGATGCGGCCGCTCGGGGTCTGCAGTGGGTGAAGGTCCGGGTCAGCGCGGAAGTCGGAGAACACCGGATCGTCGTACGGGCGCTGCGGCAGCGGCACCCCGCCGGCTTCCCAGAACTCATCGAACGGGGCGCCGGCGGCGAGGCATCGGTGGCTCGCCAGTCTTCGTAGATCTTGCGGAGCCAGCCGGCGGCGCTGAGCCCTTCGTCGAAATCCGCCGTCAGCCGGCGCGCGAGTTCGGTGAAGATCGCGAACTCCTCGCGCGCCTCGGCATACGGCGCCACCGCGCGCCGCGAGACCCGCAGCCGCGCGTCGCCGGCGCCGGCCGCGATGTCGTCGCGCTCAAGGGTGGTAGCCACGGGGAGCACGATGTCTGCGTGCTTGGCGGTCGGCGTCCAGTGCATCTCGTCGACCACAAACGTGTCGAGCCGACCGAGGGCGCGGGTCAGGCGGCGAAGGTCCTGGTGATGGTGGAAGGGGTTGCCGCCGGCCCAGTACGCGAGCTTGATATCGGGGTAGCGCAGCGTGCTGCCGTCGTATTGGAACTCCTCGCCGGGGTGGAGCAGCATGTCGCTGATCCGCGCGCACGGGATAAAGTCCGCGACGGGATTGCTGCCCTGCGGGAAGGCCGGCGTCGGCACTCGCTCGAACCCCACGCCGAAGTCGCCCATCGACCCGAACCCGTGGGTGTAGCCGCCGCCCGGCAGTCCGATCTGGCCCAGGAACGCCGCCAGCGTCAGCCCGGCAAAGACCGGCTGGTCACCGTGCTCGCCACGCTGGAGCGCGAAGACCACGTTGACCAGCGTGCGGCCTGCGGCCATCTCGTGGGCGAGTCGGCGGAGCCGGTCGGCGGGAGCGCGTGAGATCGCCTCAGCCCACTCGGGCGTCTTCGGAATGCCGTCGGCGTGGCCGAGCACATAGTCTCGTACTTCGCCGGCGCCGACGGTGTAGCGAGCCAGGAACTCCTTGTCAGCCAGTCCGCCGGTGATCAGGACGTGGATCAAGGACAGCATTACCGCCGTGTCGGTACCGGGCATGACGCTGATCCACTCCGCACCCACGTCGGCGAAGGCGTCGTCACGCTGGGCCGAGAGCGACACGATTCGTGTGGTCGCGCCGGCGCGACGGGCGTACCCGGAGCCAACATGCCGGTTGTGCCCGCCAGGGACGACCCAGCTGTTGGAGCGGCGCAGCCCGCCGAAGGTGACCAGCAGCTCCGTGTGCTCGGCGACGTGGGTCCACGACACCGGACGGGCGCGCAAGGTGAGGTCGCCCTGCTTGCCGACGACGTAGGGCTGCATCACCATGCTCGTGCCACGGCTGTAGTCGTTGACCGAGCGGGTGTAGCCGCCGATCCGGTTCAGGAAACGATGGAGCTGGCTCTGGGCGTGATGGAAGCGGCCGGCACTGCCCCAGCCATAGGAGCCACCGAAGATCGCCTGATTGCCGAACGTGGTGCGCACGCGGTCCAGCTCATCAGCGAGCAGATCAAGGGCGGTGCCCCAATCGACCTCGACGTACTCGTCGTCGGGGCGGCCACGGTGGTCATCTGGGCCGGGGCCGTTCTCGAGCCAACGGCGACGCAGGGTGGGACGGGCAACGCGCGCGCGGGCATGCTGCGCCTCGGTGACGTTGCCGATCGCCGGGGCCGCATCGGGGTCGTCACTGTGCGGCCTCGTGCCGATGACACGGCCATCGTCGTCGATGTCGACCAGGTAGGTGCCCCAGTGGGAGCTCGTCTCCACCTCACGCGGCATGGCACCCATGTTCCTACTAAACCAGTCGACTTTAACTACTATAGGGGATTCACTGGCGCTTTGCGTGAACGTAGGCCGCGAGATGCTCGCCGGTGAGGGTAGAGCGGGCGGCGACGAGGTCGGCGGGCGTGCCCTCAAAGACAATCCGGCCGCCGTCGCGCCCGGCGCCGGGGCCGAGGTCGATGATCCAGTCGGCGTGCGCCATGACCGCCTGGTGGTGCTCGACGACGATGACCGACTTGCCGGAGTCGACGAGCCGGTCGAGCAGGGCGAGCAGTTGCTCCACGTCGGCAAGGTGGAGGCCCGCGGTCGGCTCGTCAAGGACGTAGACGCCGCCGTTGGCGGCCATGTGGGTGGCCAGCTTGAGCCGCTGCCGCTCGCCGCCGGACAGCGTGGTGAGCGGCTGGCCCAGGCTGAGGTAGCCGAGCCCGACGTCGGCTAGCCGGCCGAGGATGGCGTGCGCGGCCGGGGTGCGCGCCTCGCCGGCGCCGAAGAACTCCTCGGCCTCGGTCACCGACATCGCGAGCACCTCGCTGATGTCGCGGCCGCCGAGATGGTAGTCAAGCACCAATGCCTCGAACCGCTTCCCGTCGCACACCTCGCAGATGGTGGCGACGCCGGCCATTATCGCCAGGTCGGTGTAGATGACGCCGGCGCCGTTGCAGTTGGGGCAGGCGCCCTCGGAGTTGGCACTGAACAGCGCCGGCTTCACGCCGTTGGCCTTCGCGAACGCCTTGCGGATCGGCTCGAGCAGGCCGGTGTACGTGGCCGGGTTGCTCCGTCGCGAGCCGCGGATCGCGCCCTGGTCGACTGACATCACACCCGCCCCGGCGGGGATCGACCCGTGCACGAGCGAGCTCTTGCCCGACCCGGCCACGCCGGTGACGACGACCAGTACCCCGAGCGGGACGTCGACGTCGACGTCGCGCAGGTTGTGCTCCGTCGCGCCGCGGATCTCCAGCGTGCCGGCGGGCGTCCGCAGCGTCTCCTTGAGGGCGGCCCGGTCGCCGAGATGGCGGCCGGTGATGGTGCCGCTGGCCCGCAACCCCTCGACGGTGCCTGCGAACACCACCTCCCCACCGCTGGTGCCAGCGCCGGGGCCGAGGTCGACGACGTGGTCGGCGATCGTGATCGTCTCGGGTTCGTGTTCCACCACGAGCACCGTGTTGCCCTTGTCCCGCAGCCGTAGCAGCAGGTCGTTCATCCGCTGGATGTCGTGGGGGTGCAGGCCGATCGTCGGCTCGTCGAACACGTAGGTCACATCGGTGAGCGAGGAGCCGAGGTGGCGGATCATCTTGACGCGCTGCGCCTCGCCGCCCGACAGCGTGCCCGACGGCCGGTCGAGCGAGAGGTAGCCCAGCCCGATCTTCGCGAACGAGTCGAGCGTGTGCTGCAGCGCCGCGAGCAGCGGCGCCACCGACGGCTCGTCGACGCCGCGGACCCATTCGGCCAGATCGCTGATCTGCATCGCGCACGCATCGGCGATGTTGACCTTGCCGATCCGCGACGACCGGGCCGCCGCGCTGAGCCGGGTGCCGCCGCACTCCGGACAGGCGGTGAAGGTGACCGCGCGGTCCACGAACGCCCGGATATGCGGCTGAAGCGCGTCGGCGTCCTTGGACAGGAACGACCTTTGAATCTTGGGGATCAGCCCCTCGTAGGTGACGTTGACGCCGTTGACCTTCACCCGGGTCGGCTCGTGGTGCAGGAAGTCCTGCCGCTCCTTCTTGGTGTACTTGCTGATCGGCTTGTCCGGGTCGAGGATGCCCGACTCGATGTAGGGCCGGACGGCAAAGAAATTGTCCACGGTGTAGCCCGGAACGATGATCGCGCCCTCGTTAAGTGACTTGGAGTCGTCGTAGAGCTGGGCCAGGTTGATATCGGAGATCGTGCCCCGGCCCTCGCAGCGCGGGCACATGCCGCCGGTAATGCTGAAGGTGCGCCGCTCCTGCATAGTCTTCCCACCGCGCTCGAACTTGACCGCACCCGCTCCGCTGATCGAGGCAACATTGAAGGAGAACGCCTGGGGCGAGCCGATGTGCGGCTTTCCCAGGCGGCTGAACAGGATGCGCAGCATCGCGTTGGCGTCGGTGGCGGTGCCGACCGTGGAGCGGGGGTCAGCACCAATCCGCTGCTGGTCGACGAGGATCGCGGTCGTCAGCCCTTCGAGCACGTCGACCTCGGGCCGCGCCAGCGTCGGCATGAATCCCTGCACGAAGGCGCTGTACGTCTCGTTGATCAGCCGCTGCGACTCCGCGGCGATCGTGCCGAAGACCAGAGAACTCTTGCCCGAGCCGGAGACGCCGGTGAACACCGTCAGCCGGCGCTTCGGGATCTCGACGCTGATGTCCTTGAGGTTG
>Ga0224549_1000132_pt1 | contig 8308 bp, 8 predicted proteins | sample 714P315metaG_FD_179903 | JGI IMG/M metagenome (GOLD analysis project Ga0224549, IMG submission 179903) | Peat soil microbial communities from Stordalen Mire, Sweden - 717 P3 1-5 | ecosystem: Environmental > Terrestrial > Soil > Wetlands > Peat | place: Sweden: Norrbotten County, Stordalen Mire...
GCTTTGCTGGCGCGGGCTTCAGGTCTTGTCTAGGTATTCGGCTTGGACGCCTAGGAGGTCCTCGATGGCGGCGCGGAGGGCGGGGTGGCGGGCCAGGTCCGGGTCGGCCGAGACGATGGCAGTGGCCTCGGTGCGGGCCTGGCCGATCAGGTCCTCGTCTTTGAGCAGCTGGAGCAGGCGCAGGCTGGAGTGACGGCCGGCCTGGGCGGCGCCGAGCACGTCGCCCTCCCGGCGCTGCTCGAGGTCCAGGCGGGACAGCTGGAACCCGTCCAGGGTGGCGGCCACCGCGTCGAGCCGCTCCCGGGCCGGGCTGGCCGGGGGCGCCTCGCTGACCAGCAGGCACAGCCCCGGCGCGGCGCCGCGGCCGACCCGGCCGCGGAGCTGGTGCAGCTGGGACACGCCGAACCGCTCGGCGTCCATGATGACCATCACGGTCGCGTTCGGGACGTCGACCCCGACCTCGATCACGGTCGTCGCCACCAGGACGTCGATCTCGCCGGCGGAGAACGCGCGCATCACCCGGTCCTTCTCGTCCGGGTGCAGCCGACCGTGCAGGATGCCCAGCCGCAGGCCGGCCAGCGGGCCGGCGTCCAGCGTCGCGGCCACGTCGAGGACCGACAGGGGCTGCCGCCGGCCGACGTTGGTGATGCTGCGCGGAACGCCGTGGCTCAGGTCGACGGTGGTCGGCTCCATGTTGGCGAAGTCATCCGCGTCGGGGTAGGCGGCATCGCCGGGATCGGGGTCGTCGGGATCGGGGTCGTCGGAATCGGGGCCGTCGCCGATGCGCGGGCACACCACGTAGGCCTGCCGGCCGCGCTCGACCTCCTCCTTGACCCGGGCCCAGGCCCGCTCCAGGAAGTGCGGCTTGTCGGCGGCGGGCACCACGTGCGTGGCGATCGCCGAACGCCCGGCGGGCAGCTCGGTCAGCGTCGAGGTCTCCAGGTCCCCGTACACGGTCATGGCCACCGTCCTGGGGATCGGCGTGGCCGTCATGACCAGCACGTGCGGCCGGTTGTCCGCCGCCTTGGCGCGCAGCGCGTCGCGCTGCTCGACGCCGAACCGGTGCTGCTCGTCGATGACCACCAGGCCCAGGTCGGCGAACTGGACCCGCTCCTCGAGCAGGGCGTGCGTGCCGATCACGACCCCGGCGTCGCCGGTGAACACGTCGGACAGGGCCGCGCGTCGGGCACCGGCGCTGACCGACCCGGTGAGCAGCGCCACCCCGGTCGCGTAATCGGCGCCGCCCAACTGGCCGCGCCGGGCCAGCGGGCCGAGCATCGCGGTGACCGACCGGTAGTGCTGCTGGGCCAGGACTTCGGTCGGGGCCAGCAGCGCGGCCTGCCCGCCCGCGTCGACCACCTGGAGCATGGCCCGGATCGCGATCACCGTCTTGCCCGAGCCGACCTCGCCCTGCAGCAGCCGGTGCATCGGGTGGGCGCAGGCCAGGTCGTTCGCGATGGTCTCGCCCACTGCCACCTGGCCGGCGGTGAGAGTGAACGGCAGCTGTGCGTCGAACTCGTCGGCGATGCCGTCCGGCACGTGCGGGCGGGGCATGGCCGGCAGGGCGGCGGCCGCCATCCGGCGCTGGGCCAGCGCGGCCTGCAGCATGAACGCCTCGTCCCACTTGAGCCGCTCGACCGCGCGCTTGCGGTCGGCCCAGTCCAGCGGGCGGTGAATGGCCCGGATGGCCTCGGCCCGCCCGTACAGCCCGTACCGTTCCCGGATCTCGTCGGGCAGCGGGTCCTCCCCCGTGTCCAGGGGATCCAGGATGGCCTTGACCGACCGGGCGATGACCCACGAGCTGACCTTGGCGGTGGCCGGGTAGACGGGGATCAGCTCGGTGGCGAACTCGGCGGCCAGCTCGGGGGTGAGGTCGGCGTTGGGCGGGGCCCCGGGCAGCACCTCGTACTCCGGGTGGACGAGCTGGAGCCGGCCGCGGAAGCTGGACACGGTGCCCGCGAACATGCCGACCATGCCGGTCACGAGGTTCTTCCGGAAGCCGTACTCGGCCCGGGTCGTCCGGAAGAAGAAGGTCAGCATCAGCTTGGCGCGGTCGTCGGTGATGATCACCTCGCCCCGCGCGCGGAAGTTGCGATTGGGCATCTGCTGCACGCTGACGTGATCGACGCGGGCCAGCACGGTGACGTGGTCGCCCTCGCGCAGGCTGGACAGGTCGGTGAGCTCGCCGCGGGAGTAGTAGCGCCGCGGGTAGTACCGCAGCAGGTCGCCGACCGTGGTCATGCCGAGGGCGTTCTCGAGCGCCTTGCCGGTCTTGGGACCCAGCGCCCGGGTCAGCGGTTCGCGGAGCGTGGTCACACCTGGCAGCATAGAAGGGCCCGGTGACAAGTTCGCGTACGCCGGGAGCTTCGGGTAGGCTTCGACGGCTGCCTGATCTGCCGTGCAGCGACTCCGTACCTACTTCCTCCTGGAGCGAACCGTGGCTTCCGTCTGCGACATCTGCGGCAAGGGGCCGGGCTTCGGCAACAACGTCTCGTTCTCGCATCGCCGAACCCGCCGCCGCTGGAACCCGAACATCCAGCGCAGGCACGCCACGGTGGACGGCACGCCCAAGCGCGTGAACGTCTGCACCTCCTGCATCAAGGCCGGCAAGATCAGCCGCTAGGCCCTGAGCGAAGCGAAGTGCGGGGGGTACCAGGGGGGTCGTCCCCCCGCGGCTAACACTGCCCTGAGCGAAGCGAAGTGCGGGGGGTACCAGGGGGGTCGTCCCCCCGCGGCTAACACTGCCCTGAGCGAAGCGAAGTGCGGGGGGTCTAACACCGCGCGAAAGTGGTCCCAGCCGGCTGAGCCGGACCAGGGCTGGCCGTCAACCACGACGCCTCGGCCTTCACGCGCCGTTCCGATGACCTTCCAGCGTGGTGGCAACGCCCCGGCCGGCGGGAACGTGGCGGCCAGGGCGTGATCCTCACCGCCGGTCAGCACCCAGGCCAGCGCGTGGGAGGGCCCGGGTTTGGAACCACGGGCCGTTCGGCTGGAAGAAGGGTGTAGGAGGCGGGCCGCGGCCTGCAGTTCCGCGTCGGGGCTCAGCCGGTCCGATGAGAGGTCGATGAGCACGCCGCTGGCCGACGCGATGTGGCCGAGGTCGGCGAGCAGGCCGTCGCTGATGTCGATCATGGCCGTGGCGCCCAGGTCGGCCGCCTGCGGGCCCGCGTCGTACGGCGGTTGCGGCCTGCGGTGGGCGGCGGCGAGGGAACCCGCCCATGCGGGGGGGTGTGGGGGGGAGGCCGTGTGGACGGCGTCCAAGAGGGCCAGGCCGGCGGCGGAGTGGCCGAGCGGGCCCGTCACCGCGACCAGGTCGCCCGGCGCCGCGCCGGACCGGAGCACCGGGGCGCGGCCGGCCAGGTCACCCAGGCCGGTCACGGCCAGCAGGACGGACCCGGCGCGCGCGGTGTCCCCGCCGACCACGGCGGCCCCGGCGCGGGCGCATTCGGCCGCGAGGCCTTCGGTCAGGTCGCGAACCCAGCTGACCGGCAGGTCGGGCGGGGCGGCCAGTGCGACCAGCACGCCGGTGGGCACCGCGCCCATGGCCGCGATGTCGATCAGGCTCCGGGCCGCGGCCTTGTGGCCGACGTCGGTGCCGCTGGACCAGTCCCGGCGGAAGTGCCGGCCCTCAAGGAGGAAGTCCGTGCTGGCCACCACCCGGCCGTCGGGGGCGGCGAGGACCGCCGCGTCGTCGCCGATTCCGACCAGCGTGCGCGGATCGGGCGGCAGCCACCCGGACAGCGCGGTGATCAGGCCAAACTCCCCCAGCTCGGCTACGGTCTGGTGCTCGGCGGCGATGGTGCCTCCCGCATGTGTCATTGGTCTGCACCACTACGGTAGCGTGAGCCATCAGGGTCGCCTGTCCCACAACGGACCCCGGGAGGAACCTCATGGTGGAGGCTTACATCCTCGTCCAGACCGAAGTCGGCAAGGCCGCCGACGTGGCCTCGCATATCGCCAAGATCGTCGGCGTCACGCAGGCCGAAGACGTCACCGGCCCCTACGACGTCATCGTGCGCGCGCAGTCGGACAACGTGGACGACCTGGGCCGGCTGGTTACCACGCAGATCCAGGCTGTTCCTGGGATTACCAGGACGCTCACCTGCCCCGTGGTGCACATCTGAGTAGTTCGGTCGCGAGCGGCGCGGTGCGCCGGCCGAGGCCGAGCGCGGCGGCGCGGCGCAGGTCGTCCGGCGTGTCCACGTCCCGGCGCAGTCCGGGTATGTCGGGTAGCTCGAGTTCGGCCGCGCCGCCCGCGGCGTGCCGGGCCCGGGACGCGAGCCCGAAGGCGGGCCGGAACGCCGCGCCCGGCACCGCCGTGTACAGCGTGGTGCCGTCACCGGCCGCGTCGGCCACGAACGCGTTCGGCCAGGCCGCGGCGGCTTTGAGGGCGCCGGCGAGCTCGGCCGGGCGCAGGGCGGGCAGGTCGGCTGACAGCGCGGCCGTGCCGGAGGTCGGCCAGCTTTGGGCGGCTATGGCGGCGCCGTGGCGCAGCGCCGCGTTGAGGCCATCTCGCGGCTCGTCGGGGATCACGTGCGCGCCGAGTTCGCGCAGGGCGGACGCCGCGACCGGGTCGTCGGTGATGACGATCGCCCGGGCGGCCTGATCGGTGTGCATGACCGCGGTCACCGTGTCACAGGCCACGGCCAGGGCCAGCTCCCCCCGGCGCGGCCCGGCCAGCGTGGCCAGCCGGGACTTAGCCTGGGCGAGTACCTTGACGGGCAGCAGCACTGACCAGGTGATCAGCGCGCTATCGGTCATCTGTTTGATCCTGCCTCTTGATCCTGCCTCTTGACCTTGCCTCTTGACCTTGCCTCGACACCAGGCCACCTGAACCGGGAGACTGACCCCATGAGCGAGCGGAAGAATTGACACTGAGCACCGCGCCTAGCCCCGACCAGCCTACGGTCCGCCGCGAGTGGAGTTACTCACCAGGCTGGCGGCTGTTCTCGCGGGTCGTCCTGCACCCGGGGCTGCGGCTACTGATCAGGTTCAAGTGGGCGGGCCAGGAGAACATCCCCAAGACCGGCGGCATCATCCTGGCCCCGAACCACCTGTCTTACGCCGACTGGCCTACGATCGCCCTGTTCAGCGACGGCTACGCGCACCGGTATCCGGTGTTCATGATCAAGTCGGGCATCTTCGAGGTTAAGGTGATCGGGTCGCTGCTGTCGAAGTTCGGGCAGCTGCCGGTGTACCGCGGCCGCGGCGACGCCGGCCTGGTACTCCAGCAAGCCGAGCAGGCGCTCCGGAAGGACGACTCCGTGATCGTGTACCCGGAGGGGACGGCCACCCGTGACCCGGACCTGTGGCCGATGGTGGGCAAGACCGGCGCCGCCCGGCTGGCCCTGACCACCGGGGCGCCGGTGATCCCGGTCGCGCACTGGGGCGCGCAGGACATCCTCCCCTACGGCACCAAGAAGCTGCACCTGTTCCCGCGCAAGACGGTGCGGATGGTGGCCGGGCCGCCGGTGGACCTGTCCGCGTACGCCGGCCAGCAGCTGGACACCTCGACGCTGCAGGCCGCGACCGCGGACATCATGGCCGACATCACCGCCCTGCTGGCCGAGATCAGGCAGGAGACGCCGCCCTCCGTGCCCTGGGATCCTGCCGCAGGCGGTCGTCCTTCTTCCGTGGACCCTTCCTTGGGTTCCTTGGACGGGGCGTGAGGAGCGGATCGTGGACATAGTGCGCAAGCAGGCCGGGGAGAACACGCGGGCGGTGCATCTCCCGGCTCCGCCGACGCCTGCGCAGCAACCGCTCGGCACGCCGGTGTACCGGACCGCGGCGTTCTCGTTCGGCTCGTCGGAGGAATACCGCGCCGTCCTGAACGACGAGATGCCTGGCTACTCCTACAGCCGGATCGACAACCCGACGGTCGACGCGTTCGCCCGGGCGGTCGCCGCGCTGGAGGGCGTCAACCTGCCGCGGTGGCCCGCGGCCCAGGCGTTCGCGTCGGGGATGGCCGCGATCAGCGGGGTGTTCTGGACCTTCGCGCGCGCCGGGGCGCACGTGGTCGCGTCGTCCGCGCTGTACGGCGGCACCTACTCATTCCTGCGCAACGTGGCGACCCGGTTCGGGGTCGAGACGGACTTCGTCGACATCACCGACTTGGACCAGGTCCAGGCCACGGTCCGCCCGACGACCAGGATCATCTACGCGGAGACTATCGCCAACCCGACCACGGCCGTGGCCGACCTGCGCAGGCTGTCCGAGATCGCGCACGACAGCGGAGCGCTGCTCGTCGTCGACTCCACCCTGGCCCCGCCGGTGATCTGCCGTCCCCTGGAGCACGGCGCCGACCTCGTCATCCATTCCGCGACCAAGTACATGGGCGGTCACTCCGACGTCACGGGCGGCGTCGTCACCGGGCGCATCGAGCTGATCAGCAACATCCGCAGCGTCCGGATCGACACCGGCGCCTCGCTGGCCCCGGACGAGGCGTTTTTGCTGCGCCGGGGCCTGGAGACACTGCCGCTGCGGGTCCGGCGGGCGTGCTCGACCGCGTCGGTGTTCGCCGCCGCGCTGTCCCGGCACCCGACCGTGGTGCGCATCGATTACCCGGGGCTGCCCGAGCATCCCGGGCACCAGGTGGCCCGGCGGATGTTCGACGCGGGCCCGGAGGGGGTGCGGTTCGGCGCGATCGTCACCGTGACCCCGCACGGCGGCCGCGACGCGGGCATGGCCTTCGCGGACAAGCTGCGACTGGCCGAGGTGGCGACGTCGCTGGGCGGGACGCACACGCTGGTGAGCCACGTGGCCTCCACCACGCACCGGCAGCTGGATGATCGCGCGCTTGCGGCCGTCGGCATCGATCCGGGGGCGGTACGCTTCTCCATTGGCCTGGAGGACCCCGAGGACCTGATCTCCGACGCGTACGTGGCCCTGGAGTCCTTGAGCAGGCCGTAGGGCTCCTTTGCTCTTGCGGGTTTGCTCTTCGCGGGTTTGCTCTTCCGGTTTGTTCTTCTGGTTTGCTCTACCGGTTAGCTCTTCCGGTTTGTTCTTCTGGCAGGAGGGTCGGTGACGGGGCAGCGCAAGATCCGGGTCGCCGTGGTGTTCGGCGGCCGTAGCACAGAGCACGCCGTGTCCTGCGCGAGCGCGGGGCTGGTGCTCTCGGCCATCGACCGGGACCGCTACGACGTGCTGCCCATCGGCATCGCGACTGATGGGCGGTGGGTACTCACCTCGGGGGATCCGGGGCGTCTTTCTTTGTCCGCCGGGTCGCTGCCGTCGGTGGAGTCGGTGGAGGTGCCCGGGGCGGAGATCGTGCCGCGTGCGGGCTCGCTTTCGGTGAGCTCGCCGGGTTCGGTGCCGCGTGACCTCGGCGAGGTGGACGTGGTGCTGCCGCTGCTGCACGGGACGTTCGGGGAGGACGGGACGCTGCAGGGGCTGCTGGAGATGACCGGGACCCGGTACGCGGGCGCGGGGGTGTTCGCCAGCGCGGCCGGGATGGACAAGGAGTACATGAAGCTGATCGTCGCCGCGCGCGGCCTGCCGGTCGGCCGCTACGTGGTGGTCCGCGACCGCGACTGGTCTGGCGGCTCCGTTGGCTGCTCGGTCGGCGGCTCGGTCGGCTCTAGCGGGCTCGGCGAGCGCAAGCGGGTCTTGGACGAGATCGCGGAGCTGGGCTGGCCGGTGTTCGTCAAGCCGGCCCGCGGCGGGTCCAGCGTCGGGATCACGCGCGTCGAGGGGCGGGCCGACCTGGAATCCGCGATCGAGGCCGCACGCGTACATGATCCCAAGGTGCTGGTCGAGGCCGCGGTGGACGGGATGGAGGTCGAGTGCGCGGTCCTGGAAGGCATCGACGGCGGTCCGCCCGAAGCGAGCCTGCCCGGGCAGGTGGTAGTGGACCCGAGTTCGTCGTTTTATGACTTCCAGGCCAAGTACCTGGCCGCGGGGACCACCATGCGGATCCCGGCCCCGATCCCGGCGGCGGCCGCCGCCGAGGTCAGGAGGCTGGCCTGCGCGGCGTTCGACGCCATCTCCTGCGAGGGCCTGGCCCGGGTCGACTTCTTCTACACCCCGGCCGGGCGGGTCGTGTTCAACGAGATCAACACGATGCCGGGAATGACGCCCGCTTCCGGGTTCCCCATGATGTGGGCCGCCACCGGCCTGCCGCTGCCGCAGCTCATCGACCGCATCATCCAGACCGCGCTGCGCAAGCGGCTCGGCCCGCGGTTACGGGCTGCCGCCAGACGGCGGCGGGCGGCGGCGGGCGGCGTCCGGGCCAAGTCCCCAGATGCCGCCCGCCGGCGATGACTACGTGCTGCGATAGCTACTTGCTGCGATGGCTACTTGCTGCCTGGCT
>Ga0224549_1000133_pt1 | contig 8301 bp, 8 predicted proteins | sample 714P315metaG_FD_179903 | JGI IMG/M metagenome (GOLD analysis project Ga0224549, IMG submission 179903) | Peat soil microbial communities from Stordalen Mire, Sweden - 717 P3 1-5 | ecosystem: Environmental > Terrestrial > Soil > Wetlands > Peat | place: Sweden: Norrbotten County, Stordalen Mire...
CGACAATATGGTCGGCATTCTCAAGAAAGGCATTGCTGGAGTGAAGGGCTCTCCCGGTTCTGGCTCAAAGAAAGATGCTGACCCTCTTGGGATTCTGTAGATGGCAAACGGCGATGCACCGCAACAGCTTTCTCCAGCTGAATTCTCGGCCAAGCTGAAGGCGAAATACCCCGCCTACAAGGACATTCCCGACGACCAACTGGTTACGAAGGTTCTGGCGAAGTATCCGCAGTACGGTTCACAGATAAGACAAGCCACATCGCAGCCAATTCAAAAGAATTCCGTGATGCGCGCGAATCCAGAAACGTCGCTCACTGGCGCGTTGATGTCCACGCTCAAAGACCCGTTCAAAGCCGGAGACATCACAACTCCAATCGAGAGCTACACGCAAGAGGGCCGCGCAGAACATCCCATTCTCTCGCGCGTTGGAGACGTGACGCGAGGCGCGAAAGAGTTGATGTTCGGTGGACAGTCTGCCGGTAAACCGATGGGGACTAGCAGTGGAGTCGCAAACAATCCCGTGACTAGCACGATGGCGATGTCTATTCCTGGAGATGTTTTGGCGGGGAAGATTCCTAGTGCGGAAAAAGCAGGACAGGCTTTTGAAGAAGTGAAATCATTTGCTGGCAGAATTCCCATCGACGTGGCCGCTCCGGGGAATACGGCACTAAGGATTCAGAAACTCGCCGAGTCGGGCGGTTCGATGCCGAAAGTGATTAGAGACTTCATTCGCAGAGCGACCGACCCCGAAAAACCACCCATCACATACGAAGAGGCGAGAGATTTCTATAGCAACGCTTCACGGTTATCCGTGGATGAAATGAACAGGTTGACCCCTGTAATGAAGAGACAAATCGGTCAGTTTGTTAGGAACCTAAACGAGAGCATTGAGGGTGCGGCTAGCGACGCTGGTAAACTTTCCAAATACAAAGGTGCGATGAAAGAATACCGTCAAGCGAAATGGCTAGAATCCAAGATTCAACTTGCAAAAGAATGGGCGCTAAAAGGTGCGCTTGGCTACGGCGGGTATCGCGTGGCTAAAGATGCGTTCGGTAAGTGAATCTGCGAAATAGAAATACGAGCGTAAGAATCGCAATGATAGGCCAGAACCATTCACCGAGCAAAGCAACACAGAGAAGCACCCATCCCATAAAGCCGATTATACGCTTGAAATTCACGACAAACGTACTAAACTAGCACGCATTAGGGAGGTTCAAACCCATGAGTTACAGCAGGTCAATGGAAGAGGCAAAGGCCGCAATCAAGGCCGTGGAACCGGACAACGAGGGCAACATGGCAGGGTCGCCTATTCTGAACGGTAGCGACCTCGGAGGGCCGTCGCCGAAGGGCGAGCTCACGCCAACGCACTACACGCTCGTTGGTGACACGAAACAGATGAAGCGCCGGCTTGGCGTGTAACGCCTGATTTCGGAACCCGGTTAAAAGGGAATTCTGAGAAGGCCAGTCTCGCAAGGGGCTGGCTTTTTTCTTTTTATGCGCTTCACTTTATTGAGCGAGGCGGCAGATGGGTTGGGGCTTGCCCTCCGGCTAAAAGCTGAGGGTAACTCCGTGAAGATGTTCGTCCGCGAAACAGACGGTGAGGGACGCGGCAAAGGCATCATTGACCGAACCGAAGACCCGCAATGGGGGAGTGTACTCGTTGCTGACTGCACGGGCTTGGGACTGCTCTGCGACAAGTTCATGGAGCATGGCGCGAAAGTCGTAGGCGGAAGTTCTCTCGCTGACAGGCTTGAAACGGATAGAGACTTTGCCAACGATGTGATGCGCGCGTGCGGGATTCAGGTACCGGAATCACAGAGCTTCAACGATTGGGACGCAGCCACACAGTTCATTGCCGCGAGCGAAAAGAAACTGGTATTCAAGCCCGCTGGCGTTTGCTCCGGTGTAGTTCCTTCCTACGTGCCTTCGGACAACGAAGAGTTGCTCGAATCCATAGAGCATTTCAAGGCATTGTGCGGCGCGATGAAGCCTGAGTTTACATTGCAGGAATTCATCGAAGGGACAGCGCTTTCCACAGAGGCATGGTTCGATGGTGACAAATTCATACGTCCGTTCAACCACACGATTGAGCGCAAGCATTTCATGGATGGTGATATCGGCCCATCTGGAGGCTGCACTGGAAACCTCGTATGGCTGTGCGATGACTCCGACCCAATTGTTAGCCAGACGGTTCTACGCCTTGAGCGGTTTCTGCGAGCGCATCAATACCGAGGAGCGATTGATGTCAACGCGGTGGTGAATGAGGAAGGCGTATGGGGCTTGGAGTTCACGCCGCGATTCGGTTACGACGCATTCCCGACATTCCTTTACAGCCTGTACGTCGGTGAATTCGGGAGATTACTCTGGCAGCTCGCACACGGGCAAGGGCCTGACGAAATGGAAGTAGCAGACTTGTTCGGCGCTGGCGTGCGATTGAGTATCCCGCCGTGGCCTTCAGAGAAGTTTCACGCTGAGGAAGGCATTCCCATTCGAGGCTTGAAGCCCGAACAGCTAGTGACAGACTTCTATCCCTACGACGTGCAGATGCAAGACGGCAAACTCTCAACGTCGGGCGGATACGGAATTGTGGGAGTGATGAACGCCAACGGCAAGTCGGCAAAGGAATCCTTCGAGAACGCCTACGCTAAGCTCAAGAAGGTCAAGGTTACTGACGGCCAGTTCCGCCAAGACCTTGAGGAAGTGTGCTTGAAGGATTATCGCAAGCTGCGGCGTATCGCGCGAAACGAGATGTCCGGTGATTTGGTGACGGCATGATGCCTGACTGGCCTTTTGACGAACAAGAGACGGAAGTGAACAGCGTCATCGAAGTTCCGGATGAGGATGACGAAAGCTCTGACATGAACGAAGGCGATGACGAAGAATGAAAAAACTTCTACTGATTCTCGGTCTGCTGTTCGCGCATTCGGCCTATGCACAATCGACCGCCGTAACCTTTCAGGCCGTGGATACCAGTTCGCAACAGTGGACGAATGGCTCGTACAAGATTTCGTTTTACACGAATGGTTTGCCGGGGCCGTTCGTCTGGACGGGCGGCGCGTTCAACTTCAATAATTTCTACACAGGCGCGCTCGACGGCACAGGCTCCGCGACAGTCACAATCCCTTCAAGCAACGCTATCAGCCCATCAGGTACGGAGTGGTCGATTCAAGTCTGTCCGAACTCTTCAGCGCCGTGCTACTCGCAGAATTTTAGCATTCAAGGGAGCACTCAAACAGTCGCTCTCACGCCTCCGCCTGTGCTCGTTCCCGCGAATCAGTACAACCAACCGACTGCGTATGCTGATACTGAGATTGGCGGGCCGACGTGGGGCTTCTCCTACTGGAACGTTCTGAGCAATACGCTCAGGGCTTGTGAAGGGCCGCTACCGTGTACATGGGTGGCTGTGGGCGGTGGTGGGGGCGGTGGTGGAACGGTAACGGGCACGGGCACGACCAACACGATTACGAAATGGTGCGGCACATCGGTAATCTGCAACGCTTCGGGCTTTGACGACAATATCAATCCAGAACAGCAGCCCAATGGCATGAGCGTGATGGGCGGCGGGCTGTTCAGCCAGAAATCAAACGCTAATCCTGGCACGGTGATGAACTCGCTTGTGAAGCTGACGCCTGGCGGAGCAACGATCCTGTTGACGACCGATACCAGCAGCATCGGCATTGCTGGACAGGGGGCCGGGAATTCAGGAAACGTACAAGTCGCTTTCGCCGGACAGTATGGCTGCACGTTCGACAATCAAACGACAGTGGGGCATTTCGTCATCATCTCGACATCGGTAGGCGGGGACTGTCACGATTCGTCCACGGCTCCGGTAGGAGTTTCGAATCCTCCGCAAGTGGCAAGCCTCAATAGCGGAGCGGGTACGGTCGCACAAGTGTACCTATCGACGCTTATCGGTCCAGCAGTAGGAACAACGGGAACGTGCCCGACTTCCACACTTCCAAACACTTCTATTTTATTTGTGAATTCCGACATATGCGCGGGAACTGCGAACTTGACGTGGAACGGGGCTGCCGTAACAGTCAACAATGCGAGCGTTGGCGGTGAGCTTAACTTAGCTAACACAACCACCAGCAGCACATTTATTCAAATCAATGCCCCTTCTGGCCCTGACATCAATATGCAGTCCACATCACTTGCTGGCCCGGTGGCTCAGATTGACTTAGGAACCTTCTATCAAGGACTACAAGTCACGAATTACATAGGTGCTCTGCCGCCGCCAAGTACGGGCGACGACTACGGCTCCGTCCTCGTGAATGGCGGTGTATATGGCGGTGACTCAGGCGTTGTTTTCTACTCGCAGAACCTCGCTGGCGGGTACGCGCAACTGGATGCAACAAACGGAGTGACGTGGAGCGCCATCACCGCGCCCGGTTGCGCTACATGGGCTGTGGATAGCGGTTCAATCTACCACGTGACCAGCACCGGCACGCCTTGTGGCGCGGCGGGAGTATCTTCGCTGAACACCCGCACTGGAGCAGTGTCGCTTACCAGCACAGGCTCGACGGTAACGATTACACCAAGCGGCTCGACGATTGACCTTGAAGTTTCGAGCACGAGCGGTGTCACATCTCTGAATGCTTTGACTGGCGTGCTATCCGTCGTAGCCGGTTCTGGTATTACAGTGACGCCATCTGGAAGCAGTATCACCGTGGCGGCCACGGGCGGCGGAGCACCATCGTTCGCTTCTCTGACCTCGGCGACGAATACGACAGCGGCGATGGTCTGCGGCACAGGCTGCTCGATGACGGAATCAGGGACAGGCACAATCAACGCGAGCACACTGCTAGGAAATACTTGGGCGGCTCCGGGCGCCATCGGCGGCACAACCCCCGGCGCGGGAACTTTCACGACGCTCTCGGCCACGAACGTTTCAGGCACAGGCAACTTCGCGCGTGTGACATCTCCGACGTTTGTCACCCCCGCTCTTGGCACTCCCACCGCATTGGTGCTCACGAATGCTACAGGCTTGCCGCTGACAACGGGCGTGACGGGTCAGTTGCCGAATGCGAATATTGCTAATCCCTCGACGACGGTGAATGGAATTACTTGCACCCTCGGCTCAGCCTGTACTATCGCGGTAGGGACGGGCACAATTTCAGGCAGCGCGACAGCGGCATCCATTCCGGTAATGAACACGTCAACGTCGATTACTACAAGCCCTTTGACGGTCTCAAGCGGAAACGTTCTGGATTCCGGCACCTTCACGGCAACGAGCCTCGCATCGAACGGTTCCGGCGCTGGGGCGTTGAACCTGTCCACGACGACAGTTTCGGGGCTTCCATCGGCGTCGGGTAATCCGCATCAGCTAATGATGGTTTCAGACTCAACGGCCATAGCAACTCCCGGCCAAACATGCGTCGGCGGGGGAACGCAGATAGCTCTGGCTTTCAGCGATGGTTCGCTCTGGCACTGTTCGCTATAAGGAGAAGTATGAAGAAATACCTACTGCCCATTTTCTTGCTGTTACTATTCGCTCCGGCTGCGTTCGCTCAGAACACAACAATCTCAGGCACGTTCACCGACGCGAACAGCCAAGCCCTCGCCTACGGTTCGTGGACAATTAAATTCTCTCCCTCGCCAAGCTCACCTAGCGGCCCGTACTCTTGGAATGGCTCGCCGTTCAACATCCAAACGTCCTACACTGGAACGCTCAACGGTTCTGGCGCGCTAACGGCATTCTCGATTCAGTCAACTAACTTCATCACGCCTACAGGAAACTCTTGGACTCTCACTGTCTGCCCTGCGGCTACAGTAAACTGTTCGTCCGGGAATGTAATCATCACAGGCTCGACGCAGAGCCTTTCGAGCGCCATCACCATCCCAGCGATACAGGTTCAGGCCAACACGTCCAATCAGGCAGCGGCTTATTCCGACGCTGAAATTCAAGGGGCGATACCGGGCTACGTCTATTGGAACATCACGTCTTCGACGCTGCGAGTCTGTGCGGGACCGCTGCCTTGCACATGGACGGCGGTGGGCGGCGGTGGAGGCGGGGGAGTCACTTCGCTGAACGGACTGACTGGGGCCGTAGTCCTGGCCGCTGGCACGAACATTACGCTCACGCCATCCGGCAATACCATCACGATTGCCAGCAGCGGCGGGGGCGCGTCCTGCACCGGCACGTCCGGCGAGTTGCTGTGGCTTTCCGGCACATCGTGCGTTGGGCTCGCAGGCTCCTCAGCCAACGCAGCAGGGAACGTGACGCTGGCGCCGCCTGCTACAGGTGTAGGGTTGACGGTGACGGGCGCGCCGGATAACAGCGATGGGTTGGACGTTAGTGGGGCCTTTGAGAGCCAAGGCGGAATCTTCGTCAACAGCACGGATAATGGCTCGAAGGCCGAACCTGGCATCGTGTCAAACACGCTCGCGAACGATGCTTTCAACGGGAACATGACATGCTCCGCCAATTGCGACAGCAATGCTGGAATCGCGGCGTTCGCGACGGCGACAGACAATTCCGGAGGTGCTTATCCGTTCTACGGAGGAATTTTCCAAGCTCAACTCATCGGCACGAATGGTGATGGAGACCTAGCCTACGGTGTATATAGCACGGCTACCGAATCCATTAGCGGGGGAACTCCCGCGGAATTAACTGGTGGCTTTTTTGAGGCTATGGGCAGCGGCGCGCCTTCTCTCGTCACCGGCGTTCATATCGGCGTCGTTTCGGGCGGTGCGGCAACAAGAGGGCTTCTTGTTGACTCCCAATCTGGCAATCCGGCCATCGTCACAGCCACAACCGACCCGACCACGCTTGGGCTGCTCACCGCCGCGACCATCACCGACTCAGGATTGACCGCTGGTGCGTGCGAACAGCCGACCACGGGTGGCTTGCTCGCAAGCGCGGCAGGCCCGTGTGCCATCGCCATCAACCTAGCGACAGGCACACCGACCTTCACAGCAGGCACGAACGTTACGAGCGTGGCGTGCGCCTCTGGCTACACCTGCACGAACGAGCGAGGCGAACTGACCATCGTAGGCGGCACAGCCACCACGGGCACCATCGCCACCGTAAATTTCTCAGCGACACTTTCGGCTGCTCCGGGCCTCTGCATCGTTACACAGGAAGGTGGGGCGACTCTGTTCGGCATTGGTCACGGGACTCCAAGCACATCGAGCTTTACGATTACAGCAGGAGTCAGCGTGGCGGCGAGCACGTTAGCTGTGGACTATATATGTCGGCCCTAAACTTGGAACCAAAAGAGAAGCCCAAAGAATCTAAGACAGACGGCACCACAACGCTCGAAGATGTCAAAGAAGAAATCGAAAAGAGCACCGACGAAAAGGAGAAGGAATGACAAGACTTAAACTGCTTTCAGTGCTTCCGATTCTGTTGCTGGCGATGAAACCAGCCCCACCGAAGATTACAACTCAACCTGTGAGTCAGACCGTAACTGCTCCAGCGCCAGCGACCTTCAGCGTCGTAGCGAGTGGCAGCAAACTCTCCTATCAATGGCTTCAGAACGGCGCGAATATCACAGGCGCGACATTGGCGAGCTACACGACACCTGCCACGACTACGGCCATGAGCGGCGCGAAGTATCTGGTAGCGGTTTCAAATGGTGGAGGCACGCTTCAAAGCAGCGTGGTCACTTTAACGGTCGTTGCCGCGCCGCAAAAGATAACCATCAATCCCACTACAACGGCTCCACAGGCCACGGTTGGCACCGCGTATTCGTTGAATATCGCGAGTGCTGCAAACGTCCAGTTGAACGGCGTGGCTTGCACGACATGCAGCTATGCGGTGACTTCTGGGACGCTTCCAGCATGGGCCGCTCTATCTACGGCTGGCGTTTTAACTGGAACTCCCAACGCGACAGGCACGAGCAGCTTTACTATTACCGTCACGGCACCGTCAGGCGCAAAGAAGAAAATAGGGATGAAAACCAGTGCGACTCACTAGCCTATTCGCCGTTCTGCTTCTCGCTAGTCCGGCGTTCGGGCAAGGCGCAAAACTCAGTGGCGGAGCTACGGCTACGGGCACGATTTCAATCACCGTAGTATCAACTACACCTCCGGGCGCTCCATTATGCGGCGGCAAGGATGATGGTCTGGGACATCTGCCTTCACCCTCTTGGGCGAGTTTCGTACCGCCATCAACGGTCGGTGGGACGTACACAGATCAGCTAGGAGTGGCTCTTGGCGGTACTGGCTGCCTCGTGAAACGGCTCACAGTCGGCGGCGATACCGTCCACTACTACTCAACGCACGAACCGATGGATTCAAGCGACACCTACATCTTCGTAGCGGGAGCAGGTACGTGCGGCTCAGGCGGCGGATGGT
>Ga0224549_1000146_pt1 | contig 8077 bp, 7 predicted proteins | sample 714P315metaG_FD_179903 | JGI IMG/M metagenome (GOLD analysis project Ga0224549, IMG submission 179903) | Peat soil microbial communities from Stordalen Mire, Sweden - 717 P3 1-5 | ecosystem: Environmental > Terrestrial > Soil > Wetlands > Peat | place: Sweden: Norrbotten County, Stordalen Mire...
GGCGCACACTGGTGGGGCATAACTCTTGGGCGTTCGACGATCCGCGTACCGGCCTCGTTTCCAGCTTTGACACTATGGCTATGGCCTACCTTTGTGACGAGACTCAGCCGCTTGGTCTTGAGCCTCTTTGTGTGCGCTATCTTGGCGTACGTGGCTGGAAAGATGCTAAAGACGCCGAATTGGGCTCCGAGCAATTTGCCGCTTACAATGCACGCGACGCCATCTACACCTTTCAGCTACGCGAAGTCCTCGCTAAAGAACTTGGTGATCGTAGCAAACTAATCCCGCACCTACACAAGGCGTTCCTTGCACTTGAGGAGTGTACGCGCCACGGTGTCTGGATCGACTCCGAGGCGGTAGCGAAGGCGCGCGAGATGTTCGACGCCGCCGCGACGGAAGCACGCAAGAAAATGCCTGAGATATACGCGAAGGGCGTCCATAGTAAGAAGACCGGAGAGCTAGAACTTAAAGAAGTTCCCTTTAATCCACAATCGAACCGACACATAGCAGACTGGCTGACTGAGCAAGGGTTCCATCTACCCAGCACAGCAACCGGGACAGCCAGTACGGCAGCCGCTACGATTGCTGCACTGCCTCAGACCGGCAGCGTGCTTGCGCTGACCGAGTACAGAAAGGCGAAGAAGGCTATCAACGCCTTCGTGAAACCATATGAAGAGTTCGCGGCTACCGATGACGGACGGGTACACCCTACATATACCCTGCTACGTACCTCGACGGGTCGTACATCTGCTCGCAACCCTAATATCCAACAAATACCCCGAGATCCAGTACTACGTAGTATGCTCTCGGCACCGCCCGGACGAGTGCTCGTGTCCGCCGATTATGGCGCTATTGAGTTTCGTGTTGCTGCTTGGTGTGCCCAAGAGGCTAGCATCATTGCGCGGTACAAAGAAAACGCCGACTGGGACCCCCACCGTTGGTTCGCAGCGTTGGTGTATTCCAAACCTGAGTCGGAAATAACGAAAGAGGAACGGCAAATCGCGAAGAGTGCAAACTTCGGTCTGCTCTATATGGCGCAGGCACCAACACTGCAGGAGTACGTTCTCAAGACCACTGGCATACACCTGACGATCAGCCAGTGTGGAGAGATTCGGCGCCTCTGGCACGAGACGTTTCCCGGCTTCCGCGGATGGTACAAGCGCGTCAACATGTTCATGCGGGAGTATGGGTACGTCGAGAACGCGATCGGTCGGCGCCGCCACTTTGCAAACTTCAATGAGCTGTGCGCGAAACCCCAGGGAGAGCTTGTGCGTCACGTACGCCAGGACGAAGAGGGCATGACCATCAGCGAATCGACTGTACGGAGCTACGCTGGCGACCTGACCAACGCCATGTGGCGCGAAGCAGTCAACTTCCAGGTTCAGAGTTTCGCGGCTGACATAGCACTTGCAGCGATGCACGAATGTCACGCGAATGACATGCCGATCTGTGCGTTCATTCACGACGATATTAAGTTTGAGTATGATGCTGACGTCTGGGAAGAAACCCGTCAAAGGAAGGAGTTCCTTATTCGCGATGCTATGATAGACTCAGCACTAAGAAACCTGCAGCAGAACTTCGGTGTCATCTTCGACGTTCCGCTTACCGTGGAGATTAAATCAAATGTTGCCGACACCGCCGCCGCCTATTAGCTCGCCCAGTCCTTTGCCGACGTCATCAATTCCATTTAAGCCGCTGTCGTGTGAAGGCAACCCGATAGACTTCGGCGGCGGGCGTGCAGCGATATACTTCGTGTGCCACTCTAAGGATGGCAAGATCTACACTGGACAGGTTACGCTCGGCGAGGTCCGTCGCTAATGCTGTACCTGTCGAGTACGTCTCTGCATACGTGGATGCGGTGCCGTAAACAGTACGAGCTATCGTTCATGCTGAACCTGGAGCCGAAGGTCAAGCCCGAAGCGATGGGCAAGGGCTCGTCGTTCCATAAGTGTGCAGAGGCGTACTTCAAAGGTGAACGTGCGACTGACGAGCCGCTGCTGCCAGTGTGGGAAGAGTTCATGCTGCACAATCAGTTGCCGGTTGACGTCATTTCTGCGGAGCTGCCGTACTGGTGCGATCTGATCCCCGGTGTACGCCTCCGCATCACGCCGGACCTTGTGTACCGCTCCGGCGACTGGATCGTATGCCGCGACTGGAAGACGTTTTCGAAGGACGGGGAATGGGACGTAGACCTAGACTTCCAAGGGCGTCTATACACGGCGCTGCTGCGTCGGCACTTCCAAACCGAACTAGTTCGGTTTGAGTATGTGAAGGTTCGTTCAGAGTTGGGGCGCGAACTCAAGAAGGGCTATGTAGCCTGGACTCCCGCCGAGCGGTACCCGGAGCCAGACGAGCTGATACCGTCGAAGGCTGAGTGTGACATTCTACTGGAAGAGGCGCAGTACGCAGCTCGCGAGATACTGGAGCGTACAGTGAAGCGTATCGGCCCGCCGGGCGCACTGTACCGCTCACCACAGCGCGGATTTGATATGAACTCTTGCGATCGGTGCCTCGTCAAAGAGGCGTGCAAGAAGGACCTGACCGGAGAGCTTGACGAAAGCACGATCAGCTTGCTTTATAATATTCGTACACCGTTGAAGGAGACAGTATGACCACCGATCTACTGACGCTCATGCTAGGCTGGACAATGAGTGCCGTAGGCGGCACTGCATTGTGTGTCGGAGTACGACTCGTCTATAAAGGATTAATGGGATGATTTACCTGCTTGACGGTGACCTCTCTGGCATCGACTCGGTGCAGCACCTTATCGAGGCAAACAAGATCACCCGTATGCCCTGCCGTACCTACACCGAGTTCGTCCGGCACACGAAGTATCTCGCCGAGGTAGTCAGTCCCTCGGACCTTGTGATAGTCGATACGGTCTCTAAGCTCGCCGAGACGCTGCGCGACGATATTCTGCACGGCGAGGATCAAGACGACAGCCTCGCTGCGATCAGCAAGGAAATCAAGGGCGAGACATACGGCCGCAACGCTTACCAGGGGGCGCAACGGAAGTTCATGCGTCAGATCAAAAACATTCACCGTGCAGGCGAGGGTGCCCGAATCATCACGGTGTTCCATGAGACAGACCAGAAGGATCCATACGATGTCATGCAAACAAAGCGTGCTCCCGCCATCAATCCGGCGTTCTATGAGAGCATTGTCTCCCAGTCATCGGATATCTTTCGACTGTACGTTGCGGCCGAAGACGTCATCGACCCAAAGACCGGTGCAGTAAAGTTTCCACGGCGCACACGTTTCCTGCAACTGCAGGACGACGAACACGCCCTGGCAAAGTATCATGTACGACGTGATATAGCGGACAAGTTGCCTCGGCGACTTCCGAACCCGACCCTGCCGAAGCTGTGGAAGCTACTCGGCAAACAATCAGCGTGGACGACTATCTACGGCCCGCCTGGATCAGGAAAAACAACACTAGTATGTAGCGAAGTTGAAGAAAGCGAGAAAAAATAACAATGGCAGTAGCAGAAGATCTTAACATTATGAATCTCGCCGATCTTGATGATATCGGTGACTTCAAGCCCCTTCCACCGGTCGGCAAGTACGTTGTACGGCTGCAGGAAGCAACCGGCAAACTCAGCAAAAAAGGCAAGCCGCAAGTCGAGTGCCTGTTCGAGATTCAAGACGGGCCGCATGCTGGCGACGAGCTAAAGGCGTGGTACGGAGTAGACGTTAAAACCTACTCGCGTAAGGATGGTTCGGAAGGTAAGCGATCATTCGGCATTTCTAAAATACGGCGCCTACTCGAAGCGGCCGGCGAACCTATTCCCGATCAGGGCCAGATTCCTACCGGCACACTCAAAGCGGCGCAGGTCATCGCTGCGAAGATCATCAAGAAAAAGCTAGCCGGCAAGAAACTCGAAATCGAGAGCAAGGATGAGCCGATGTTCGAGGGCACGGGCTCGGCACGTACGCCGAAGCTGAACGCAGAAGGCAAGCCGGAAGTGTTCCGATCGTTCATCCCGCTTGGCCTCGCAAGCGGTGGAGCGGCTGCTGTACTCGACGAAGACGAGTACGCGGACGATGCAGCGTAATGACCGAAGCTCAGTTGGTCACGAAGATTCTCGGCACCCTTAACCGGGTGCCGGGGGTCTTCGCGTTCAAGATAGTCGCGGCGCCATACGCTCGTGCAGGCATCTCCGACATACTCGGATGCTGTCGCGGACGATTTTTCGCATTTGAAGTTAAGCTGCCTAGTAAGGAGAAAAATCTCACTGTACCGCAGGGTAACTTTCAAGCATCAGTGAACTTGGCAGGCGGAACTGCGTACACGGTTACGTCAGTGGAGCAGGCACTCACATACTTGAATGCGCTAATAGAGTCCGAACAGCAGGTGAGAGCAGCCCTAGTCGATCAAGTATGCCGCCTAACGCAACCAGGAGAGCTATACGGCCGACCCACAGGCCCGCACGATTGAGCTTGTGAATGAATGACTTCAGTATGAGGTTAGTCTCTTGTGAAGTCTTCAGCAGCCCCGGCACAGTCGTGTTCGTGACCGGATCGTAGTAACCCATCAAGATTCGTTCGTGCTGCCGGACGTCATCTCTAAGTTTAGGGTCTGCGAAATGCAGCATTTTCTTCAGCCTTTACTTGTGATTTTGATTCTGGGCGGTTGTAGCGCGACGTCGTGAAAAACTTCTGCATCGCCTCAGCCAGCATGTCGGCGAGCGACGACTTCTCGTATGCCTTCTGACCCTTCGCGTCGCTCGTCTCCATGCCGCGACCGAGAGCTATGTCACCAAACTCGCGCGCGATACTATACGGCGGGTAGATCGCCTGCGTGAAGCCATCAAGCATCTCAGACAGCCCCGGATGGTCCATCGAGTACGCCTCCTGGGCGACTGAACCAAATATACCGGCGCGCGACGGGCTGATAGCGTACTTCAGCGGGTTCTTAGCGAGGGAGGCTAGGTCGCCGGCCGGGCCACCAATATCGAACTTGTTGGCGTTCTTGTCGGTACGGTTACGCTGGATGTCTTCTTGTGCACGATATACCGTTTCCAACCGCCCCGGATGTTGTGTTAATGCCTTTGCACCTGCTCGCGGTATGATGCCAAGTCCAAATGACACGAACGGGCCACCAAGCGCCATGAAGGTCTGCATGAAGGCATTGTGGTTCTTATAGTCGCCGGCCGCATCGTTGACCAGGTGACCCTTCAGCAATTCATCGGCCATACTCTTCGACGGGCCGAGGCGCTTGTCCAGAGTCTCCAGCAGACCAGCGCGCCAGCTCTGTTCGATGTGCTGAGCGTGCCTATTTAGCAGGGAAGTAGCGCCGGTCACGTCGTGTGTGTACGAGGCTGCGGCACCAATGTTGTTCATGCGATCAACAAGCGCCGGGTCAAGACCGTGCACTGTGTGTGCCAGGCCGCGCATAAAGGCCGGCGCTCCGCCGTTCATGTATGTCAGCATACCGACATTCCACAGTGCGTGGGGGTACGGTATGAGCTGTACAGCTTGCCGGCCAAGGTAGCGCGTGATGCCGAGCACCTTACTTAGGCGCGGGTCCATCTGCACTGCGGCTTCCGGCTGGTGTGGTACCTTATCCCAGCTTGCTTGCACGCCAGGTTTGAACTTGAGTGTCTGCGCGGAACGAGTCGCGATGGCCTTTTCGGTGATGTTCTTCCGTAGGTCTCCGAAGAACGTTGCACGCTGTTCCGGCGACATAGCAGGTATGTTGACTGCGTTTGGACGCTTGAGCATCGGTCCGTAGTGGTTTGTGTACCGATCTACAGATTTCTGCGTATCTTTTACGATGTCGCGATCCTCGTGCGCCCAACGGGCAGCTTTGCCAGCTTCTGCGTTCTCGATCGCGAACCGGCGCATCTTGTTCTCTTTATCGAGAAACGGGTCAAGGTCCGGCCGCGTCTTGAACAGCCACTGGATACCGTCCTTGATATCGGTCAATTCTTTGCTCATGGCCGGGAGATGTGCGAACGCCTGCCCGATTCCAGCAGCCTTTGCTGCCCCGTGCAGAGTCTTGAGCCCGACGCCAATGCCTTCGCCTAGCTTCCCAACAGGCAGTATGTTGAGTGGATCTGTTAACGATTCTACCGCGAAGTCTTCGCCGCCGCCTATCAATGCCTTTAGAGGCTTCTGTACTGCCTTCGGGGCATAATGTTCAATGAACCCGGTTACTTGTTCGTGTGACGGCATGTGCGCGTCTTGCTCTAAGTTCGCGTCTAGCTCGGTCTGCGCGGAAGCAGATGGGTGCCAGACATACTTTTTGACTTCTGCTACAGCATCTGCAAGATCCTTGTGGCGGGCCATAGCATCGACGAAGCCACCGACGGCACGCTGTCCAGTGCCAAGGGTCTCGAATGGATGCGTGCGTATGAAGTTAAACGCGTTTACAGCTTTCGCCTCGGCTCGGGCAATCGGATGACCGCCGGGCAGCGTATTCGCGGCAACCTGCCCTGGCGTTTGACCCTTCGCATACAGGGCACCGGCCTTCTGCGCGGCCTTCGTGAAACCTGGGGGCGGCGACGGTATGGTCCCGGCCTCAACCGGCTTGACACCTTGCGATTTTAGGCGGCTGTAGTCACTCAGGACGTTCCCGACATACTTCTGAGTCTCAGCATACGGGGGAACGCCTCCGTACTTCTGCACAGCGGGCGGACCAGCGTTATACGCGGCTACAATGAGGCGCGGGTCTCCCTTGAACTGCTTCGAAAGCTGGGCTAAGTACTTAGCGCCGGCTTCGATGTTCGATTCTGGATCCGTAATGTCAGCTTTGGAGCCCATGAGACTGTGGAATGTGGCGGGTTCAAGCTGCATAAGGCCGCGTGCGCCAGTGGGGGAGGTAGCCTTCGGGTCAGCCGACGCATCTTCACGTCCCATGACCGCACGCACGAGTGCCGGATCGACGCCATTCGCCTGTGCATACTTCAGGACCAGTGGCATTAGGTTACTCGGCGTTGTACCGCCACGGCTAGGTGTAGAGTATCCAGCAGGTGGCGGGGGAATACTAGAATCACTGCCAGAGTATCCGGCAGGAGGAGGGGGCGGAGCACTGGAGTCCGGGCTATAGCCGGCCGGAGGCGGCGGGACTCCGGCCATTATTGCACCGGCTTACCGGACTTGTCACGCCACGAACCATTATAATACTTCACAGTGCCTGACGGGCCAGTGGAGCTAGGCGCGTCCGCAGGGGCGCCCTTGAAGTTACCGCCGCCAACATTGGTCACGGTGACGTCACTGGCGCCAGAGCCGGCCTTCAGTGACTGCGAGTAACCGAGGTTCGAAATGAGATAGTTCTGCGCGCTGTCAGCTTCCGGTTGCATCTGGTTGATCTGATCGCGTAGTGCCGTTTGCTGCTTAAGCAGAGTTTGATACTGCGGATCATTGTCGTCATGCTGAGGATCCTGGACCATTTTCACGACTTGGGCATCAACTGATGCCATTGTACCTGAGAGCCTCTGATAGCCTGTAATGAGCGCCTTTGCAGACTCAACTCCGGCCGTACCTCCACGGGGCATCATCTTTTGCGCGGTCATACGCTTAGTGTCAGCGTCCTTAGCGGCGACTTCAGCCATTTTTGAGTAATTCACGGCCTGTGCGTTTAATTTGTTCGAGTCGGACATAAGCTGCTGCGCGCGAGCTGTATCGACTGTCTTACGGCCGGCCAACTCGTCGGCCTTAGCGCGTGCAAGGATGCCGTTGGCCTCTTCACGTTTAGCGGCGACTGCATCAACGTCGATATAGTGATTGGTCTTAGCAGCGACTTCAGCGATTTTAGCCTTTTGCTCATCCGTAACGATTGCTGGAGCAGTGAGCATGTCCGGCGTAACACCAGCATAAACAGACAGTGCCGCCTTGCGGTCTATCGGTTTCAGCCCCTGGATGCGCGCAAGCTCTTTAGGATTCTTCTGGGCCAGGTCTTCAATCGAGGGCTTGACAATGGACGGATCTAGTGACCCGTCCGGCATAGTGGGGGCTTCGCCACCAGTGATCGTGCGATACGTGTCCGCGTAGTTTTTCGAGAACTCCGGATCCTTGCCCCATTTGTCCGGGTTAGATTTGAAAATAGTCTGTAACGCGTTTAACCGCTGCGTCG
>Ga0224549_1000156_pt1 | contig 7900 bp, 6 predicted proteins | sample 714P315metaG_FD_179903 | JGI IMG/M metagenome (GOLD analysis project Ga0224549, IMG submission 179903) | Peat soil microbial communities from Stordalen Mire, Sweden - 717 P3 1-5 | ecosystem: Environmental > Terrestrial > Soil > Wetlands > Peat | place: Sweden: Norrbotten County, Stordalen Mire...
TCCCTGCGAACAGGGCTTGTAGCAATACGATATCCGCGGCTACTTCATCATCCGGGTGCCCTTCCTTGCGATATTCGCCGCGGACTTCGCGAGCAACACGTTCAGCATCGGAGGCATTTCCTTCTTCGATCGATAGCGAGGCCAGTTGCAGGCGCGATGCTGCGGCGTTGCTCTTCTCCTCAATCTCATTGCGGATTTGCAGTGATTCCTCAAAGCTTTTGCGCGCCTGTGGGAAATTTCCTTCAGCCACAAAGATTTCCCCCTGATTAGCCAGCGCAAAAGCTAAGTTCGCTTTGTCACTGGTCTGACGCGAAATGTCGATAGCTTCTTGAACCGATTGTTTCGCGCTTTGAATATCTCCATGAAGGTAGAAGCCTCGAGTAATCCCGGCGAGGGTTTCTGTCAGGGTCCAACGACCGCCGAATTGGCGCGCAACCCTTACGCTTTCAAGAAAACTGGTGAGCGCGCCGTGGCCGTCGCCGAGATCGATTTGGACATTGCCAAGATCAACCAGCGTTTCCGCGGTGTCTGGCGCGGCATCGACCTCGCGCGTAATTGCCAGCGCATCTTCCGTCATCTGTTTTGCGCTGGCGAGATCGCCTTCATCGTGTAATAGAAGAGCCAAATTAGCGAGTGCGTTCATCTGCCCCAGTTTGTTTCCCGTAGCTCTCCAGATGGATAGAGCGTCTCCGTACATTTTCCTCGCTTCTTGAACATTGCCCCTTTGTTGTGAAATTGTTCCGACATTGAGCATAACTTTGGCGACTTCCCCGGGATAATTCGCAGATTCCCAGATTCGACGAGACTCTTCCCACGCTACGAGGGCTTTGTCCGGCTGCCCGAGTGCGTATTGTGCATCTCCCTCCTGGAGTCTGGCGCTGGCTTCCACATATTTTGACCCATTAGCTGCTGCTTGGTTTGCGGATGTTATGGCGGCTTCTAACATCCCCCTAGCGTCGCCCGCGCGAGACTTCGCTATAGCCTCCTGTAGACTGATGCGGGGATCTTCGTCCTGCGGCGGAGGTAAATGTCTTAGCGCCGCAAGTGTCACAAGCGCATCTTTGGCTTCGCCACTTCGCGACTGAGCGTTTGCCAGTCGGAGACGATACTCGGCGTTGTCGGGGAAAAAGTTCACCAGAGTTCTATAAACTTGAATGGCAGGTTTCCAGTCTTGCTCCATGCCTCGGTACTGACCTTCAACAAGAAGACGATCCTCGCGGCTTAAGTTGCCCGATAGCTCGAAGGCTAGCTTTGCCTCGTTCTCAGCTTTCGTGTCATAGCCTAGCGCCTGCCACGCACGCGCGAGAGCGAAATGGGCTAATGGGAATTTAGGATCTGCGGCGACGGCTTTTTGCAAAGGAGGCAAAGCTTCTAGGGAGTCATACACAAGCAGCTTTGAAAGGCCCTCCGAGTAAAGGCGCGCTACCTCAGGACTGGTGGGATAACTCGCCTGAACCGCGGCGGCGTCTACGGGCGCCATTGCTCCGACACCCAATTTGTTCCGAAGATCTGCGCCAACGCGCGAGACCAAATCAAACAGATTTATCTCACTACCTGCCTCGGCCACCGAAACGAGGGTTTCAGCGGTTACAGCATCCTGAAGTCGAACATCGAGCCGGAGCTGTCCTCCTGATAATTTGCCCAAGGTAGTATAGTTGCCCGCCAATATCAAATCGCTGCCCACATAGTTACGCACACGTTTCAGGGTGTCGCTTGCAAGTGTGTCCGTATCGGTCAAAGCAAGATCGCGCTCCATACGAGCGACATTTTCCGCGGGAATAATTCTTAGTTTTTCTCCAGCCGAAAGTTCCGTCGCAAGCATTCCGGCCAGGGCTGTGGAAAGCCATTTTTCTTCGTCGTGTTTCGAGGCATTTTGAAAATTTAGGACCGCAAGCGATTTGCGCAACTTCGCAGCGGGTACCGAAACGGAGGCCGCAGGCTTCTTTCCGCCGAAAAGCCATTCACGCGAACCTTTCCAGTTGAAGCCGAGCGCAAGTGCGATTAACAACACCGATACAAAAAGGAGCGACCATGGAGTGAGACGATTTCCCTTAGAGATGACCCGTGGCGGCAGGGTCGGCCGCGACAGATGCACAGACTCTAGCGCCGAGTGGACTTCACTCGCTTGCTGGTACCGAGCGGTCGGCGATTTTTCCAAGCAATGCAAGATCACCCCGCTTAGGTTTGAAGGAAGGCTTGCAGGCAGCGGTGCGGGAGGTTCTCGCAGAATTGCTGAACTCATCTCGAACGCAGTGCGTCCGCGGAAAGGGTAACTTCCACTGGCCATTTCGTAGAGTAAAACGCCAAGGGCCCACGTATCCGTGCGCGCGTCCGCGGGATCACCACGCAACAATTCCGGGGCAAGGTAGGGCAGCGTACCTACAATCATTCTGGACTCCGTCAAGAATGGCGCTTTCGACGAGGTCGCTTCCTGAATTTCCGTGTCAAGCAAGCGCGCGGCTAAACCGAAATCCAGAACTTTGACTCGGCCTTCCGGGGTAACCACCGCGTTTGTACTTTTCAGATCGCGGTGGACTATGCCGTGTCTATGGGCATGATCGAGCGCATCCGCAATTTGTATCCCGTAACGAACCACGGTATCCGGCGGTAGCCCCGTCGTCCCAACTAAGGAGCTGAGAGGCTGACCCTCCACCTGCTCCATAACGATGTAAGCTTCCCCATCGGAATAGCCAACTTCATGGATGGTACAAATATTGGGATGATTCAGGGACGAAGCGGTGCGGGCTTCATGCAGCAGTAGGTCGCGCGCACTTTTGTCCACCAAGGCGCGATCACCCATGACCTTGATCGCGACTTTACGTTGCAAGACGGTATCGTACGCGGAATAAACTACACCCATCCCGCCGGCACCCAACTGCCGTTCGATGCGATAGTGGCCTAGGACTTTTCCTGAGGGCGAAGAGGGATCCGTCATTGGATGCATATTAGAATTCGCTTCCGGACAAGTCAATCGAAGCGTGGACCAAAAAGTTAATTAAACACTGCGGTATCGTGCGGGTGCACCGGCAATCGTTTTACGGTCGCATGACGTTATGAAGAGGAATCAGAAGTGGCAGGAATCTGCAATCGCTGCAGCTTAGTTCTCAACCCTTCGCGGCTGATCCCTAGAATCTCGGCTGCGCGCGTTCGGTTCCCTTCTGTGTGTTCCAAGACGCACGAAATCAGTCGCTTTTCCATCTCTTGCAGTGACATCGGAGCGAGAGGCGTTGTTTGCGACAAAGTCGCGGGCTGGCCATTGACGCGACTGCGGATTCTTTCATTTAGTGAATCGACACCGCAGGGAACATCAGCGAGCGACATAGCTGTCAGCCGCGCCATTTCGCTCTCCAGTTCCCGGACATTTCCCGGAAAACTGTAGGCTGTTAACGCCGCTAAACAATCCTCCGCAAGGCGAGGTGTTGGTCTTCCGTAGTGCCCCGCTGAAGTTCGAATAAAATGTTCGGCGAGTAACTTTATGTCATGGGGCCTGTCCCGCAACGGTGGCAACCGAAGGGTGATAGCTGACAGACGGAAAAACAGATCGGCACGAAATTTCCCTGCCTTCACTTCGCTCTCCAGATCGCGATTTGTAGCGGCGATAAAACGAACATCTACCTGTTCGGTCCGGGAGTTGCCTAGCCGCGTAAACTCGCCCGACTGCAGCACCCGCAGCAGGTGCGGCTGCAGTTCGAGCGGCAGATCGCCGATCTCATCCAGAAAAAGCGTACCCCGATGCGCCGCTCCAATAAAGCCGATGCGGTCGCGATTTGCCCCGGTGAACGCGCCTTGCACAAAACCGAAAAGCTCAGACCCGATCAGCGTTGCTGGAATTGCCGCGCAGTTCAAAGCGATGAAGGGTCCTTTTACTCGCGTGCTATGGCGATAGACGGCCCTAGCGACTAATTCTTTTCCGGTCCCAGTTTCTCCTTCGATCAGGACGGGCAGATCAGTAGTTGCGATCTGGTGTACGGTTTGCAAGACGCGCGCCATCTCGGGATCAGCGGTGAGGATTCCGTCCGATTGACTATGAGTGTGTTCTAAAGCCTCCGCGCGCCGTTGCGCTTGGCTCATTGCTACCGCAGCTCGCAATCGTGGAGCAGCCAGGGAGCAAATTTCGTCCAACAAATTCCGCTGGTCCTCTGTAAAACAATTGCTCACGTGGCGATTTTCCAGATAAATAAGCGCAAACGCTTCATCACTCGCAACCAGGGGGGCGCATAAAACAGATCGCAGCGAAAGTTGTTGGACGCTTGGCTGCGTGCTATAAGGTTCGGTCGTCGAAGCGTCGCCGATCAAAAGTGCTTTCCCACTCTCCATCACTGTCCGGGCGATCGACCGGCTCACCACCTCTTCGGTCCGGGATAACGCCTCACTACGAAAGTTTCGCGCTGCAGTTGCTCTGAATTCTCCCCCTTCGCGGACGACCACAAATCCTCGGTCGGCGCGTAGTCCTTCAATCAGTGTGTCGAGAAGTCCGGAAAGAAGTTCGCCGTATTCCCCTTCCTTCAAAAGGGCTCGCGACACCCGATAGAGCAGACCCAAATGCTCGTCCGATGGATTTTCTGCATTCAGAGGCATGGCAAGTGTTCTACACGGGGAATATAGCATCATTCATTGCGCTCCGTGACCTCCCAGGCCTGCCCACGGCAGCCAGGCAAATGGCAGTCAAGCTGCACCTTGGTGCGTAGAAGCCGCGCTGACATCCGGTCTTTGGAGGTGGCCACGATGATAACTATGACACTTGCCCTTCACTCAATCATCGATACGACAGAAAAGTGGGCCAAGTCCTGCCAGCTTTCTGGGCAGTTCGGTCTCTCGCGCGCAGCGATCGTACCCGAAGCTCTAAACGTATACCGGGGATGGTTGATGACTTCGTGGGTCTGCGAAATGCTCATCACTGCTTCGGTCCTTATTTCGCTGATTAATTGCGCGCATTGAGAACGGGGTGGTAGGCGGTCATCTAAATCCGAACTGAATCGAGTTTAACTCAAGACGCTTTACCTGATTTCAACGACGACGGGGAGGAATGGAAACACTATGAGGAACATACCAATCGAGTTTCAGTCAACTCTGGAGATGAACGAACACTGGGCCAAACGGAATCGAATTTCTCGGCGCTTACGCCCCTCGCGTGTCCAATACAACGGTCAGCGCGTAGCCTTGTCTGGTTGTTTGAAAACACTCCGAAAATTCTGGGTTTTACTCTGCCTTTTGGGAATGCCGTTCGTAGCACACGCCCAAAGCAATAAAACATCTTGGGAGAACCTCAGCGGCCTCGCGCCTGGGCACAAAATTCAAGTCGTCGAAATGAACTCTAAAAAAGTCTCTGGAACGTTCGTGAGTGTCTCCGACACGGCGATCTTGTTACAAGACCCAAGCGGGGAGCAGACGGTACAGAGAACGGATGTTCGCATCGTGAAGCTAATTGAAAACAAACATCGTTTGCGCAACGCCGCTATTGGCGCCGGAGTCGGCGCAGGAGTGATGGCCGGTATTGGCGCGGGGGCCGACCACGATTGCTCTTCGTTTTGTATCGGCCCTGGAAGGGGCACCGTGGTGGGAGTGTTCGCCGCTGGCGGTGCCGCGGGTGGCGCGATAGTCGGAGCCTTATGGCCCAGTCACGAGACCCTTTATCGCGCGATCGGGAAATAGCACCCATTCAGGTTGGCTGTCACGGTGAGCTTTGGATTTTGCGTCGGCTTCATATATTCAAACGGAGGATCTTCATTACAAAGTCTCGTTTGTTTCAGCGCTTATCTAATGCAGAAATGGCTTGGGAGGGCTCATTGAAACTCGCATTCACTCTCACCTTTCTGTTAGTGCCAACGTGGACGGTGGCTCAGCAGACGAATTCGGATAACTCAGGCTGGCTCTTTCCATCCGACAGCGATCTTGTCAGCGCAGCCAGGTATGGCTATCAAGGCGAAGGGAACCTTGACCTCGACTATGCCTACGTAAAGAGGGAATTTGATTTGAGTCTCGCGTGTCTGCCAGGGACACAAACCATCAGGGTTGCAGGCCCATTGATGCTTGCAGCGCAGCAAGGGCAAGCCGCCCACTTGAATTCGAAACCCGAGCCCGTGGCTGAGGACCTGCTCCACGTCAAAGGAGGACTCGTACTGCAATTGTTTCTGTATTCGCATCGGAAGGAAGATCGGGCTGAAATTTGGCTTACTCAAGGAACCCAAGAATTTCACCCTGATTCCGTCAAGGTTGACATGGTTGAAACGTTCACATGCGGCCCAACGTTTTCGGTCGGATCCGGAGTGTACACGTCGAATTTTGTCTGGCATGTCGTCGAACGCTTTGCTTTCCGGTTCACCGCTGCGGCGCGTCAACCCGATTGGAACGAACCGATTGAGCTATTTGTTCGAGTTACAAAAGGCAAGGAGGAAAGATACGAGGTCAAGCTCGGACGATCCTTCGCTTCGCAAGCTCATAGATTGCACCCTACCTAGCACTGCACAGTAATAGCGGCTCATATTAGAAGTCCTGAGGTTGAAATCCGTTCCCGAAGCGGAGAAGTTGCGATAAATCGCTTCATCATTGGTCATCAAACCTGAGAGCGGCTAGCTAACTCCCGATAAGTCGTGTCGGCTCAGACGGTCGACGCAACACTCGCCTGAAGTTTACCCGCAGGAGTCTGGAATCCTAAAGTCTTTCTGGGACGTTGATTCAAGCGCAGCGCAACCTGATCGAGCTGCGCTTGCGAATACCCAGACAAGTCGGTGCCTCGAGGGAAGTATTGTCGTAACAGCAGATTGGTGTTTTCGTTCGAGCCGCGCTGCCAGGGACTCTGCGGATCGCAGAAGTAGACCTGCACATTCGTAGCTACGGTGAAGTCCTTGTGTTTGGCCATCTCCAGTCCGCGGTCCCAGGTCAGCGAGCGTCGCAGCGTAACGGGGAGTTTGCGAACATGCTGACTCAAGGCAGCAACCACAGCTTCCGTTTCTTTGCTCGGCACCTTGATCAACATGGCAAAGCGCGAATGACGTTCTACCAAGGTCGCAATGTAGCTGTTCTTGGCGCCGCTCAACAGATCGCCTTCCCAATGACCAGGAATCGCCCGGTCTTCCGCTTCCGCAGGCCTTTCTCTAATGGAGATGGCCTCGACGATTTGACCGCGCGAGTCTCTGAAGATAGGAGAGTGCTGCGAGCGGCGCATGCGCCGCTTCGACCGCAGGTGGTCCATCAGCTCTTTTTTCATTATTCCAAGCAGTTTTTGGTCAACGCGAAGGAAGAAGATGTCACTGTCTTGCCAGCACTGTTTCTGAAACGCGGTGATGCATACGCTGATATGGGTGACATCGTCAGCGCAAATCGAGAATATGACCGTGTGGTTGCGGGATTCCCGAAGTGGGCGGAAAACGAATTCACAACGCGCAACGGAAAACGTATTCGCGTCCGCCAGTAACCCGTGTACCTTCCCATCGGGTGATGCAGTACCTCAGTACTATTTCCAAATCGCGGCCCGTGGCGTAAGCTCTTTTCAGTATCAAGAGTGGGCGTTAAGTTCACGCCCCGGCAGCCGAGCGAGAAAAAACGCCACGGTGCCAGCCCCAGAATTTGGAGCGATACGGCCTGTAGGGGGCAAAACCCACCTTAGCCTTTCCCCAACGATTCAGTTCTTCTGGCGGCTTCTCTTGAATCCAAGGAGAAACCATGAAAAACGCATTTGAAGCGTCCGGTTCCAGCCCCACTCACTCGGAACCCAATCTTCTGCCCTCTCCTGATATTTTGGTCGAAAACCACGGCTCGATATTCCTCTTACGACCTACCAGTTCCCTCGGACAGACTTGGCTCCAAGAAAATGTCATCGGTGAAGAAACCCAACTCTTCGGCGACGCCGTCGTGTGCGAGCCACGATACGTAGCAGACATAGTTTTCGGTGCCCGCTGAG
>Ga0224549_1000161_pt1 | contig 7835 bp, 10 predicted proteins | sample 714P315metaG_FD_179903 | JGI IMG/M metagenome (GOLD analysis project Ga0224549, IMG submission 179903) | Peat soil microbial communities from Stordalen Mire, Sweden - 717 P3 1-5 | ecosystem: Environmental > Terrestrial > Soil > Wetlands > Peat | place: Sweden: Norrbotten County, Stordalen Mire...
ACTCTGGTTAGGCATCAGATCCAGAGATAATCTCCTCTCATCTCTGCCCGCTTTGCGGGCGATATAGCAGTACGCCTCATGGCGCACCAACGAACTACAACTGCCGTAAAAGTACGGCTTAGATTCTCATGAAATTCGAGCAGCTTCCGAGCCATATGAGGATGCACCCGTGTTAGCCCCTCGAGGTCGTTTTGAGCATCCATCGCCGGGCTCAGCAACACTGCCCTGCCCGCTTCGAGCAGTCCCAGCGCCCGCGTGGCGCGCTCTTCTGGGTGCGCCCTGAGGATCGAGCAGGAGCACAATCGCGCTAGGAAGGTTCTGGCCGAGGTCAAGGGCATGAGGTGCCACGACGAGCTGGATTGGACCATGAGGTCCGGCCGCCTGAAGTGGGAGCTCGAAGGCCTTCTCATAAGCCGGGCTTTTTGGCCAGGCATGGTCGTGTGTGGTGGCGGGGTTCCCTCGCCGATTTGTCCTCCGCCGCAAGCCCGCCGTGCGTCCCGCGCCCGGCTGTTCAGGCCGGGGGCGGTTAATTCTTCGCGCTGCCCTTCAGCGCGCGGCTCGCGATGCCGGTCAGCCGGGCCGCCGCTGTATTGCCGGTGACGGGGCGGCCTGCTCCTGCTCATGACTCCCGCTGAGGCTGCTCAGAGAACTTTCACAAATCCGCCGGGCAGCCTGCTGTTATGCATCCGGCGACAACGCCGCCGGACCTATCGACGGAGGCAGAGATGAACTGGTTCTGGCTGAACATGCCGCTGGCCGCCCTGATATTCGCGGCCGTCGCGGGCATCCCCTTGTGGATGGTGATCAAGCATCCGGACACCGGTCCGGATGCCGCAGCGACGAAGCCGGCGGCCGGCCCGGTACCGGCCACAGAGGCCTGCGGCATTCTCGCGCCCGAGCGGGACGATGATGTGCTCGCCGATACCGCGGCCTGAGGGTCTTCGATACCGCGCCTGAGGGTCTTTTCAGCTGCACGGTGTTGCCGCGTACGCGCTCATCCGCCTGTGGTTCCGAGACGACGCTGTTGGCGGGATGGCAGCCGCGCTCGCCGCCGCCGCCGTCCGGCTCTTGCGGTGGGACGCCTGAACACGCCAGAGAGCCGCTGAGCAGACCGATGGCCCTCGCTGTCACCAGCAGCTGAACCCCTTAATCCCGAATGCCAGCAGTATTCATGAAACCGGAGAAGACCATGACCAGGACCGACACCACGACACCGTCCCGCCCGCTGACGGACGACGCCCGGCCCCGCTGGCGGGCGGTCCTCGCCATCGCTATCGCGGTCGCGGTGGCCGCGGTCCCCGCCGCCCTCGGAGATACCATCGTCTCCCTGATCGCCCGCCAGATCGGCGGCGTCTCGGGCAAGTTCACCCCGATGCAGCCAGCCGCCTACATCCCTCTGACCATCATCGGGCTGATCGCCGGCGCACTGGGCTGGTACACCATCACCCGGGTCAGTGCGCGGCCCGGCCGGATCCTGCGCTGGCTTGTCCCGGCCGCCATCGTCTTGTCCTTCATCCCCGACATCGCCGTCGGCATCAGCAAGACCCTGCCGTACACCACCTGGGCCGGTGTCGCCGCCCTCATGGTCATGCACGTCGTGGTCGCGGGCGCCGGGGTCGCCAGCTACCACAGCTTTCTGCCGAGCCGCGATGACCGCCGCCGCGAAAGACCCGGACAGGATCGCGGTGCACGCCGCGGCGATGCCGGCCGGGACAGTGGCGCCGCTGCGCAGCCGGGCGCGCCGAGTTGTCCCGGGCGCTGCGGGCGCAAGCCCCGTGCCGGGGCGGCACCGGGCCTTGTTCCCGGCCTCACCGTGGCCAGCGCCGCGGCCCGCCCGGGGTGGGTCGCCTACCCCGGCGGCACCCAGCCTCCGCCGCGGACGGCCGCCATCTCCCCCCCGGCGCCCCCTGCGGGTGGAATCCGACGTCGCCGAGGTCACCGCCCTTGCCCGTCCTGGGCTGGCCGGTCTCGGCGGCGCGGCTGCTGCTCGTCCCGTCGCCCGCCGCACAGCAACAGCCGTCGCCGGCCATCAGCTGATGCCACACACCGCATGGCAAGGACCCGGAGTGGCTAGCCGACGGCATCGGAGGTGAGCGCCATGCTTTCCGCCGCAGAGCTCGGACCAGCCACTGAGGACGAGCGGCACGAGCCGGCAGTGATATCGCACGCCGGTTCAGACGGCACCGCGTCGCAGACCCGCCCGCGGCGCCTTTGGCCGGTCATGCTGCTCCGGGTCTGTTCCGCCGCCTGCGCCGCGTTCTTGCTGGTCTGGATCATCTTCCTCGGCGCGACACTGCCGGCGCAGGCGGTCGCGCATGAGTGGAAACTGGCTCGGATCGGCCTGGATGTCGCAGAGGCGATCGGCCTGCTGTTCGTGACATGGGCGGCCCGGCGGCTGCGGGAGATGCTCATCCCGTCCGCGATCGTTACCGGCACGCTGCTGGTGTTTGATGTGTGGTTCGACGTGATCTTGTCCTGGGGAACCAGTGACTGGCGATGAAGCGTGTTCAGTGCAGCGGCAGTTGAGCTCCCGCTTGCCGCGCTGTTGTTCGCGGCAGCCTGTCACATGATCAGAACGACGGTCGGCGACCTGAGCGCCCGGATATGTCTGGCCGGGCCTGCGCCCGCCAGCGCCAACTGCCGCTGCTGGGGCTGTCCGCCGCAGTGCCCGAACCGCTGCGGCCGCAGCCTCTCGCCGTGCCGGACAGCATCGCGGGCAGGCGTCTCCCGCCGGCCGCCGATTCCGGCACGGACAGTGCGGTCGGCCGCCCGGATCCGGAAAGCCGCAACAGATCCCGCCGCGCTTCCGCGCCGGGCAATCCGGGGCCACACCGCCAAGAAGGCCTGCAGTAACTGCAGTCCATAACCGAGGAGGCGGGTCATGAAGAACCAGATGCTGCCAGGCATTGCGCTGACCATCGCGATAGCCGCGGCGGTGGCCGCAGCGGCAAGACACCCGCGCAGGCCCGGGAACGGCCGGGCGGGCGCGGTTTCAGGGGCAGCCGCCGCTGGACGACCGCCACCAAGGCTGGTGCTCGCCGGCGAAACGGCGCCGGGCCCGGTGACGCCTGAAGATCGTGAGCCTCACCCCGCCGCCGCTGCGACTCCCGCCGTGCATAGCACGGCGGGAGATGAGACCGGAGACGAGCAGCCGGGCGCCGCGACGCGGCCGGGCGCTGCGGCCGGGCAGGCGCAGTATGTATTTCACGAGCTCCACGCCGATGGCCGCCATGCTATCTGCGCCGTCTGCAATGGCCAGCGCCGGGACTAAGAACAAGAGCGCTACCGGCGGAAGAGCGCCCAGGTCCCGTTTCCACCCGGGGGGCCTACCGGGTAGTAGGAGCCAGTGGCAGGAATCTGGCAGCTGCCGGAACAGCTGGAGGCGTGCTTCCTGAGCTGGCAAGATGCTTTGCTGACCAGGGCCTACCCCAGCCCGGTTTCGGCCTGATTACCTTCCAGAATCACGGCGCTATGGAGTTCCTGGTCCAGCTGCTAGCCGGCCCTGCCCGTCCTGATGGCCGGCTGGCAGCTCGACGGTGAAGGTTGTCCGGCCTGGCTGGCTGGACAGGGTGACGCGGCCGTGGTGCGCGGTGACGATGCCGTGGACGATGGCCAGTCCGAGGCCGGTGTTTCCGCCGGCGTGCGTGCGGGCGGTGTCGCCCCGGGTGAATCGTTCGAAGATCGTGGGCTGCAGCCGGGCGGGGATGCCCGGTCCGTTGTCGGTAACGGTCATGGTGACCAGGCCGTCCTGGCCGCTGTTCAGCTTGACGGTTACCGTGCTGCCGGGCGGGGTGTGGGTGCGTGCGTTGGCGAGCAGGTTGGCGAGCACCTGGTGCAGCCGGTCCTCGTCACCGCGGAGGGTGACCGGCTGGCCGGGCAGGTCGAGGATCCACTGGTGGGCGGGGCCGGCTACCCGCGCGTCGTTGGTGGCCTCGAGCGCCAGCCGGGTGAGGTCGACCGGCTCGTCGGCGAGTGCGCGGCCGGCGTCGAGCCGGGCGAGCAGCAGCAGGTCATCGACCAGCCGGCCCATCCGCTGCGCCGCGGCCTGCACGCGGCGCAGCGCGTTGTCAGAGTTCTCCGGGGCGCGCAGGCCCAGCTCGGCGTAGCCGCGGATGCCGGCGATCGGGGTGCGCAGCTCGTGGCTCGCGTCGGCGATGAACTGGCGCAGCTGGTTTTCGCTAGCCTGCCGGCGGTCGAGTGCGTTTTCGACGTGGCCAAGCATCCGGTTGAACGCCGAGCCGAGCTGGCCGACTTCGGTCCTGGGGTCGGCGTCGGGCACCCGGTGGGACAGGTCCACTTCTCCGCTGGCCAGGGGAAGCTGAGTGACCTGGTTGGCCGTGGTGGCGACCTTGCGCAGGGGACGCAAGGACAGGCGGACGACGCCGAAGACGGCCAGCCCGGTCATCAGGAGCACGGTGCCGAAGACCACCATCTCGATGCGTTCCAGGCGGGTGGTCGTGGAGTTCAGCTCGGCCAGGGGCAGCCCGGTTATGTACACGTCGGCATCCTGGCCGGGGATGGCAATGAGCCGGTACTCGCCGAGGCCGGGCAGCGTGCGTGTATAGGGCTGGCGGTTTACGGGCAGGCGCAGCAGGATCCGCCTGGCAGCGGGGGACAGCGAGACCTTCTTCGCTCCGGACCGCGTTTCCTCGTCGGTGCCGGCCAGCCGTCCGCGGGAGATCCAGGCGCCCAGCGTGCCGGCGGCGCCGAGCGGGCCACGGTTGCCGAAGCCGTCTGAGCCACTGCGGCCGCGTGCCTGAGACTCGACGAAGAACGCCAGCTGCTGATTCTGGGGTAGCTGCGAGTCGAGCTGGCCGAGCAGGAAGATGTGCAGCGCGACGACGGTGGCTGTCCCAACCGCCGCGCAGCTGGCCAGGAAGAGGAGCAGGACGCCGAGGACGAGCCGGGCGCGGAGCGTGCGGCCGGCCCACCATCGCCGCCACCTGGTCACCGGGTCGCCGGCTTGAGTACGTAGCCGACGCCGCGGACGGTGTGGATCAGCGGCTCGCCGCCGGCGTCGATCTTCTTGCGCAGGTAGCTGATGTACAGCTCGACGACGTGTCCCTGGCCGCCGAAGTCGTAGTTCCAGACCCGGTCGAGGATCTGTGCCTTGGACAGCACGCGGCGCGGGTTGCGCACCGGGAAGCGGAGCAGCTCAAACTCAGTGGCCGTCAGCTCGATGAGCTTGCCTGCCCGGCGCACCTCCCGGGCATCCTCGTCTATCGTCAGGTCGCTCACGGCCAGCTCAGCGTCGCCGTGCGCGCGGGCGATCTTGGCGCGGCGCAGCAGCCCGCGCAGCCGGGCAAGCACCTTCTCCAGGCTGAAGGGCTTGGTGGCGTAGTCGTTGCCGTCGGCCGTGATGCCGGCGATCCGGTCCTCAACCAAGTCACGGGCGGTGAAGAACAGCACGCACACGCGGGGCAGCTCGTGCGCAGCCGGCGCAGCACATCCAGGCCGCTGAGGTCGGGGCGCATGACATCCAGCACGACGGCGTCTGGCCGGAACTCGCGTCCGGTGCGCACAGCGCTCAGCCCGTCGCCGGCGGTCCGGACCTGCCAGCCCTCATAGTGCAGCACTCTGGCCATCAGCTCGGCCAGGCTGGGCTCGTATCGACGACCATGACCCGGCCGAGCCGTCGGGGCGCCGGTCTCTCCGGCCGCCCGAGCAGCCCCGGTACCGGGGTTTCGCTGCGTCGCTCATGGTTTCAGCATGCCCTGCCGGTCTGTGCGACCGCTAGAAGCTTGCTCTGCAGCTACTCTGAGGCTTACCGGGAGTCGGTGAGCAGCAGGGCGAGCGCCGGGCAGTCGGTAACCGGTCGGCGAGCAGCCTTGCGCAGCCTCGCGAGGATCGGCTCGGCGGAGATGGCCGGGTAACCCCACCCGTCGAGGCTGACCCCGCTCGGGGAGCAGCTCGGCGCGCAGCCCGTGGCCGGTGAGGCGATGGGGTTGACCTACGGCCGGACCTCTCACTGGCTCTTGTGGCGGCTGACCTGATGGCTGCCCCGCACCTGCAACGGATCTGAGCCGGCGAGCCCCATTCAGGCAGATGGCACGGCGCGCCGGTTATGCGATAGCTCCTTCAAACATCTGTACGGCCCTGAATGCTAACACCATGCCCGCCTGGATATTGTCCGCGCGATCGTCGCTGGCTGTGGCGGCAGCGAAGCGGACCAGCAGCAGTTCGTTTTGGCACGGCGCCGCATCAGGCTCAATACCTCCGGCATCAAGCCGGGAACACGGCGGATCCCGGCGCCTCGCCGTCGGTCCAGTAGATGCCCGGCTGCTAGGCGGCAACAATGCCTCCCGGTACGGGATCTGCGATAGTGCGGGTCGCCCGCGGTGGTCCGGCGGTGCTGCTCGTGCTGTTTATCGGGTTGCTCGGGCTTGTGTGCGGTGCTGACCGGCGCCGTACCATCATGAACCTGAGCAGCCAGGCCATGGAAGTGAGTAGGGCACTGGCCGGGCGGGCGGCCGCAGCCGCCGTCGGCACCTCTTCATAGCAGGCGCAGAGAGGCAGCTCAGTCCGGGTGGAGCCTGTGCGCACACCATCGGAGCATGCATCCAGCTGATTCCGTACCCCGGGTACGGCCAGATGACCGGGCCGCTGCGGAGCCTGGCCGTACCACGGTAGAGATCGTGATCCCGGTCCATAACGAGGCCCGCGGCCTTGGCCTGGCCATCCGGCGGGTGCACGCCTACCTGACTGACCAGCTCCCTTTCCCCGCCCGCATCACCATTGCGGAAAACGGCAGCACCGACGCTACCTGGATGCGCGCCCGCGAACTGGAAGACGAATTCCCATTGGTGCGTGCGGTCCAGATCGGGCAGCCGGGACGAGGCGGGGCGCTGCGGTCGGCTTGGTCGGCAAGTGACGCTGACGTCCTTGCCTACATGGACGTCGACCTCTCGACCGATCTGAACGCGCTGCTGCCGCTCATCGCCCCGCTGGTATCTGGTCACAGTGATGTCGCGATCGGAACCCGCCTGGCCTGGGGCGCGCGTGTGGTCCGCGGCCCTCGTCGCGAGATCATCTCGCGCTGTTACAACCTGCTGCTGTACGCGACCCTCGGCACCCGCTTCTCCGACGCTCAGTGCGGTTTCAAGGCGATCCGCGCGGAGGCAGCACGGGCGCTGATGCCGCTGACCGCCGACCGGGGCTGGTTCTTCGACACGGAGCTGCTGGTGCTAGCGCAGCGGGCCGGACTGCGCATCCACGAGGTCCCGGTGGACTGGATCGACGACTGCGATTCCCGGGTCAAGGTGATCGCGACCGCCCTAGCCGACCTGCGAGGCATCGCCCGGCTCGGGACTGGGCTGGCCCGAGGCACGATCCGCGTCCCGGCGCTGGGGAATGCTGCGCCTCCGGGCTGGCCGGCCGGCCCGGACATGCCCCGTCATCGGCTCCCCAGCCAGCTGGCCCGGTTCATCTCAGTGGGCGTGACCAGCACCGTGGCTTACGTTCTGCTGTACTTGCTGCTCCGTAGCGTAATGGCTGCGCTGCCCGCAAACGCCATCAGCCTCCTGGTGACCGCCATCGGCAACACCGCGGCTAACCGCCGCGTCACCTTCGGGATCCGCGGACGGCACGGCGCCGTCCAGCATCAGGGGCGCGGCCTCGTCGCGTTCGGCAGCAGCCTCGCGCATACCTCCGGCGCCCTTGCGGCCTTGCATGCGGTCACTGCGGAGCCGGCTCAGGGACTGAGGTCACAGTGCTGATCGCGGCCAGCATGGCCGCCACGCTGGTCCGCTTCGGGCTCTACCGGGGATGGGTCTTCCACGGCTGGCGCGACAGGCCACCGGCCCGGTCCGGTGTGGCGCCAGCCCAGGTGCCGATCC
>Ga0224549_1000162_pt1 | contig 7835 bp, 6 predicted proteins | sample 714P315metaG_FD_179903 | JGI IMG/M metagenome (GOLD analysis project Ga0224549, IMG submission 179903) | Peat soil microbial communities from Stordalen Mire, Sweden - 717 P3 1-5 | ecosystem: Environmental > Terrestrial > Soil > Wetlands > Peat | place: Sweden: Norrbotten County, Stordalen Mire...
GACGCGTACGGACCTCGGGTGGGGTACGTGTTCGCCGCCGCCTGCGGCGCGGCGAGCGCGGCGACCTGCCTGCTCGGCCTGCCCCGCCTGCGGTCATCGCGGGTCCCGGCCTGAGGGATGGCGCCTGGTCCTACCTTAGGAGTTGTTCTGGGCGTACTCACCGGCCAAGGCGAGCACCTCGTTGACGTACCAGGTCGCGTGGTTATAGGAGAAGATCGCCCCGGACAACCCCGCGGTGCTCCCGCCGCCGGAGGCGCACAGCAAGCGCGCGGCGGACGGTATGGCGTCCAGCGGGTTCCAGATGTCCGGGGTACCGGTCTGCCCGAACCCGTCGGTGCCCCACATGGCCCAGGTCGAGGGGAGGAACTGCATGGGCCCCTCCGCTCCCGCGCTCGACGGGCCTTCGTTGGCCCCGTCACCGCTCTCGATCTCGCCGATCGCGGCGAGCACGGTCCAGGACAGGCCGGGGCAGTATTGCGCGGCCGAGGCCTTGAACAGGTCGATCCAGTTGGCCGGCACTCCCGTTGGGGCGTTCGGCTCCACCGGCAAGCTGCCCGCCGCGTTCAGGGTGTAGGCCACCAGGTTCACGACCTTGCCGTCCTTGCCGATGAGCACCTCGACCTGCGCCTTCAGTGACGCGAGGTTGTCTCGGGGAGCGTTGATCAAGACGGCGAAGTTCTTGGCCAGCCCGAGCTGCGCGGACCGGGTCAGGTTCACGATCGCGTCCGCGCCGGGCACGCTGAGCGCGGTTGGCTTGCCGAACGGTACCTGCTCGAGGGTCGCGGCCGAGACCGGATACGACCGCCCGGCGGTCAGGTGAAGCTTCGTGGCCGCGGCGCCGGTGCTGATGAGCTGGCCCTGGCTCAGGTCCGACCAGATCGTCGCCGAGGCTGCTGTGGCCAGCGGTGTCCAAGGCCGAAAGGCCTGCGGCGAGACGCCGAGCACGTCCGCGCTGTGCCCGTTGACCGTGACCTTCCCGCCGTCGACGGGCAGCACCGCCACCACGCCGCCCAGCTTGCTGATCTTGGCCAGCTGGGCCGACGTGATCCCGCCGGGGACCGCGGCGATGAGGTCCGGAACGAACTGCTGCCGGGGCGCGGAGCCGGCCGATACGGGGGAACCAGAGGCCCGGGCGGTGGGCGTGGACTCTGGCACGGAACCCGACGAGACATGGGAGGAAGGCGTACCACCGGCCGGGGACACCACCGCCGCATCAGCGGCCTGGACCGCGGATCCGGCGAGGCTTACGGCGAGCGTAGCCACGGCGGCCGCCGTCAGGGCAACTCGACGCGGGGACAATGGCAGCACAATGTATATGACGATATAAGGCCGCCCACGCCAACAGAAACCCTCGAACGACTTCTTAAGGAGATTTTCAGCTTCGCTAAACGGATGACCGGGATCCGCCCCTACCAGGCCGAGGGCTACGAGGCCGGATCAGGCCACTGGGGCGAAGCGGACGTCATGCGTCGCCCCGGGCGCGCAAAACGCCAGCATGCGCTCGGCCTCCCTCCCCACCTGAGCACGTTCCCTCCAGGACCCGAACAGCTCGATGGTGAGCGTGGCCGCGCTCTTAGTCCGGGCCAGCCGCCACATCCCGGCCACGAACCCGTCGATCAGGACCGATCCGGGGAAGATGGCGTTCATGCGGTAGAACCGCTTCAGGTGGTCGAGGTGAACGACCCGAGACCGGTCCGCGTGCGAGAGCAGCAGGTTGTCGAACTCGGCCGCCAGCCGGACCGGCGCGGGCACGTCTTCACCCGGGCGCGGAGCCGACGGCAGGTCGAACAGCTCGGCGCCCTGCTCGTCGCGAAAGGTGACCAGCGACGGTCGCAGCTCGTCGATGACCGCGCGCAGCCCGGTCAGCCCGGACCAGGCCGTCACGTCCCGGGCCGTCGCCGGGCCGAACGCGGCCAGGTACCGCGTTACCAACCCCGCCAGGGTGGGCGGGAGCGCCGGATCCGCGGCCGCTGCCGGACCGAGCCAGTGCTCGGCGGAGGTATGCAGCGATTGCCCGGCCCGGCCCCAGACGGCGCGCGGCGGCACCTGCACGAGCGGGACGTGCGCCCGCACCGCCTGCGCGAGCGCGGCCGGCGGATGGTCCGGCCAGCGCTCGGCGAGCGCCCGGCCGAGCGCGCTGAACGTCATCGGCTCGGATTCCACCAGCTCCCGCCCGGCCGCGGCCACGGCCGTGGCGTCCACCCCGGCCAGCTGCTTGCCGAACGAGCCGCGCAGACCACGGTCGAGCACTGGCTGGATCAGGCGGCGTAGCGGCAGGCAGTCCCGGGCGGAGACCACGTGGATGGTGCCGCGCATCACGGCGATCCTGACCGCGCTCCGGTCGGTGATCAGCACGGCCAGGTCATCGGGCCGGAATCCGCCCAGCCGGGACCACAGACCGTAGTAGGGCGGAAACGGGGCCTGGGCCTGCAGCCCGACCAGGTGCTCGATGGCCGCGATGACCGCGGCCCGGCGGCGGTCGGCCTCGTCGGGCAGCTCAACGCGGTCCAGCAGCAGCTGCCGGCTGAGCAGGGCCCGGTTGAGCGCTCGCTGGCTCAGCACAGCCTGCCTGCTCACCGCTGGAAGGTTAGCAGCGCCATCGTTTGGGACCGAATGTAGGGCAGTTACGACGCGGAAGGCTACTCTCTTGCTATGAACCAGGAGGCAAGCCACGGCCCTGCCAACGCCGCGTCCCGCGGGACCGGGCGGCCACCGAAGAAACAACCCGCCAGACCATCGCTGGGCGGCGGCGCTCCGGCCCAGGACCGCGAGTTGCGCGCCCAGGGCCGCGAGACCGTCCGCCGGCTGCTCGAGGCGGGCATGTTCGAGTTCGAGAACCGGGGCTTTCACGGCGTGCGCGTCGATGACGTGGTACGCCGGGCCGGCATCTCACACGGCACGTTCTACCTGTACTTCTCCAACAAGGAAGACCTGTTCAAGGCGTTGCTGAAGGACGCCCTGCACGACATGGAGATCGTGGCCGGGGACTTCCCCGTGGTCACCAGCGACGAGACCGGGCTGTCCGTGCTGCGCCAGTGGGTCAGGAAGTTCTTCCGGGCTTACGCGGCGCACGCCACCGTGATCCGCATCCTCAGCCAGGCCGACCTGGTACCGGAGGAGGTGTTCGGCGACGGGCTGCAGCTGTTCTTCAGCATCGCGGAATCCATGACCACGGGCATGACCGCCGCGGCCCAGGCCGCCGGACGGCACCAAGAGCGCGCCGAGCTGACCGCGGTGGCCTGCCTGATGATGCTCGAGCGGGTGAACTACCTGATCAGCGCCGAGGTCCAGCTGCCGGAAGAGGAGATGTCCGACCGGATCGCGGACATCATCTTCGCCGCTTTCGGGCTGGCCGTTTTATCAGCTGATCTTCGAGTCGACCACGACCGGATAGGTGTCGTGGAGGTCGACGCTGTCGAAGATGCCGGGGGCGTTCTGGAACACCCCGCTGGGATTGTCGGCCAGCGTGGAGTACTCGATCCTCAGCGTTCCGCCGCCGCCGTCGACCACGAAGAAGATAGCTCCGCCTCCCTCGCGGGCGCCGTTGTCACTCATGGTCGTGCCCTCGATGAACATGTTGTAGTGGTCGCCGTCGGTATAGATCGCACCGCCGCTGCCGCCTCCAGGAGTCCCGGGACGAGCAGGGTTCGCGCCCCAGCCGACGGCCTGATTGCCGATCAGCGAGCTGCCGGTGATGTCAAAATTCGCGTAGAGGGCGCTCAGCGCGCCGCCGTTGGAGCAGATATTGCCGCTGAAGATGTCGTGGGTGATGTAGACGGGGCTGCTCATGTACATGCCGAGGACGCGGATCGCCCCGCCGCCGAGGTCGGGACCGTACGCGTAGCACCAGTTGTCGACGAACGCGGAGTTGACGACCTTGAGCTGGCCGCCCTCAGCCCAGATGGCGCCTCCGCCGTAGATCGTCGTGCTGCTCTGCCGCGCGGCCGCGTAACCGTCCTTGAACGTCAGGTTCTGCACGACGAGCTGCGGCCACTGCTGTTCCCAGCAGACCTTGGTGGTGTATTTCAGGCTGGGGTCGCAGGTGTTCATATACAGGATGCGGATCTTGCCGCCGCCGCTCAGCGTCACCTTGCCGCCGCCGTCGAGCACCACCCTTTGGTGGGTGTTCACGACCTTGGCCGTGGCGGTCATCGTGATCGTGACGGGTTTGGGCCCGCAGTTGAAGGTGATAATGCCGCCCTCGGCGACCGCTTTGACCACCGCGGCGGACGTGCAGCTGGCGGGCGTGCCGACGCCGATGACGTGGTTGGGGTCGCTGGTGTTAACCGCGCGGCCGGCCGGCGGAACGTAGGCAGGCCCGTTCGGACTGCCGACGTCGAGCGGGCCGCTCGAATACGCGGCCAGGGTTTGGGGTGCCGGCGCGATGGACGCCGGGCAAGACGCCACGCCGATCGCAATCAGAGCTGCCAGACTGCCCACACCCACGCGTCTGCCCAGGAGCATGCCGGAGCCGCACTTCGACCGAATGGCGCCCCACGAAATATTCACACTAATTTCCCATCAGCGATAGATAGGCCGATGACAAGATCATGGCACTTACGGATAGACGGGACAGCCTCAAACGACCGAGGCAATTCAGCCCGGCGGAATCTCGGCTGCGCAAGCATCAGCCCCGTGAACACTCCGCATGGCTTCCCGAATCCGGATCCTAGCACGCGGCCGGTCGTTCAGTTCGTCACTATGGCCCACACGTGTTTCATGAGCCCCGGGAATTTCTGTCCCTTTCGGAAGGTATTCCTGGATAAGGCCGCTGGCGCTCTTGTTCGTACCCTTAGCGCACATTCAGGCTCTCCTGCTCTAGCGCGGACAAGGCTAGCGGAACCCAGCCACTGTCCCAGCGGTGAGCCATCAAAGTAGGTGTCTGCGTGGTATGAGCCATGCCGTCCGAGGCGAGCAGCGAGTTGTAGTCCGACACGTCGGTCTCGAACCTGTTGTATCCGCCGATCCAGATCCGGTCGCTGCGGACAAACGGCGTCTTGTACGCGTTAAGGAACGCGGATGTAAGGCGGTAGTTCGCCTGATAGTTCGCATCTGAACCGTATTCGGCCTCTTCACTCGTACCGAAAGCGTCATAGCTTGCCATGTCAGCCGGGAAGTCCCATGACGCCGCGAGTGTGAACAGATCGGGGTACTTCAGCAGCAGATCCTGTGCACCCAGGCCTGATTTAGAGAACCCGAGCAGCCAGATCTGCTCGGTGCCGGTGGTGGCCAGGTTCGCCCTCACCCATGGCTCCAGTTCCGACGTCATAAAGGTCTCGTACTGGAGATCTGGATTGTTCGGATTATTCGCGTACCACGGCTCGATTGCGAAAGAAGGCTCGATGACCGTCAGGTTGTACTGATTCTGGGCGTTGGCAGCCTCAACCGTAGCCATGCCATCTCCATAGCTAGTACCTAGGCCGGCCTCGACAGGAAGCACGAAGAGGAAATTATGCGCGACCCCCGGTGCCGGATCCGTGGGACGCAGGACTCGCAGGATCTGCGGTCCGTAGCCGTCGTCAGCGGATATCATGTTGTACGACTCGACGCCGGCTGCGTTCGTGCTGAGGTAATCAGCTTCGAAACTAGCAGTGCCACCTGACCAGTTGCTGGCCGCCGCTGTGCCAGAGGCGAGAATGCCGGGAGCGCCTGTGGCCCAGCTGGCGTCGTAGAGAGCGATTCTCTCGACGCCATTCTCGAGAAACGAGAGCGTCGAGCCAATCACCACCAGCTTCAGCTGGGTCCCAGCAGTCAGCGGACCAGACCTGTAGGTGTTGCCAAGCTGCGCAAAGTAACCGTCGGTCCGCTTGAACAGCATGAGCTCCGGACTGCCGTCGTTCCAGTAATAGATACCGGCATATCCGTCCTGCCCGCCATCTTGGAGCCGCACCGCCGGGCCTATCCACTGCTCTCCCGTCAGCTGCGCGGACGTCACATCGACTTGCGAGTACTGATTGCTGCTGTAGCTTTCAGCAGTCCATATGTCGCCAGTTACCGTTGAGGCGTTAGTGCCGGCCGCGGCCTGCGAGGAGACAGTCAGGCCGCCAGCACTGATGTCGGTCCAGTTGGCACCGAGAGGCCCGTCAGGCTGGTCGAAGTCGTCCGAGCCGCCAACAGAAGAGGTGGCCACGTTGTCGTCGTTTTGATGGCCCGAGACCGTCCCAGCCAACGCCGCCTGGGGCAGCAGCACAGTCAGCGTGCTAACCAGCAGACAAAAGATGACAAAGGTCACAAGACGTGGGCTCATGCTTTGCGGCCTGCCGTGAAGCGCCATCACACAATGATTGTAGCGTTGGAGGCGCTGATCAAGAGCTCGCGGCAATGATAGTCATGAACATTTCCTCTCATTTACTTTAAGTTGTCATCACCATCGTCACAGATATTTCTCCCATCCCCCAGAGGAGAATTCCCTGTCTAGAGGGAGGCTTTTTCCCCGTTCCTTTGGACCTGGTTATTCCGGCCCGGGTCTTTTGGCCTGGTTTCCTTTCCCGCCGGGTCTTCCGGCCCGGGCCCTACGTCCCCGCGTCGCGGACTTCGGCGACGGCGGCGAGGGCTTGGCGGGCGGCGGGAACGTTGTGGACGCGGAAGACGCGCGCGCCGAGCCAGGCGCATATGGCCAAGGTGGCGATCGTCCCCTCGGCGCGCTGCCCGACCGGCAGGGCGAGGGTCTCGCCGATGAAGTCCTTGTCCGCGACCGCGACCAGGACCGGCCAGCCGGTGCCGGCTAGCTCGCCCAGGCGCCGGGTGAGCTCGAGCGATTGCCACGTGTTCTTGCCGAAGTCGTGCGTCGGATCCACGAGGATGGCGGACGGGCTGACTCCTGATACCACGGCCCGTTCGGCATAATTCGTGACGTAGGCCGTCACCTCGCGTACGACGTCGCGGTACGCGGGCCGATGCGGGCGGGTGCGGGGTGGCAGGCCGCCGGCGTGTGAGCAGACCAGCCCGATACGGTGCCGGGCCGCAACCTCGGCGAGCCGGGGATCGACACCGCCCCAGGCGTCGTTGAGCAGGTCCGCGCCCGCCCGGGCGACCACTTCGCCCACCTCGGCGCGCCAGGTGTCGACGCTGATCACGACGTCAGGGTGCCGCTCGCGCACCGCCGCGACCAGGCCCGCCACCCGATCGATCTCTGCGGCCGGGCTCACCTCGTCGCCCGGCCCGGCTTTCACGCCGCCGATGTCGACGATGTCGGCCCCGTCGGCCACCGCCTGGCTGGCCGCGTCCAGAGCGGCGCCGAACTCCCGGGTCGTCCCGCGGTCGAAGAACGAATCGGGCGTCCGGTTGACCACGGCCATGATCCCGAACGAGCCGTGGTTCCACTCCCGGGTGCCCAGCCGCAGGATCCGGGGGCGTTCGGCGGGGCAGGAGTATCCCACCGCAGGAGGCTATAGCACTCGTGCGGTTCGGGAAGAATCTCTACGTGCGATTTCTCAACGGGACGACACCCCAGCATGACCTGACCTACAGCGACGTCTTCATGGTGCCGAGCCGGTCGGCGGTGGGCTCGCGGCTGGATGTGGACCTGGCCACCACGGACGGCAGCGGCGCCACCATCCCGATCGTGACGGCCAACATGACCGCGGTCTCCGGGCGACGGATGGCCGAGACCGTCGCGCGGCGCGGCGGCCTGGCCATCTTGCCCCAGGACATCCCGGCCGACGTGGTGGCCGACGTCATCACCTGGGTCAAGTCCCGTGATCTGGTGGTGGAGACCGCGCTGACGCTCGCGCCGGCCGACACCGCGGGCGATGCGCTGAGCCTGCTGCCCAAGCGGGCGCACAACGCGGTGGTAGTGGTGCAGGACGGGCGACCGGTCGGCGTGGTCACCGAGG
>Ga0224549_1000166_pt1 | contig 7734 bp, 7 predicted proteins | sample 714P315metaG_FD_179903 | JGI IMG/M metagenome (GOLD analysis project Ga0224549, IMG submission 179903) | Peat soil microbial communities from Stordalen Mire, Sweden - 717 P3 1-5 | ecosystem: Environmental > Terrestrial > Soil > Wetlands > Peat | place: Sweden: Norrbotten County, Stordalen Mire...
AGGATCTGGACCTCGACGTGCCGGGCCCGCTGGACGTAGCGCTCGAGCAGGATCTCCGGCGAGCCGAAGAAGCGCTCGGCCCGCGACCGCGCCGTCTCGAACGCGGCCTGCAGGTCGGCCGGGCCGGCCGCCACGCCCATGCCGATCCCGCCGCCGCCGGCCGCGGCCTTGACCATCACGGGATAGCCGATCCGGTCCGCTTCGGCCAGCGCCGCGGCGACGTCGGTGACGGGCTCGCGGCTGCCCGGGGACACGGGCACGCCCGCGCGCTCCATCAGGTTCCGGGCCCGGATCTTGTCGCCCATCTGCTCGATCGCGGCCGGATCCGGGCCGATCCAGGTCAGGCCGGCCGCCATGACCTGGCGGGCGAAGTCCGCGTTCTCGGCCAGGAAGCCGTAACCCGGATGGACCGCCGCCGCCCCGGTCTGGCCCGCCGCCTCGATGATGGCCGCGGCATCCAGGTAGCTGCTAGCGGGCGGGGCGGGACCGATGCGCACCGCCTGGTCGGCCTCGCGGACGTACGGCAGGTCCGCGTCGGCGTCGGAGTACACCGCGACGGCCCTGATCCCCATCCGGCGGGCCGTCCGTATCACCCGCCGGGCGATCTCGCCCCGGTTGGCGACAAGCACGGAATTGAGCATCAGGCCAGCCTAGTGGCGCGGGTTAGAGCTGAATAACCGACCTGCGGTTCACCACGCGGCTCAGCGCCTCGACCGCTTCTGGGTCATACTCGCTGGCCGTGTCCAGCCGGAGCTGCTGGACGGCCGCGGCCGCGCGGCCGGGATCCAGCGAGCTGCCCACCAGGTCGTCGAAGGCGTTGGCGGCCTTGATGATGCGGCTGCGCAGCGGCGGCCGGGACGGCTCACCATCTGGGCGGCCCGGGCGGCCCCGGTAGCCCTCGTGCGCCACCTCGACGCCGCGATAGGGCTCGTTCTGCCGGCGGACGATCTCGGCCACCGAGCCGAGGACCTGGGCCTGCTGGATCACCTCGGCGCCCAGTTCGGCGATGCGCTGCTGGTCCTGGCGGGAGACCAGGACGGTGGCCCCGCCGGGGATCGGGTCGGCCAGCGACAGCTGGCCGATGTCGTGCATGAGCGCGGCGTACTCGAGCTCGAGCAGCTGCGGCTCGTGGATGCCGAGTTCCCGGCCGACGGCGACGGCCAGCCGGCTCACCCGCTCGGAGTGGCCGGGTTCCACGTACCCGCCGATCTCGGTGACCTTGGCCAGCGCCCGGACGGTCTGCAGGTAGGTGGCCCGGATCCCGGCGTAGCGGCGGAACGCTACCTGGGTGACCAGCAGCGGCGCGGTGAACACGGCCAGCGCCGCCAGTCCCATGACCTCGGCGGCGAACGCGATGAGCAGGCCCGAGGCCCCGACCGCCGCGCCCAGCGGGAGCTGGACGCGCATCTCGTCGACCAGCGCGACCCGGAACCTGGCGCGCTGCTCGTCGACCCGCAGCAGCGCGGTGAGCACCGCCTCGAGCAGCAGCGCGAGCACGGCCAGGGCGGTCATCAGCGAGAAGGCCAGGCCCCAGTGGTAGGCCACGGCGCTATTCCCGGCGAGCGGGCGGAAGATGAAGGCCACGCAGGCGACGCAGAGCAGGCGGATGGACATCCCGCCGACCTTGGCCGGGCGGCCCACGGCCAGGTGCGGCAGCGCGCCGACGATCATGCCGATGGCGGTGACCGTGACCACCTGTTCGGCGGTGTGCTGAGCCGGATGATCGCCGACCCGGATGAGCAGGGCGTAGGCGAGCGCGCCGGCCATCCCGATCGGGGCCGTCTCCCGGTCGCCCGGCAGGTTGAGCCGCAGCACCTCGCCGAACGCGATCAAGATGCCGAACGCGACGGCGGTACGCGGGTCCCGCAGGCCGTCGGCGGCGGTCTGGGCCACCGAGGCGACGAGCACCACGCCGGCCGCGACGGCGAGCAGCAGCAGGCCCGAATCCCTGACCTGCCAGGGAAACCGGCGCAGCTCGTGTCGTCGTTCGGTCATGGGTCTCAGAGGCTGTCGATCACCCGGAGCGGCGCACTGGGGTCGTCGTGGTCCTGAGCGGCGACGGTGGTCAGGTCGTCGGCCGCGAGCAGGGGCGGCTCGGGGCGCTGCCAGCCGTCGCGCTTGATCGCGGCCACGAAGGCATCCACGAACGCCGGGTCGAACTGCGTGCCGGACCACTTCCGCAGCTCCGCGATCGCCTCCTCGACCGGGCGCGCGCCGCGGTAGGACCGGGTGGAGGTCATGGAGTCGAAGGCATCGGCGACGGCCAGCACCCGGGCGAACTCGGGGATCTCGTCGCCGGCCAGGCCCATCGGATAGCCCCGGCCGTCGATCCGCTCGTGATGGTGCATGATCCCGGCCAGGGCCTCGTCGAGGAACCCGATCTCGCGGACGATGTCCAGGCCGCGCATCGGGTGCAGCTGGATCGCCGCGTACTCCTCCTCGGTGAGCTTCCCGGTCTTCTGCAGGACCTTGGTCGGCACGCCGAGCTTGCCGACATCGTGCAGCATGCCCGCGTACCCGATGGCCTCGACCCGCTCACCGCGCATGCCGATCTCCCGCGCGATCATCACCGAGCCGCGGGAGACCCGGTCGCTGTGCCCGCGGGTATAGAAGTCCTTGGTCTCCACCGCCTGGCAGAGCGCGCCCACCGTGGCCTCGTAGGCCTGCTGCTGCTCGGCGATCTGGGTCACGGCCCAGCGGGCCACGAACAGCGGGATCAAGATGAGCACCGGGGCGAACACCCCGGCCACGCTCCACAGCGCGGCGATCAGCAGCCCGAACGCGCCGTAGCCGAGGTCCGAGGCGATCAGCTTGACGCTCATGCCCAGCGGCGCACGGCGGCCGGCCAAGTCGCGGTCGCTGGTCAGCCAGAGCACGCCCGCGAGCAGCACGTGGTTGGTCACCGCGTGCACCACGGCGGCGACCACGAACGGGCCGATCACCTTGGGGAACGAGTGGGAATCGGGGGTCCCGACGGTCCCGTGCAGGGCGACGAAGGCCCGGCCGGCCAGATACGCGGACAGGGCCATCATGCCGGTATTGAACGTCCGCTGGGCGAGCGACGGACCGCGCCGCAGCCCGAAGATGGTGCAGGCGCCCACCAGGGCCGCGCCGACCGGGCCGAGCAGGACCGCGGCGGCCAGGGTCGCGGAGGAGTTAGGCGACCAGGCGAGCTGCCGCGGACGCAGCAAGGTGGCGGTCGACTCGAAGACCACGAGCAGCAGACCGAGCACCGCGACATTCCGCCACCAACGGATATCGCCGAAGGGGCCACGAATGAGCACGATCGCGGCGGCGAGCACCACCACCCCGACGTATAGCCGTGCGGCCCACGAGAGCCTAGCCAAGCCCTCGCCCCTCACAGCCAGGAGCGTGGAACGCGGGCTATGCCCCAACCCCTTATCCCCACGTGCTCCCGCACAGGGCGGTCTGACCGACCCCGCCCGCCGTCACCTCACGCGCTATTCCACTGGATGGACGCATGGAGCCGACCTCCCTCACGTGCGACTACCTACAGCTCACCGGGTATCGTCCAAGGTCAAGGATAACGTGGCCACAACGGATATCGCAGGCCCAATCTCATCGTGAACCAATCGTGAGCTTGGTCGTCACAATGGGCAATCAAATGTGGCACGTGTTGCGCAATTGTCCCAGTTCTGGCAAATCGAGCGCCTGGCGACTACTCGGCGAACTCGATCGTGGCCCGGACTTCGCGGATACGGACCAGAATCTTCGCGCGCAGGTCGGCGGGCGCCGGGTCGCAGCCGCAGTGCTTGGCCACGAGCCGCTTAACCGCCTCCTCAAGGCCGTACTCGCGCAGGCAAGGGCCGCATTCGTCCAGGTGCTGGCGGATCTTCGCGCAGTCCACGTAGCCAAGCTCGCCGTCTAGGTAACCGTAGACCCGCTCCAGTACCTCGGTGCACGGCGTCTCATGGGGCTTTCCGCAGCTCATCGCCCTTCCTCCCCGGGCAGGGAAGCGTCAGAGCCGGTACGCGCCAAGCCGCGCTCCGACGCGTAATCCTGGAGCAGTTCCCGCAGCTGCCGCCGGCCGCGGTGCAGACGTGACATCACGGTACCGATCGGCGTTTCCATGATGTCGGCGATCTCCTTGTACGCGAAACCCTCGACGTCGGCCAGGTAGACCGCGATCCTGAATTCCTCAGGGAGCGCCTGGAGCGCCTCCTTGATGTCGGAATCGGGCAGCCGTTCCAGCGCTTCGGCCTCGGCCGACTTCAATCCCCCCGAGGTGTGCGACGCCGCCCGGGCCAGCTGCCAGTCCTCGACCTCTTCCGCGCCGGAGCGCTGCGGCTCGCGCTGTCGCTTGCGATAGGTATTGATAAAGGTGTTGGTCAAGATCCGGAACAGCCACGCCTTGAGGTTCGTGCCCTGCTGGAACTGGTGGAACGAGGCGTACGCCTTGGCGAACGTCTCCTGGACCAGGTCTTCGGCGTCCGCCGGGTTGCGAGTCATCCGAAGCGCCGCGGAGTACAGCTGGTCCAGGAAGGGCAGCACCTCCTGCTCGAAGCGCTCACCGCGCTCTTCGAGAGTCTCCGGAACGGGACTCACCCCCTCGGGGTCGTACGGAATCGCGCTGCTGGGGTGCAGAGCATATGAGGGGGAGGATACCGCGCCCGGGTACGGAGCGAGTTTCAGCATGCCACGAGGTGGCGAGGCTACTGCCATGCCGCGTTCAACACGAGGGCGCGGCCCGTCATTCCGAGATCGGTCCCGGCCGGCAGGTGAGAAAGCCGCCCTGGCCGGGAAAGCTAAGGTCCAAAGGCGTCCCCGCTGCGGGGAGCGCCGAGTCAGGAGCCCGGGCCCGTGCTTCATGCGGCCACCGCTATCATCGCGCCGGATACTGATCATCTTCCGGCCTACTGGCAATTCCACGACGCCGTGGCGCAGGCGCAACTGCTGGCCTGGCTGCCGCGCGCGCGGCACACGATCGTGGACGTGTCGGGACCGCGCTCGCCAGCGGCGGAGCTGGCCGCTGCGGTTGGCCATCGAGTGCTGCGCGTCATCGACGACACCGCCGCGAGCCAACGGGCCGACCGGACCGACGAGCGAGGAACGAGCGAGCCCCCCCGCGAGCCAAAGGGCACCGGCGCCGGCTGGACTGACGAGCAAGGAACGAGCGAGGAGGGAAGGAGGCGCCTTAAAAGGCGACCGGAGGCGAGCGGGAAAATAGAGCTGGTGGCCGAGTCCTATCGGCTGTCGTTCCTGGCCGACGAGTGTGTGGATGACGTCCTGGCCGAGGACCGGGCGCTGTCCACGCACCTGGCCGCCGAGACGATGATCGCCGAGATCGCGCGCGTGCTGCGCCCGGCCGGGCGGGTGCTGGCCTGCGTCGACTCACTCGTGCTCGGGATGGCGGTGCTCGCCGACCAGAATCACTGGGCCCATCTGGTCGACCTGCCGCATGCCGAGGTGGTGCTGGTGCCCTGGCCGGACGGCACCATCACCCGCTGCTACGGCCCCGATCAGGCGCGCGAGCTGTTCAGCGGGGCGGGCCTGACGGTGGACTGGATCCGGCCGCGCACCGTGTTCTCCGAGTCGATGGTCACGCACGTGCTGCGCCGCGCCCCGGGCAGCCTGGCCAAGCTCGTCCGCGCCGAACTCGAGGCCCGGTCGGATGAGTCACTCGGCGCGCAGCTGGTGATCTCAGCCAGCAAGACGGGCTGAGTTGACGGTATTGACTCCGGGGGGACGACCCCCGCGAGCCCCCCGAAAAGGACTGACCGGTCCGGCGCGCTAGCGGCGGCGCGCGTACTTGGCCTGGCAGCCGACGCAGCGGGCCGCGTCCGGTCGCGCGTCGAGCCGGCCCTCGGGAATATCGCCCCCGCAGTCGATGCATCGCCCGTAGGTGTTCTCCTCGACCCGCACGAGCGCAGCGAGCACCTCGTCTCGCTGGCCGCGGGCCGAATGCAGGATCGCTTCGGTGCGATCGGCCTCGGACAAGGAGGATCCCGCGTCGGCCGAGTCCTGCGGATACCCCGCCCCGGCCAGGGGCGGGGGACGCTCGCCCTGCAAGATGGATATCGACCGGTCCAGGTCGGCGCGCATCTCCTCAAGGCGCTTACGGGCGATCGTTATCTCCACTGGTGTCCTCGCCTCCCGTCCGCGTGCACTGTGCAAGCCAGGCTCGGGTGAGCCGCGGCCGCGTGCCGCGGACTCAGAACAACTCGCCGGGCGGCCGCTCCTGGTCGGCGGGCAGCGAGACGATGAGCTCGGGTCCGTTGTTCCGCACGGAGTTGACAGCCGTTGAAACGGGATGCGACGTGAGGCCGCCGGCCATCGCGGGCAGCATCGTCGCTTGAAGCTGGCCAGCCTCGGAGTTGTCCGGGTTAAGCCAGTCGGCCCAGTGGTCTTGAGCGATCACCATGGGCATGCGGTCGTGGATCTGGCCGACATCGTCGGTCGCCTGGGTCGTGATAATCGCGGCCGTCCACAGCCAGGCGCGTTCATGATCATCGGGCAGGGCCTCATCCCGCCAGAGCTCGTAGAGCCCGGCGAAGGCTAGCGCACCACCGTCCTTCCGGTAGATGTAGTAAGGCTGCTTCCGCTTTTTCCCGTCCTGCGTTACGGCCTGCCATTCGTAGTAGCCGTCGGCGGGAAGAATGCAGCGGCGCCGGGTGAAGGCACGCCGGAACGAGGGCTTGACCGCGACGGTCTCGGCGCGGGCATTGATCAGCCGGCCGCCGCCCGAGGCGTCCTTGGCCCACCACGGGACCAGGCCCCAGCGCACCACGCGCAGCTCACGAGCCGGTGACTGCTCCGGCTCCTGATCGCGCTCCTGGTCATGCTTCTGGTCGTGCTTCTCGTCACGGGGGCGTCGCTCCATGACGGCGTACACCCGCTTGGTGGGCGCCACGTTGTAGTCCGGATCGGGCTCCGAGTCAGGTCCGTCGGCGACACGGTCGCGCTCGATGCTGAACTCCTCCAGGAGCTCAAGGCGCTTACGCGCCGACACGAAGCGACCGCACATGCAGACTTCCCCTTCATTTCATGGAATAGAATCCGAACGTCCCGTTAATCACGGATTGGCATTTCATAACCGGAATCCCCCTTCGCCAAACCGCCGGCCGCCGGGTTCCTGAGGCCGGAGGCCGAATGGTGGGGCCCCGGCCGTTGCCAGCAGCGTTGTCCCCCGGGGCAACACAGTACGCTCAACGCTATGCATGACGACCAGGACGGGACTTGGGCCGCGCCCGCCGCGGCCGGTCCGGTCAGCGCCCGGATCTGGCTGCCCGCGTCCAAGTCCATCACCAACCGGGCACTGGTCCTAGCCGCCCTGTCCGACCGGCCGGCCCGGATCGCGAACCCGCTGCGGGCCAGGGACACCCTGCTGGCGGCGGCCGCGCTGCGGGCCATGGGGACCGAGGTCGCGGACGACGTGCAGGGATCGCCGGCGGGCTGGCGGGTTACCGCCGGACAGCCGCCCGCGGGATCGCGGGTCAGCGTCGACGTGGGTAACGCGGGGACGGTCATCCGGTTCCTGCCCGCGGTCGCCGCGCTGACCTCGGCGGCGGTGCACTTTGACGGGGACGAGCGCATCAGGCAGCGGCCGGTAGGCCCGATCCTGGCGGCGCTGCGCGAACTCGGCGCCCACATCGAGGACGGCGGCCGGGACGCGGCCCCGTTCACCGTGCTCGGCCAGGGCCGGATCCGCGGCGGCACCGTCACCCTGGACGCGTCCGGCTCCTCGCAGCTGATCTCCGGACTGCTGCTGGCGGC
>Ga0224549_1000170_pt1 | contig 7683 bp, 7 predicted proteins | sample 714P315metaG_FD_179903 | JGI IMG/M metagenome (GOLD analysis project Ga0224549, IMG submission 179903) | Peat soil microbial communities from Stordalen Mire, Sweden - 717 P3 1-5 | ecosystem: Environmental > Terrestrial > Soil > Wetlands > Peat | place: Sweden: Norrbotten County, Stordalen Mire...
AGCCAGGCGGTCACCCCGTCCACCGGTGTCCCGATCACACTCGGAGTGATCCTCGTCCTGTACGCCATCTTGACCGTGGTCTCGATCGGCGTTCCGATGGCCATGTCACGGCGGTGGCGGCGGGGGACGGCCGCCGAAGAGGAGTCCGAGCAGGTGCCGTACGGCCCCTCGCCGGCCGGGGCGCCATGAGCCCTACGCCGGAGGACATCGCGGCCGCCGCGATCCTGGTGGTGGTCCTCGCCGCGTACGCGCTGTTCGGCGGGGCGGACTTCGGCGGCGGGATCTGGGACCTGCTAGCGGGCGGCCCCGAACGCGGCGCGGCCGCTCGGGAACTCATCGACCAGTCCATCACGCCGGTCTGGGAAGGCAACCACGTCTGGCTGGTCTTCGTCCTGGTGGTGCTGTGGACCTCGTTCCCGCCCGCCTTCGCCGCCGTCATGACCGCGCTGTTCGTCCCGCTCAGCCTGTCCCTGCTGGGAATCGTCCTGCGCGGGGTCGGATTCGCCTTCCGGCATACCGCGCAGCGGCTACGGATGCAGCAGTTCACCGGCGCGACGTTCGCCGCCGCCTCGTTGATCACACCGTTCTTCATGGGCACCGTCGTCGGGGCCGTCGCCACCGGGCAGGTGCCGGTACACCCCGCTGGTAACGTGCTGGCCGCCTGGACCTCGCCCACCGCCATCCTTACCGGGTTCCTGTTCGTCGCCGCCTGCGCCTACCTCAGCGCGGTGTTCCTCGTCCTGGAGGCCCGCCAGCGCGGGCACCAGGACCTGGTGCGCTACTTCTCGCTGCGCGCCACCGCGGCCGGGGTGGTCACCGGTGCGCTCGCCGGCGGCACGTTCGCAGAACTGTCGGCCAGCTCGCCCTACGTCTACGCCCGCCTGACCGGCATCGCCCTGCCGCTGGTGGCGGTCTCCATCGCCGCGGGGATTGCCGTGCTGGGCATGCTCTGGCTGCGCTGGTACCACGCCCTGTTCCTGCGGGTGACGGCCGCGATCGCCGTGGCGACCGTGGTGGGGGGCTGGGGACTGGCCCAGTACCCCTACCTGGTCCCCACCTCGCTGCCGCTGGCCGCGGGCAGCGCGCCCACCGGGTCCCTGGTGGGGGTATTCGTCGTCGCGGGCCTCGCGCTGCTGCTCGTGGCGCCCGCGTTCGCCCTGCTCTACCTCCTGCAGCAGCGGCGCGTGCTGACGGAAGCCGATACGGACGCGGACCTGCGGCTCGCCGCTCAGGTCGATCGAGCCCCTCGCGGCCGGCCCGCGGCCGCCCCGGCGCCGGCCGGGACCTCGATCACGAGGGCGCTGGTGCTGGCCGTGCTGGCCGTCAGGGTGATCAGGGATGTCTTCTCACGCTCTCGCCGCCGGTGACGCCCGTCGCTGAATCCGGGCCCGCGCTCGGTAGCGTGGAGGAATGCTGCTCGCTGAGAACCTGCTGCTCCTAGTCACCGATGATGCCAGCGGCCGGCTGTATGTTCGCACGGACCCGCTGGATCCAGCACTGGCCGGCGCGAACCTGATCGAGCTCACCATGATGGGCAAAGTGGACCTGTCGGGTGAGGGAAGTGCGGGCAAGCCGGGCCGCCTCATCGTCTGTGAAACCTCCCCGGCCGGTGATGAAGTCCTCGACGCGGCGTTGCGGATCGTGCTGGCGCGTACCGGGCACAGGCCATCTGCGGTGATGAGGCCGTTGGGCAGGGACCTGCGGCGGACGCTGTATGAACGGCTGGCCGCCGCCGGGGCGGTCCGCGCTGAGCCGGCCAGGGTCCTGGGAGTGTTCCCGGTCCGCCGGTGGCCGGCCCAGGATGCCGGCCACGCGGCGCAGGTCCGCCGGCTGGTGACCCAGGCCCTGGTGCAGCAGGCAGCGCCGGATCTGGGCAGCGCGGTACTCATCGCCCTGGTGCACGCCCTCAAGTGCGAGCACAAGATTGTCGATCCGCGGCTATCGGGCCTGTCCAGGCGGGAGCTCAGGGCCCGGGCTGAGCAGATCGCCCAGAGCAGCTGGACCTCGCAAGCCCTGCGCCAGATGATCGATGCGACAACCGCCGCGGTCAAGTCGGCTGCGGCCGCGGCCGCCAGCGCGGGTTAGCATCGCGACCGCCGGCACGGACGTCAGGTCCCGGTCACCGAGACCAGCGGTCCGGCCGGAGAGGGCACGAGCAGGCGTCGCGTCGCCTCCAGACCCCAGTCGTCCAGCTCAGCCAGGCCGTCCCCTGACGAGCGCAGGCCGCCGAATCGCCGGATGGTCTCGGCCCAGGCCTCCCGCCGCTGCACACCGGGCCTGGCCAAGAGGCAGTCGGGGTCGTTGACCCAGAGCCTGCCGTGCTGCCAGGCCCGGGCGACGACGTTCCTGGTGGCGTTGCGCCCCGACGGCTTCGTCGGGTGGCCGTCCGGCGGCTCGTAGCGGGCGTCGATGTCCGGGCCGACCCGCATCGCGTCGACCAGGCCGACCGAGGGCAGGATCGGCGCCCCGCAGCCGACCAGCACTGCCGTGGGACCGATCGTGTCCCGGATCAGGCGCAGACCGCGCCGGTAGGCTTCCACCCCGCTCACGTCCTCATGGCGCAGGCCCTCGCAGGCGCCCGCGTAGGCGAAGTCGACCTTGAAGTAGTCGATGCCCCACTCCCGCATGGTGCTCAGCACGTCGATGAGGTAGCGCGCGGCACCCGGATGGGTGACGTCTAGGGCCGTGCACTCCTCCCGCACCACGTTCCCCGCGGACACCGGCTCCGAGGTCTGCGGGCTGCGCACCGCCCACTCCGGGTGCCGGGCGAGCAGCTCGCTGCTCCTGCCGATCAGCGCGGGCGCGATCCATATCCCGGCCCGGCGGCCGGCGCCGCGGATCCGGCGCACCAGGTCGGGCAGGCCGGCGAACCGGCCCGACGGGACCAGCCAGTCGCCCGGTGCGGCCTGGTAGCCGTCGTCGATCTGCACCACGCGCACCGGCAGCCGCAGGTCGTCCATGGCCGCGAGGTTCGCCGTGATGTCCGCCTCGGTCACGTTGGCGTAGTACTGGTACCACGAGCACCAGACCGGCGGGATCTGCCGCAGGCTGCCGCGCGCTACGCCCGCCCGCGCAGCGAACCCCTCGCCCCACCGGCACAGCGCGCCCGTCAGCCCGCCCGGTTCCTGGTCCGTTATCTGGCTGACCGGTCCGTCGGCCGTGACTTGGACGTACCCGTTCAGGACCCGCGCCTGTATGACCGGAACAGAACGTGACGCGTCCTGCCCCGCGAACAGTGCCACCGGCCCTCCAGTGCCGGGGTCCAGGGCGAGCAGCCCGGAGCCCTGGTGCACGCCGGGCGGCGGCGATGCGCCGTACTGGCAGTCGATCGCGAGGGAGTCCGGTGGCGGGACGGCGGGCGCCGCGGTCACCGGCAGGATCTCGGTGGCGCTCCATGACTGCCAGCCCTCGGCGTAGACCGCGGCCCGGTCCGGGTCGACGGGCACCCGAGCAATCTCGCGCTGCGGAGGCCGCGTCATTCGTCCGGGCTCGCGAGGGGCAGCAGCGGGCCGCTGCCGTTAGCGATGGCGTAGAGCCAGCACCGCGCCTGGTGACCGGGGGACACGTCCATGTCCTCCGGGTGACGCGTGCAGATGTCCGTCGCGAACGGGCACCGGGTGCGGAACCTGCAGCCGGTACCCAGGTCGGCCTCGCGCTCCTCCGCGGCCCGCGCGGCCCGCGCCGACTGGCGCTTGGCGCGAGCGGCGGCCAGCACCGCACGGGAGGCCGTGGGGTCCGGCGCGGCCCGGGAAAGGATCTGGGTATAGGGGTGCGACGGGTGCAGGATCACCTCGTCGCTCGGGCCTCGCTCGACGATCTCGCCCCGGTACATCACGACGATCTCGGACGAGAAGTGCCGCGCGGTCGCCAGATCGTGCGTGACGTAGAGCAGGGCGAGGTTGCGGTCCGCCTTCAGCCGGTCGAGCAGGTTGAGGATCTCCAGCCGGATCGAGACGTCGAGCATGGACACCGGCTCGTCGGCGAGCAGCACGTCGGGGTCGGTCGCCAGCGCCCGCGCGATCGCCACCCGCTGCCGCTGCCCGCCGGACAGCTCGTGCGGGTGCTTCGCGGCGATCTCATCGGGTGGCGTCAGGTTGACCGAGCGCAGCAGATCCGCCGTCGCCGTATCCAGGGCGGCGCCGCGCAGATGACGCTGGCGGAGCTGCAGCGGCCGGCGCAGATGGTGCGCGACGGTGTGCATCGGGTTCAGCGAGGCGAACGGATCCTGGAAGATCATCTGAACCCGGTGCCGGTAGGCCCGCAGGGCCGCACCGTGCCGGGCCGCGGGCTGGCCGTCGAGCAGGATCTCACCCGCCGTAGGCTTCACGAGCTGCCCGATCGCACGAACGACCGTCGACTTGCCGCTGCCGCTCTCGCCGACCAGTGCGAGCGTCTGGCCCTCCTGGAGCGCGAACGAGAGCCCGTCGACCGCCCTGAACCTCGCGCCGCCACGCTGCCGGTACTCGACCGTCAAATCCCGGACCTCGAGCACGCTCACCGCTCGCCTCCGCCGCTCTCCGCGCCGATCGCATCGTCCGCGGTCACCGGGGTCGCGGTGCCGGGTGCTGCCCCGCCGAGCTCGGCCGGCGGGCCGTCCGGCCGGGCATCGGGGTCGTGCAGGTGGCAGGCCACGGTCCAGCGGTCCGCTTCGGCTCCGCCGCGCCGCGCCGCGACCGGCCGCAGCACTGGCGGCACGCTGCGGCACGGGCCGAACGCGTAGGAGCATCGGGGACCGAACGGGCACCCGGCGAAGTGCTCGCGCAGGTCCGGCGGCGTGCCGGGCACGCCGCGCAGCTCGCGCCGGGCCCCGCGGATGTCGGGAAACGAGCGCAGCAAGCCCAGCGTGTAAGGATGCGCTGGAGCCGAGCCGACCCTCTCGGACGGGGCATACTCGATGATCTCGCCCGCGTACATCACCGCGAGCCGGTCGCTGATCTCCAGCAGCAGCGACAGGTCATGGGTGATGAAGATGACGCTGAAGCCGAGTTCCTCGCGCAACCGCTCGATCTCATCGAGGATCTCCCGCTGCACCACCACGTCGAGCGCGGTCGTGGGCTCGTCCATGATGACGACCTCAGGCTGCAGGGCCAGCGCCATCGCGATCATGACCCGCTGCCGCATGCCACCGGAGAGCTCGTGGGCGAAGCCGCGGATTCTCGCCGGGTCGATCCCGACCATCTCGAGCAGTTCGCGGGCGCGCCGGTGGCGGGCGGCCCGGTCCATGGCCGGGCGGTGGGCTTCGAAGATGTCGTCAAACTGCCTGCCCAGGCTGGTGACCGGGTTGAGCGCGTTCATTGCGCTCTGGAAGACCATCGAGACCTTGTTCCACCGGTATCCGCGCAGGCTCTCGCTGTCCAGCGTCATGAGGTCGACCGGGGTGCCGCCGTCCGGGAAGTAGGTGATGCTGCCGCGGGTGAGCTCGGCGGGCGGCCGCAGCATCCGGGTCAGCGCATAGGCGAGCGTGGACTTGCCGCATCCGCTCTCTCCGGCGATGCCGAGCACCTCACCGCGGCGCAACTCCACCGTCACATCACGAACGGCCCGGATCGGCCGCGGCCCGGCATACTCCACGCACACGTGTTCCGCGCGCAGCACCAGATCGCCTGCGGTCATCGCGACTTTCCCGGCCGGTAAACCCGCAGCCGCGGGTTGAGGACCTCATCAAGCCCGAAGTTGATCAGCGCGAGGCCCATGCCGAGCAGCGCGATGCAGGCGCCCGGCGGGATGAACCACCACCACGCGCCGAACGAGAGCGCCTCGTCGTTGTAGGCGATGTTGAGCATGTTGCCCCAGGTGAGCGTCGTCGGGTCGCCGAGCCCGATGAACGCGAGCCCGGCCTGGGTGAGGATCGCGAAGATCATCGCGAAGATCAGGTTGGACACGATCACCGGGAGTTCGTTCGGCAGGATCTCCACGAGAATTATCCGGAACGTTCGCTCGCCGGACGCCCTGGCTGCCAGCACGTACTCGCGGTTGCGGACCGACAGCGTCTGCGCCCGCAGGACCCGCGCCGATGCGGCCCAGCTGGTGAGCGCGATGATCAGGATCAGCGGCAGCAGGCTGTTCGACTTCACGTAGGCCAAGACCAGGATGACCAGCGGCAGCGTGGGGATCACGAGGATCACGTTGGTCAGCAGCGACAGTGCTTCGTCGACGATCCCGCCCGCATACCCGCCGCTGATACCGATCAGGATCGAGATGGCCGTGGCGATCAGGCCGGCCCCCGCGCCGATCTCCAGCGAGGCCCGTGCGCTGACCACGAGCTGCGCGAAGACGTCCTGCCCGATCTCGTTGGTGCCGAGCAAGTGGCTGAGCGACGGCGAGGCCCAGTCGTGAGTGCTGAGGGCGTTCGCGTTATGGACCAGAAACGGGCCGACGATTCCGACTCCGGCGAACACGCCGACGATGCACGCGCAAGCGAGCAGCCTGCGCGACCTGAAGATCTCGCGCAACCGCCCGCCGAGCCGGTGCGCACCCGCGTCGGCGACCCCGGGATCGATCTGGACGACACCCGTGACGCTGCTCATCGGGACAGCCTCGTCCGCGGATCGATAAAGCCGTACAGCAGGTCGACGATGAGGTTCGCGCCGAGCACGGCGAGCGTGATCACCAGGAAGATGCCCTGCATCAGGGGGTAGTCATCGTTTGACACCGCGTCCACGAGCTTGAAGCCGATTCCCGGATAGGAGAAGACGTATTCGACCACGATGGCCCCGCTGACCACGAAGCCCAGCGAGATGGCGAACCCGGCGACGCTGGGCAGCACGGCATTACGGGCCGCGTAGCTGATCATGATCCGGCGCGGCGGCAGCCCCCTGGCCTCGGCCGCGACGACGTAGTCGTCCGACAGCGTAGAGACCATCAGGTTGCGCATGCCGAGCAGCCAGCCGCCGACCGAACTGATCACGATGGTGAGCGCGGGCAGCAGCGCGTGCTGTACGGCCGACCCGAGGAACGCCAGGTTCCAGCCGGGAACAATGTCGGAGTTCGTGTTGTAGCCCTGGCCGGCCGGGAAGATGTGCCAGACGTTGGTCGCGAACAGATAGATCAAGATCAGCGCGAGCCAGAAGTAGGGCATCGCGGTCAGCAGGGTGGTGGACGGGATGATCGCGTCTAGCTTGGAGCCCCGCTTCCAGCCCGCCAGCGTCCCGAGCACGATGCCAAGTACCCAGCTGATCACCGTCGCGGTGCCCACCAGGATGAGCGTCCAGTAGATAGACGAGGCGATCTCGGTGCTGACCGGCGTGGGGAAATCGGTAATCGAGAGGCCGAGCTGCAGGTGGACGAGGCCGTCCAGGTACTGCCAGTACTTCTGGAAGATGTTCCCGGTGCCCAGGCCGAGCAGCCTGGTCAGCACCTGGTCCTCGTCGGTCGGGATGGTGCCGGACTGCGACATCCGCGAGATCAGGATCTCGACCGGGTTCCCCGGGATGAGCCGCGGCAGCAGGAAGTTGATCGTAATCGCTACCCACGCCGCGATCAGGTAGAAACCGAGCTTGCGGAACGCATAACGCACCTGGGCCTCATCCTCCTTAGCGGACTTCGCGGACGGACCGTAACCGGTGGCGCCGCGAGGGGGGGACGCGGCGCCACCGGTCGCTGGTCAGGCTGGCTCACCTGCTCAGCGCCTGCTGCTTTACTACTTCACGGGGACGAGTCGCGCCGCAACCCAGCCAAGGTCCG
>Ga0224549_1000177_pt1 | contig 7573 bp, 9 predicted proteins | sample 714P315metaG_FD_179903 | JGI IMG/M metagenome (GOLD analysis project Ga0224549, IMG submission 179903) | Peat soil microbial communities from Stordalen Mire, Sweden - 717 P3 1-5 | ecosystem: Environmental > Terrestrial > Soil > Wetlands > Peat | place: Sweden: Norrbotten County, Stordalen Mire...
CCCTTGCCGCCAAGCGCGACAAGCGGCGAGATCGGCGGCTACCACTGCTGGGCGGAATTCTATCTGAAGGATTACGGCTGGGTCCCCATTGACGCTTCGGAAGCGTGGAAAGATCCGTCGAAGCGAGAGTATTTCTTCGGTACGCACGATGCAAACCGCGTTCAGTTCAGTGTCGGCCGCGACTTGATCCTGGCCCCGCCACAGGTGGGACCACCGCTGAACTTCTTTGTTTACCCGTACGTGGAAGTGGACGGCAAACCGTTTTCGTCGGTGAACAAGAAATTCTCGTTTCGGGATGCAAGCGCGGCACCCCTCACTGCCGGCGCGATACGGTAGCGTGATGCGCTCGGCGCGAACGTGCAGCCCGCGCTTTCTTTCGCGATAGTATGATTTCCACTAGCGCTCGCGCGGCGGCGCTCAGCGGACGATCCTGGCGGTACACCAAATATAAGTGCCGCTGAATCCGCATTTGCCTTATACGCAACTCGTGCAGATCGCCGCGCGCCAACTCACCTTCCACACACATGCGCGGCACGATGGCCACCCCTCTTTTCATCTCCACGAATCGTTTGATGCTCTCGATGGTCGGGAGTTCCAGCTCCATTCGCAGGGCCACGCGGTGCCGCGCGAACATCTGTATCACTTGTTGGCGATGGGGCGATTTAACAATGTGCGCGACAAAGGTTTCGCCACCGAGCGCGGAAATATCCACCTCCCGCCGCTTGGCGAGCTTATGGCCGGGCCAAACCACCAGAGTGAGCGAGTCCCGATAGAACTTCACGGCGGTCAGTTCCCTTTCCTCGGGCAAGTAGGAAATCACGCCGATATCGAGCTGGTGGCTCAGCAGTTCCCGCGGAATCATGCGCGAAAATACGCGATGAACCCGGACGTGAATGCCCGGGTGGCGCTCGCGAAAACGGTCCAGCGCCGGCAGAAGCGCATGAATCGAGCTTTCATTCACGCCCAGGGAAACTTGCCCGCGCTCCAGCGCTCCCAATTCCCTCAAGCCTTTGCGAGCTTCCTCACGCAGGTTGAGCATGCGCTCGGCATACTCGAGCAGAAGCACGCCCGCGTCCGTCAACGCACGAGCGCCTGAGCCACGCACGAAAAGCGGCTGGCCCACCCAGGCCTCCAGCTTGCGCATGGCGATGCTGATGGCCGGTTGCGTGCGGTACAACTTTTCCGCAGCGCGAGAATAGCTGCGCTCATTCGCCACGGTCTGAAACACGTGGAGCACCGCTAGATCCACGAGATTCCTCCAAGCACCCTGTACAGATATAAAGAAAACTTATATTACATGCAAGAAGTATAAATTTGACATGCTTGGGCATCCGCGGTTCACTCGACGTGTTCGGGAGACCCCATGGAAACTGTGCACATCTTCGATACCACGCTGCGTGACGGCGAACAATCACCGGGTTTTTCCATGAATTGCGGCGAAAAGCTTCTCCTCGCGCGCCAACTGGAACAGCTCGGCGTGGATGTGATTGAGGCGGGCTTTCCAATCGCCTCACCCGGAGACTTAGAAGCAGTACGCGCCATAGCTGCCGAGGTCAAGGGCTCGCGAATCGCCGCGTTAGCTCGCGCGCGCCTGGAAGATGTCAATGCGGCGCTGCGCGCTCTCGAACCCGCAGTCCGGCCGCGTCTGCACGTTTTCTTGGCCACGTCGGACCTGCATTTGGAACATAAGCTGCGCATTACGCGCACAGAGGCCCTCGACCAAGTGGCAAAAATGGTTTGCTATGGCCGCATGCGTTGCGATGAAGTGGAATTTTCCGCGGAAGATGCCAGCCGAAGCGATTTGGCCTATCTCCTCGAAGTAATCGAGGCGGCTGCACGCGCCGGTGCCAGCATCATCAATCTTCCCGACACCGTCGGCTATTCCACGCCTGAAGAGTACGGAGCCATGTTCCGCGCCGCGCGCAAACACCTTGCTGGTTACCCAAGCGTTGTGTTCAGCGCACATTGCCACAACGATCTGGGCCTCGCGGTGGCCAATTCGCTGGCAGCCATTGATGCCGGAGCGCGCCAGGTGGAGTGCACAATTAATGGTATCGGCGAGCGTGCTGGAAATGCTTCACTGGAAGAAGTTGCGGTGGCGCTGCACGTTCGCCAGGCGCGCTATTCCGTTTGCACGAACATCTCGCTCGAGAAGATTTATTCCACCAGCAGGCTGCTCACGTCTGTCACGGGAGTGAGTGTTCCGCCGAATAAAGCCGTGGTGGGGGCCAACGCATTCGCGCATGAAGCAGGCATTCATCAGGATGGGATGCTGAAGAATCCCATGACCTACGAAATCATCGTGCCGGAAAAGGTCGGCGTCCCTTTGCGCAGACTGGTACTTGGAAAACACTCGGGACGCAACGCTTTGCGTGCGCGTCTCGATGAGCTGGGCTATAAGACCACGGACGCCGAACTCGCGGAGTGCTACAAACAGGCGATGGCGCATGCGGATGCTGCCAAGCTGGTAACCGATCGCGATTTGCTTTCGATCATTCACAAAGTCCGCCGCGGTCGCTCGGTAGCTCCCGCAAACGAGGACGTTAGTATCGCAGCGGCGAGTTGAAGAATGTAAAAGCTGCGGATTGTTCGGGGGGAGCTGAAATCCATGAGCAAAATGCGAAAAACGATTGCAGTGCTGCCAGGGGATGGCGTCGGCCCGGAAGTCACCCGCGCAGCCGTTCAACTGCTGGGCGATTGCGCTGCTGTTTTCGAGCACGATTTCCAATTTCGTGAGTTCGCGTTTGGCGGAGCAGCCATCGAGCGGTTCGGCACGCCGCTTCCGGAAGAAACTCTGGCGGGATGCCGCTCGTGCGATGCGATTCTGCTGGGGGCCATCGGCGGCCCTGGGTGGGACTCCCTTCCGCTGCAAGAGCGCCCGGAGGCCGGATTGCTGGGCTTGCGCAAGCAGCTTGGTTTGTACATCAACCTGCGCGCAATTCAGCTGCGGCCAGCCTTGCAAGGAATTTCCCCGCTGCGCCGCGACCGCATCAGCGGATGCGATTTCGAAATCGTGCGCGAACTAGCGGGAGACATTTATTTTGGCGTACACGAGCAGCGCGGCGAAGGAAGCGATGCGAGCGCACGCGACGTGGCATCTTACACGGCATCGGAAATCGAGCGTATAGCGCGCTATGCATTCGAGCGGGCTGCCGCACGAAACCGGCACGTAACCAGCGTGGACAAGGCCAACGTGCTGGCCACTTCCGCGCTCTGGCGAAGTACGGTCACGCGAGTCTCGCGCGATTATCCCGAGATCACGTTGGAGCATTTGTACGTAGACAACGCTGCGATGCAGATCCTGTTGCGTCCCGCGCAATTCGATGTGATTTTGACCGGAAATCTGTTCGGCGACATCTTGAGCGATGAGGCGGCAGCTCTTGCCGGCTCCATTGGATTAATTCCCTCCATGAGCCGTGGCGCTGCAAACCAGCCCGCGCTTTACGAGCCCATTCACGGATCGGCGCCATCGCTCGCCGGTAAGGATGTGGCTTGCCCGCTTGGAGCGATTTTTTCCGCAACGCTGCTGTTGCGGGAATCTTTCGGCCTGGACATAGAAGCGCAATGGATCGAATCGGCGGTAGATCGCGTTCTGGATCACGGTTACCGCACGATGGATATTGCCGAGTCGGTTTCACGCGTACTACGCAGCTCGGAATTCACCGCACACATTCGCGCCGAGTTGCACGAATCGCTAGTCCATTCGGAGCGCTACGGCTGGGGAGTGTAAGCAGTTTGCGCAGGGCTGCCTGCGCCTCGCAGAACGTCAACGTGCATTCGAATTCCACAATTTCTAACTTTTTCTCAATACCAGACAACTCGCGATCATGTCGTGCAAGGCTTGTTTCTTTTCCGTGAATCCAGCCATCATGTAGCCAATGCCTAGCGGAATCAGACCGGTTATAATCTTGGCGAAATAACGCCCGCTTGCACGCGCAAAGTTGATTCGGCGGCCTTCGAGATCCGTCACGATCAATCCGAGCGCCATCTTACCGAGAGTTCCTTGATGCGAAGAGCTCTCCATCCACGCGTAATAGATCCACATCATCACAATCGAGATCGCACATAGCAGGAAAATTATCGCGATAAGCCCCGGCGTAAAAATATCTTCCGGATTATTTGTTTCCCGAATCAAATCCTTGAAATATCCGATCCCAACCGCAGCGATTCCAGCCAGGAGAACGATGGCAAATGCAATTCCAGCGAGAAGCCCGTCAATCAAGTGCGCCACCACCCGCAGCCAGAATCCGGCATAGGCCGACTGGGGAAACCGAGGAGCGGGTGAAACACCGCCATAGGGGCCCGGGATCGGCGGCGCTGGTGTTCCAGAAACCGCGGCGCTCGGTGCCGGAGCGAATGGCGGATTCACAGGCTGGCCACAGGAGGAGCAAAACGCCGCGCCTTGTGCGATTGCAGTCCCACATTTTGAGCAGTACATTTCGCTCCTCAGGTTCCCTTTGGCCGCGAGCTATTCTATAGCTTTCGAATCACGAGCGTGCCGGCGATCATATCGTGCAGCGCCTGCTTCTTTTCAGTGAAACCCGCCATAAGGTAGCCAATTCCCAGCGTAAAAATAGAAATGTAGCGAGCGAAATACCGGCCGGTTGCGCGGCCGAAAGTAATACGGACTCCTGCCAAGTCGGTGACTTCAAGGCCAAGAGCTTTCTTCCCGAGAGTGGCCTGCCACGCCGAGCTCTCCAAAAGTGCGTAGTAAAGCCATTCGAGCACGAGAATTATCAAGAAAAACTTGCGCATAGCAGCGATTAGCGGAAACAAATCCTCCGGTGTTGACGGATGAGTCCGCATCAACTCGCGAATTCCGATGGACCCTACCAACGGCAACGTGAGAATTCCACCTGCAAACTGCAAAACAATTCGGTCGATAATCCAAGCTACGAAGCGAAGCCAAAACCCTGCGTAAGCGACTGCCCGCGCAGCCGGGGCTGGCCAACTCGGCTGGGTGGGCGGCGCATACATCGGCGGTGCGACCGACACTGGGGCTGCGGCGGCGGGTGGAGCAGCAAATGTTGTGGCCATGGGCTGGCCACATGCACTGCAGAACGCTGCGCCTTCCGGTAGATTGGAGCCACACTTTGAACAGTACATGGGGGCCTCCTCACAGCGCGACGCTGCCACAATCACGCATTGCTTGTTGCGCATCCTACTGAACACCAAACCCAAGGGTCAACATGCAAATGATTGCGCCGGCGCCGCGCGATTGCTTACACTCGTGCTCGGGGCGGCAAAGGAGATTCCATGCGAATCCACATTTCGAAGGCGACGATAATTGTTGGTGGCGCTGTGGCAGCGCTAGCGCTTTTTGCAAGCGGTTTCATTGCTGGGCAGAACAAATTCGGCCAGCCGAAAACCATCATTCATATGGTAATTCTCAAATGGAATCCGGGCGTTTCTGATACCGACAAGCAGGGCGCGCTGGAAGGCGTCAAGGACATGGCGGCAAAAATCCCGGGCGTTAAAAACGTGTGGATCAAAGCGGAGCGTCTGCAGCCACGCGATTTCAGCGCCGCCTTTGCCATTGAGTTTCAGAACCGCGCCGCGGCCGACGCCTACGCCGAAAGTCCCATTCACCAGGCTTGGGAGCAGAAGTACACGTTGCTCCGCGAAGCCAGCATCTCCGAGCAGGTCACAAATCCATAGTTACGCTCGTTCAAAAGAGGCCGACGAGCGCAAGGCCGCTTGCATTCTCAGTTCATGGTCCGAGGCAAAATCTTCTATTCCCAGGAGCTTTGCGGTGTTAGGCTCCGCCCAACGGGGCCATGACATCGACTCCCCGAGGGTTTTCCTCAACGGTTGTACCGTGGGCCAAATCTGAGCGCGAGGAAAAACGACCATGAAAAAACTCATTATCGCGATCTTTGTAGCTTTCGTTGTTCTGATGGCCACCAATTACTTGGTCCATAGCGTTTGGCTGATGCCGGATTACGACGCCATCCCGCTGAGCCATCGCAGCGCCGAACAGATCATGCATCGATTCTGGGCCATGGCATTGGGCCAATTCTTTTTTGCGGCGATGTTTGCTTACATTTACGCGCGTGGACGCGAGAACAAACCGTGGGTGCCGCAAGGCATTCGCTACGGAATCGTGATGACTTTCATGACCGTCATCCCATATTCTTTAAGCGAATACGTGGTGTATTTCATTCCCCACATGCTCGCAGTGAAGTGGATGGTCGCCGGAGGAACTCAACTCGTTATCCTCGGTTTGATCGTAGCGGCGATCTGCAAAGATGGCGCTGCGGCGTGAGGAACAGGGAGAACGCCCCGGTTAGACGCGGGTTGCGTGGTGCTAAGTGGAATTGTTCAAGCACAACTGAGGCTACAAGTGGGCGTTGGATTTCCACAGATTCCAGTGAAATCCACAGCGCAGGCTACACAAAATACCCGAGAAAATAATAGGGATAGACTTGACGGAATCGAAATTGTTGATATACTCTCCTGATGTCGGTGGCCCCTCGTTTGCCGGGGATTCTCCTGACGGACCGGGTCTGCCCAAGAGGTGAAGTTGGTTACTAACACCGGGTAGAACGAATTCGAGCATCGAGCACTTCCGTCCTAGAGCCGCTCACTGAGTGGCCAGGTAGTGGACGGACTCGCCCGGCGCTCGACGCCGGGTTTTTTATTTCCCGCGGCTTCGGCCCCAAACTGAAGACGCGCTCCGCCGGGAGCGGAGACGTTCCGATCGGAAGTTGATGAACGGAACGACGATCTTTGACAACTGAAGGAAGCTGGCATTACGTTATGCGATTTCAAGTTCGCATGGCGTAATAAACCGCAAATTTTTGCTCGAGAGTAGCGCAATGTGGAAAGGCGAACTTGCCTCGCATTGGTTCAGCGCGTGAATTTCCTGGCTTCGAAAGAAGCTTTGAAGAGCGCGTCACCCCTGAAGTACATCCCCGAATGGCTTGCAAGACCTTTCGTTGGACGGTTTTCAGGGTTTCGATTTCGCAAGGGGTCGAGACGTGTTGGGTAAGTTTTATGGTTAAGCTACTAAGGGCGTACGGTGGATGCCTTGGCGCCAACAGACGAAGAAGGACGTGGCAAGCTGCGATAAGCCTCGGGGAGCCGCAAGCAGGCTTTGATCCGGGGATTTCCGAATAGGGAAACCTATCCTGGTAAAACCAGGTTACGGCCCGCTGAATACATAGGCGGGTGCGAGTCAACCCAGGGAAGTGAACCATCTCAGTACCTGGAGGAAAATAAATCAATTGAGATTCCGATAGTAGCGGCGAGCGAAATCGGAACAGCCCAAACCGGGGTGTTTACATCCCGGGGTTGTAGGACCGCGTGAGTAGAGTTACCAATCCGGAGGCTAGGTGAACCTGCTGGAAAGCAGGGTCAAAGAGGGTGAAAACCCCGTAACCGAAAGCTTACCGGACTCGAAGCGGTATCCTGAGTACCACGGGGCACGAGAAACCCCGTGGGAATCTGGGGAGACCACTCTCCAAGGCTAAATACTCGTTGGCGACCGATAGTGAACTAGTACCGTGAGGGAAAGGCGAAAAGCACCCCTGCGAGGGGAGTGAAATAGAACCTGAAACCGTATGCTTACAAG
>Ga0224549_1000186_pt1 | contig 7460 bp, 7 predicted proteins | sample 714P315metaG_FD_179903 | JGI IMG/M metagenome (GOLD analysis project Ga0224549, IMG submission 179903) | Peat soil microbial communities from Stordalen Mire, Sweden - 717 P3 1-5 | ecosystem: Environmental > Terrestrial > Soil > Wetlands > Peat | place: Sweden: Norrbotten County, Stordalen Mire...
GTCTGCCTTCTCGCGCCCGCCCGGTGCCGGGACGGGCCGGCGCTCTTGAAATGCTTCGGTTATGCCTTCCCTTCCAGGGACGTTCGCTGAGGATGTCGTCAATCAGCCAGCCCGTGGCCAGTTCGAAGCGTTCCTCGACGAGCACCGCGGTGGACTCAATCGCTGCCTGGACGGGCTGACGGAGGAGCAGGCACGCCGGTCGCTGGTGCCTTCCCGGACCACGTTGCTGGGCCTGGTGAAGCACGCGACCTTCCTGGAGCAGGTCTGGTTTGACGAAGCTGTCACAGGCCGGTCACGTGCTGAAATCGGCATCCCCGCGACCTCGGGCGAGTCGTTCATTCTTCATGACGACGACACCATCGCCAGCGTCCAGCAGGCACACCGCGAGGCATGCGAGTCATCACGGCGTGCGACGTCATCCCTGGGGCTGGACGACACGGTCTACGGCTACTGGCGCGGCCCGCTCCCGCTGCGCTGGGTGTACCTCCACGTGCTGCGCGAACTCGCCCAGCACGGCGGGCACGCAGACATCCTGAGGGAGCAGATCCTCAACGGTTAGCGCCCGGATGTCCGCTTATCCATAGTCGCGGGCCGCAGTGCGTGGCGGCCGGCGGTGAGGGCCTGGGCGGAGGCGATGGCCTTGGCGACGGCGGCATTGACGGCGTCGGGGCCCTCGCCGTACTCGCCGTCGATGAGCAGCATGGCGTAGCCGTGTGCGGTCGCCTCGACCGCGTCGGCTAGCGCGTCGGCCACGGCCGCGTCGCCGTCGCAGACTTCGAGGACGACGGCCAGCAGCGCATCCACCGGTTCCCAGGCGCGCTGCAGCTCGGGATAGCGGCTCTTGTCCAGGCCCGAGTTGAAGATCGTGTCGAAGAGCGGGCGCTGCTGGACGGCGAACCTGACGTACGCCCCGGCCATCGCGGCCAGTCGCTGTGCCGGAGTGTCCGTGGCGTCCGCGGCATCGCCCAGCATGGCCGCGAAAACGGTCAGGGCGCGGGCCGCCACTGCGGCGAGCAGCTCGTCGCGGTCGGCGAAGTGCCGGTACGGGGCCGCCGTGGTCACGCCGAGGCGGCGGGTTGCCTCGGCCAGCGAGAAGCCGCGGACGCCGCGCTCGGCTATGACGCCGATGGCCGCATCGACCAGCGCGGACCGCAGGTCGCCGTGATGATAACGTCCCTCCTTGGCTGGCATGCCCTCAGCCTAGGGCGGCGTAGCTGACTCCGGTCAGCTGCTCGGACACCTGCCAGAGCCGGGCCTGGTCAGCCTCGTCATGGGACCGTGCGCTGGAGTTCACGACCGCCGGGTAGCCGGTGGAGAACCTGCGGCGCAGGCCGTACCGATGCGGGCCGTAATACTCACCGCCCCGCGCGGACGGGTCGGTCGCCGCGCGCAGCGCCGGCGGCGCGCCCATCCGGGCGTGCTGCACGGCCCAGAAGTTGATGATCCGCATGGCCGGGCTGAGCAGGAACTGCTGCCGCGTGGAGCGGGTCGCGAACAAGTCCGTGTACACGACTCCGGGCTCGAAGCCGTCTTCGGTCCGCTGGCAGGGGACCTCCATCACGCCGGCGTTGTTGACGAGCAGGTCCAGGTGCGGGAAGCGGGCGCGGATCTCCCCGGCCGCGCTGCGCACGCCGGACTGCGACGTCAGGTCCAAGCGGACGGTCGACGTGCTGGCCCCCGGAAACGCCGCGGCGATCTGGCTGGCGGCGTGGCCGGCCTTGTCCAGGTTCCGGCAGGCGAGGACCACATGGGCGCCGCGCGCGGCGAGCACCCGGGAGGTCTGCAGGCCCAGCCCCGTGTTCGCCCCGGTGACCAGGGCCGTGCGCCCGGACAGATCGGGGATATCGGCTTCGGTCCAGTGCCGCTGGGCGCCGGATAGCTGCTGTGTCATGGTGGTCGACCGTCCCCGTGCGCACCGTGAATGTTATGGCCGCTAACAATGTTAGTGACATTAACATTAGTGGGCACGAACTGTCGAGTCGCCGCTGCGGCTGCTGGAGGTTTGCCGCAGAGCGAGGAGGGAGAGGTGGCGGTCATGGGAGTGACGATCCTGCGGAACGCGTCGGTGCTGGATCCGGAGAAAGGCGAACTGGCGCCGGGGCAATCGGTCGTGGTGGAGGGCGGCCGGATCGCGGACGTGGGGCCGGGCCTGTCCGGGCCAGGTGACGCGCTCATCCTGGACGCGGCCGGCCGGACCGTGATGCCGGGTCTGATCGACGCGCACACCCATCCGGCAATCGTCGATGATGACCTGTCCGGCATGGCGGAATGGCCGCCGACCTACGTGGCGGCGCGGGCCGGACGGGTGCTGGAAGGGATGCTCGCGCGAGGTTTCACCACGATCCGCGACGTCGGGGGTGGTGATGTCGGGCTGGCCAGGGCCGTAGAGGAGGGCTACTTCACCGGGCCGCGGATCCGTTACGGCGGCAAGCAGCTCACCCAGACGGGCGGCGCGGGCGACTGGCGGGCGCCCAGCCGGCGCGTGTACGACGACAACTATTACTCCCCGGCGATCGGCGTCATCTGCGACGGGATCTCCGAGGTCCGCCGCGCCGTGCGGGAAGAGGTGCGGCGCGGCGCGCATCACATCAAGGTCTACCTCAGCGGCGCGGTCGACTCCCCCAGCGATCGGGTGGACTCGACCCAGTTCTCGCTGGAGGAACTCCGGGCGATCGTGGAAGAGGCCACGGCAGCTAACATCTACGTCACCGGGCACGCCTATACCTCGCGGGCCATCGACCGTGGGCTTGAGTGCGGCGTGCGCTGCATCGAGCACGGCAACCTGATGGACGAGCGCAGCATCCCGCTGTTCAAGAAATACGGCGCGTTCTACGTGCCCACGATCGTGACTTACCACTGCCTGGCCCGTAAGTCCCGCAGCGGCGCACTCCCCAGGGACATCGCCGCCAAGCTGGAGGAAGTAATCGGCGGGGCTCTCGGTGCCCTGGCCATGGCCCACGAGGCGGGCCTCCCGATCGTCTACGGCACCGACCTGTTCGCCGACATGCATGATCATCAGCTCGAGGAGTTCATCATCCGCTCCGAAGTCCAGCCCCCAGCCGACCTGATCAGGGGCGCCACCAGCACCGCCGCCCGGCTGTTGCAGCTTGACGGACAGGTAGGCACGGTGGCGCCGGGCGCGTTCGCCGACCTGCTGGTGATCGACGGTAACCCACTGGAAGATATCCGCGTGCTCACCACCCCTGACCAGACCCTCATGCTCATCATGAAGGAAGGCCGGATCTACAAGAACGAGCTGTAGCGGGAGGCGCGCGGCGGGGGCAAGCCGTGCGTGCGGGCGCGGGCGGGCGGCGATTTCGCGCGGGGCGCGGAGTCTATATGTAGAGGGCCAGCGGGTCGCTGGCGTCCGGGCAGGAGAATTTGAGGTAGCCGATGACGGTCAGCGAGGATTTCACCGGTCTCACCGGCGGGTTCCGGAGTGAGCTGCTGGCTCATTGCTACCGGATGCTGGGCTCGGCCGGGGAGGCCGAGGACCTGGTGCAGGAGACGTACCTGCGGGCGTGGCGGTCCTTTGACGGGTTCGAGGGCCGTTCGTCGGTGCGGACCTGGTTGTACCGGATCGCGACCAATGTGTGCCTGACCGCGATCGAGCGCCGCGGCCGCCGGCCGCTGCCGTCCGGGCTGGGCGGGCCGTCGGAGGACCCTGAGGTGCCGCTGGTGGCGGGGCTGGAGGTGCCGTGGCTGCAGCCGCTTCCCGGCGCGCTGCTGGCTCGGGAGCGCGAGGATCCGGCCGCGGTGGCGGTTTCGCGGGCGGGCATCCGGCTGGCCTTCGTCGCGGCGTTGCAGTACCTGTCCGCCCGGCAGCGCGCGGTGCTGATCTTGCGGGACGTACTGGAATGGCCGGCCGCTGAGGTGGCGGATCTGCTAGGCACGACGACCACGGCGGTGAACAGCGCCTTGCGGCGGGCCCGCGCCCAGCTCGCGCAGGCGCTGCCTGCCGAAGATCAGGTCGCCGAGCCGTCCGAGCCGGACCGGCGGGCGCTGCTGGACCGGTTCGCCGCGGCCATCGAGAACGCCGACGCCAGCGCGCTGGCCGAGCTGCTCCGGGAGGATATCGCCCTGGAGATGCCTCCGCAGCTGACCTGGTTCACCGGGCGCCCGGCCGTGACGGGCTTCGTCGCGTCGCACCTGCTCATCGAGCCCGGAGGGCTCCGGCTGGTCCCGGTCATGGCGAACGGGCAGCCAGCGTTCGCGGTCTACCAGCGCGAACCAGGCGGGGCGTATCACGCGCACGCCGTGCTGGTGCTCACGGTCACTACGACGGGGATCGCGCGGATCGTCAGCTTCCAGAACCCCGACCTGTTCGGGTCGTTCGGCCTGCCGCAGGAGCATCGCGCCGTGGCCGGGCCCGGACCCGGCGGCGCCTAAATCTGGCTCGCGGCGCAGGCCGGTCCGCGGCGATTCCCGCGAATCCGGCTGGTCTATATCAGTAGGCCGCCAGACAAGTGGCGCGGAACCCACAAGAACATGACAGAACTGGAGTAGCCGACATGACAATCGCCGACAAGACAGTGCTGGTAACCGGGGCTAATCGCGGCATCGGGCAGGCCCTGGTCACCGAAGCCCTCGCCCGAGGCGCGAAGCGGGTGTATGCCGGCATGCGCCAGCCGCTGGCCCACCCGGACGGGCGCGTCACGCCCCTGACCCTGGACGTGACCAACGCGGCGCAGATTCGGGCAGCTGCCGATCAGGTCGAGTCTCTTGATGTCCTCATCAACAACGCCGGAATTGCGCTTTTTGATGACCTGAGTGATCGTGCCGTGCTCGATCAGCACCTCGCCGTCAACCTCTTCGGCCCGTTCGGCGTCATCCAGGCCTTCCTGCCGCTGCTGACGCGTTCTCAGGGCGCCATCGTCAACAACGTGTCGACGATGGCCGTCGCCCCCTTTCCGCTTACTCCGGCTTACGCGATCTCGAAGGCGGCCGCATTCAACCTGACGCAATCGCTGCGCGCTCTTCTGGCCGGCCGGGGCGTGCGGGTTCATGCGGTGCTGACCGGCCCCACCGACACCGATATGACCCGGGGCTTCGACATTCCGAAGGCCTCTGCGGAGTCCGTCGCGCAAGCCATCTTCGACGGGGTGGAGAACGGGGAGGAGGACATCTTTCCCGATGCCGCGTCACAGTCCCTGGCCCAGAGCTGGCGCAGCGGGGCGGTCAAGGCTCTCGAGCGGGAGAACGCGGCGTTCGTCGCAGCAAGGCCCGCCGCGGCGTAGGCAAAGAGACGGACGTTGATTCCGCGTAGCAACGGGACGTACCGGCTCAGGAATGCACTCAAACTCGAAAAGGAGATAAGACACGATGCCGGATCACAAGGTTGCCAGCCGTGCGGAGTGGCAGGCCGTTCGTGACGAGCTGCTTCAGCGCGAGAAGGAGCACACCCGGATGGCGGACGAGCTGGCACGCCAGCGCCGCGAGCTGCCCTGGGTCGTGATCGAGAAGGAGTACGGGTTCGACACCGACGACGGGACGCGGACCCTGGCCGAGCTCTTCGACGGCCGCTCGCAGCTGGTGTTCTACCACTTCATGTTCGGACCGAGCTACGAGGCGGGGTGCCCGGTCAACTCGTCGATCGCCGATGGCCTCGACGGGCTCCTGCCGCATCTTCATGCCCGCGACGTGACCCTGCTGCTCGTTTCGCAGGCTCCGCTGGCGAATCTTCAGGCGTACAAGCAACGGATGGGCTGGCGGCTTCCCTGGGTCTCGTCGGCGAACACCGACTTCAACTTCGACTTCGGCGCCTCCTGCACCGAGGAGCAGGTGCGTTCATGGGGCCTCGACGAGGGCGGGCTGCCGCCGATCGTAGGTCAGAACGCGGCCGCGACCGGGACCGATGTCCCCGGATACCTCTCCGAATCACCGGCGATGAGCGCCTTCACGCTCCAGGGCGGCGCCGTCTACCAGACCTATGCGGCCGCGGCGCGCGGGGTCGAGTTCCTGATGGGCTACTATCCGGTCCTTGACCGAGCGCCGAGGGGGCGCGGCGAGGGCGATGCGTTCCAGACCTGGATCCGCCGCCATGACGAGTACGTCTAAGCCTTGAACCCGAGTGCCCTATTTGTCCGAGTTGCCGACGCGGCGGCGATTGCCTGTTCTGCCCGGCGTTGCAGGAGAGGTATGCGGAAGTGGTCCGCTGCGGCTGACACGTCCTGGGCTATGATCAGCGCCTCTTCCAGCCGGCCCAGCCAGGCCATGCTCTCCGCGAGATCCATCAGGACCTCGGCCTGCTGGGCCGGATCAGCGGCCTTCGCGGCCAGATCCCGCGCCAGTGTGTGCTCCGCGAGGCTCTGCTCGGGTTCGCCGAGCCGCACCAGGACCGTGGCCAGGGTGCTGCGGGCTGATATCTCGAAGCGCTGGACCGCTACCTCGCGGGCTAGCGTGATCGCCTGCCGGGCGTGAGCGGCCGCCTGCTGAAGATCGCCTAGATCCCGGTAGGCCTCGGCGATGCGCCGGCACGTCTCGGCCTCGTTCCGCCGGTCATGCAGCGCCTGATGAATGTCGCGGGCCTGACCGAGCAGGCGCAGGGCTTCATGCCGTTGCTCGCTGATGGCCGTCGCCTGCGTGACCGCGTCCGCGGAACGCGCGAGCTGGAGGCGAGCGGCTGCGATGTTGGCGATGGTGACGGCTTCCCCGGCCCGGCGGCCGGTGCGCCGGTGCGCGTCGAGTGCCTCGGTGAGCAGTTCGATCGTCTCCGCCGCCTGCCCCAGGTGCCAGTAGGCGCTGGCCCGGTTGTTCAGCGCGACCGCCTCGCCCGCGACCCAGCCTGCGCGCCGGGCTTGATCCGTGCAAGCGGCGTAATGCCCGGCGGAGTCCTCGTACCGGGACTGCATGAAGCGCAGCATCCCGAGGTGCAGCTCGGCGCACGCCACGGCGATCGGGTCGTCGCCGGATACCGCCTGCCTGGCCGCGGTCGCGGCGACCAGCCAGTCCACGGAGTTCGAGGACATATAGAAATACCCGGCCAGGCGATCGGACAGGCGCAGGGCCACCTCTGCCCGGCCCTGGCGGGCGAGCAGGACGACAAGCGCGACAAGGTTTGCGCGCTCGGCGTTCAGCCAGGCCAGGGCGGCGTCGGCGGCGGCGAACCCGGATGCGCCCCAGGCCGGCTCGGCCCCGCCGTCGGCGCGGTCTTCCCCGCCGCTATCGGGGAGGTGCAGCAAGTGCGGGTACAGCAGCTCGGAGGCTGACCGCACCGCGGCGAGGGCGTGGGCCGCCAGGCGGTCGATCGCGGCGTCCCGGTCGGCAGCGCTCTCCTCTGCCCCGGCCAGTTCGGCCGCGTACAGCCGCAGCAGATCATGCAGCCGGTAACGGCCGTGGGCGTATTCGTCGACGAGGTTACGCGCCACGAGCCGGTCAAGGAGCGACTGGGCCGCACTGGCCTCGATTCCGGCCAGCGCGGCCACGGCAGGCGCGGTGAGGTCGGGTCCAGGCGCCAGGCC
>Ga0224549_1000187_pt1 | contig 7437 bp, 6 predicted proteins | sample 714P315metaG_FD_179903 | JGI IMG/M metagenome (GOLD analysis project Ga0224549, IMG submission 179903) | Peat soil microbial communities from Stordalen Mire, Sweden - 717 P3 1-5 | ecosystem: Environmental > Terrestrial > Soil > Wetlands > Peat | place: Sweden: Norrbotten County, Stordalen Mire...
TGTTCGTCAAGCGCCGGCAGAGGCGGCTCCTCCGGGGGAGCCGGGTGCTCGAGGGCGATCTCGCGCAGTTCGCCCAGGGTGTCGAAGGATTTACCGAACGCACCCCACGTGAGCTTCCCGTCTTTCGCGACGCTGTAGCTGAAGTTCTGGCCGCCCAAAATGTGGGCCACCAACTCGGCGTCGTCGACGGTCAGCCGGTACTCGTCCGGCAACAGCGCGCCGCGGCGCGCGGGCTCCTGGATATCGCTCGCCGGCCCGTCTTCCAAGAGGATGGCTCCCTTATAGCGTTTATGGTCGTCGGGCGTCTGTCCCGAGCCCGAACCTTCTTCGGTTCGGCACCGAAGGAACCCTCAGCGTCCTCTTGCCCGCAGCCTCTTTCCTAGAGCATGGCGCGCCGGAGATCGGCTAGGACGCTTGCGAGGTGCACGTTGAAGCGCGCCGCGAGCGCACCGTCGATGACGCGATGATCGTACGAGAGTGAGAGCGGGAGCATCAACCGCGGGACGAAGGCCTTGCCGTCCCACACCGGGCGTAGTGCGGCCCGGCTCACACCGAGGATGGCGACTTCGGGGGCGTTGATGATCGGCGTGAACGAGGTGCCGCCGATGCCGCCCAGGCTCGAGATCGTGAAGGTGGCGCCCTGCATGTCGGTCATGCTGAGTTTGCCATCGCGCGCCTTGCCGGCGAGCGCGGCGGTCTCCTCGGCAACGGCCACGACGCCCTTCTGGTCCGCGCCCTTGATAACCGGAACGACGAGACCGTTCGGGGTATCGGCAGCGAAGCCGATGTTGTAGTACTTCTTGAGGATCAGATTCTCGCCGTCGAGCGAGCTGTTGACGTCGGGAAAGGCCTTGAGCGCCGCAACGGCCGCTTTGATGACGAACGCCAGCATCGTGATCTTCGTTCCGGGATGCTCGGCGTGGAGCTGCTTGCGGAACGACTCGAGTTCGGTGATGTCGGCTTCTTCGTTGTTGGTGACGTGCGGGATCATCACCCAATTACGGGCCAGGTTCGGTCCCGAGAGTTTGCGGATGCGCGAGAGCGGCACGGATTCGACCGGACCGTATTTTGCGAAATCGACTTTCGGCCAGGGCGGCAAATCGAGCCCCAAGCCCCCGCCCGAAGCGCGCGGCGCGGCGAGCACGCGCTTCACGAAGTTCTGCACGTCGTCGCGCGTGACGCGCTCGTGCGGGCCCGTGCCGCGAACCCCGCGCAGATCGACGCCGAGCTCGCGAGCGAAACGCCGAAGCGACGGGCTCGCGTGAACCGCGCCCCCCGAAGGAGCTTCTGATTCTTCCTTAGAGGATGTGGTTGCGGGCGCGGCCGGCGGAGCGTCCGTGCTAGGCGCCTGCGGGGACGGCTCTTGCGACTGCGCCGCTGCCGCTTGCGGCGCCGGTGCCGGTTCCGGCGCGGTTACCGCGCCGTTGGTGGCAGCCGGCGCGATCGTGACCAGCGCCGTGCCCTCGGAGACCTTGTCGCCGACCTTGACGGCGACGCTCTGGACGACGCCGGCCTGCGGCGAGGGCACGTCCATCGTGGCCTTCTCCGATTCGAGCGTGACCAGCGGCGCCTCGACGGCAACTGCGTCGCCGGGCTTCACCAGCACCTCGATCACGGGAATGTTCGCAAAGTCGCCGATGTTCGGGACGCGAATTTCGATCGCTTCGGCCACGGCCCTTACACCGTTACCGGATCCGGCTTGTCCGGATCGATCTGATATTTCTCGAGTGCGCGGCTGACGACGGCGCGCTCGACCTCACCCTCGTCGGCCAGCGCCTTGAGCGCCGCAAGCGCGATCCAGCGCCGATCGACCTCGAAAAAGTCGCGCAGCTTGCGGCGAAAATCGCTGCGTCCGAAGCCGTCGGTGCCGAGCGCATGAAACCGCCGGCCGATAAACGGCCGGATCTGATCGGCATACGACTTCAGGTAGTCGGTCGCGGCAACGAGCGGACCGCGGTGCCCCTCGAGCGCTTTGGCGATGTACGGAACGCGCGGCTGATCCTGCGGATGGAGGAGGTTCCAGCGCTCCGCAGCGAGCCCGTCGCGCCGCAGCTCGTTGAAGCTCGTCGCGCTCCAGACGTCGGCTGCGATGCCAAAATCCGCTGCCAGGAGATCTGCCGCGGCGAGCACCTCGCGCAAGATCGTGCCGGAACCCATCAATTGCACGCGTGGCGCGTCCTTTTTGCCGGAACCCTCGCGCAGCAAGTACCCGCCGCGCAAGATCCCTTCCTCGACTCCGGCGGGCATCTCCGGCTGCACGTAATTTTCGTTCATGACGGTGAGGTAGTAGTACACGTCCTCTTGGTCTGCGTACATCCGGCGCAGACCATCCTGAACGATAACCGCGAGCTCGTAACCGTACGTTGGATCGTAGGCGACGCAGTTCGGGATGAATGCCGCGAACAGCTGGCTGTGCCCGTCTTCGTGTTGCAAACCTTCGCCGTTGAGGGTCGTGCGGCCCGAAGTGCCGCCGATGAGGAAGCCCCGGCTGCGCATGTCACCCGCGGCCCAGGCGAGATCGCCGATCCGCTGAAAGCCGAACATCGAATAGAAGATGTAGACCGGAATCATCGGCTGGTCGTTCGTCGAGTAGCTGGTGGCGCCCGCGATCCACGAGCACAGCGCGCCGGCTTCGTTGATGCCCTCTTGGAGTATTTGGCCGGCGACGTCTTCGCGATAGTACATCAACTGCGCGACGTCTTGGGGCTTGTAGAGTTGGCCGACCGGCGAGTAGATGCCGAGCTGGCGGAACATCCCCTCCATCCCGAAGGTCCGCGACTCGTCGGCGACGATCGGTACGACGAACTTTCCGATATTTTTATCGCGCACCATCGCCGCGAGCAGCCGCGTGAAGACCATCGTCGTCGATATCTCGCGCTCTCCCGAACTCCCCAGCTGCGCGGCAAATGCCGAGAGCTCCGGCACGGTGAGCGAGGTCGACTTCCGCCGGCGTTGCGGCAAGCTGCCGAGCGCGCGGCGCCGCTCGCGGAGGTATTGGCCTTCCGGACTGTCGTCGGGCGGTCGGTAGAAGGGCATTTTGGCGAGCTCGGTATCGGATACGGGGATCGCGAAGCGATCGCGAAACTGGCGCATCGCTTTGAGATCGAGATGCTTCTGTTGGTGCGCGATGTTCTGCGCTTCACCGGAAGAGCCCATCCCGTAGCCCTTGATCGTTTTCGCCAGAATAACGGTCGGCTCGCCTTCGTGCTTGGCCGCCGCGTCGTAAGCCGCATAAACCTTGCGCGGGTCGTGACCGCCGCGCTGCAGGTCCCAAATCTGCTCGTCGGTCCAATCCGCAACGAGCGCCGCCGTCTCCGGATAGCGTCCGAAAAAATGCTCGCGCACGAACGCGCCGTCGTTGGCCTTGAATGCTTGATACTCGCCGTCGACGCACTCGTTCATCAACTGAACGAGCCGGCCGGTTTGGTCGCGCTCGAGCAGCGGGTCCCAGTTGCTCCCCCAGATGACCTTGATGACGTTCCAACCCGCGCCGCGAAACTCGCGTTCGAGTTCCTGGATGATCTTGCCGTTGCCGCGCACGGGTCCGTCGAGCCGCTGCAGATTGCAGTTGACGACGAAGATCAGGTTATCGAGCCGTTCGCGCGACGCAACCGAGATCGCTCCGAGCGATTCCGGTTCGTCGCATTCGCCGTCGCCGAGGAAGCACCAGACCTTGCGCCCGTCCGTGTTCGCGATCCCGCGGTTCTTAAGGTACTTGAGAAAACGCGCCTGATAGATGGCCTGGATCGGTCCCAGCCCCATCGAGACGGTTGCGAACTGCCAGAAATCCGGCATCAGCCACGAGTGCGGGTACGACGACAGCCCGTGGCCGTCGACTTCTTGGCGGAAATTCGCGAGCTGCTCTTCGCTGATCCGTCCTTCGAGAAACGCGCGTGCGTACACGCCGGGCGACGAGTGTCCTTGGAAGAACACGAGATCGCCGCCGAAGTCGCTTGTCGGCGCGCGGAAGAAATGATTGAAGCCGACGTCGTACAGGGTCGCCGACGACGCGAAGCTCGCGACGTGACCGCCCAATTCCGAGCTCGTTTCGTTCGCGCGCACGACCATCGCCATCGCGTTCCAGCGGATGTAGTGGCGCAGCCGCGTTTCCAGTTCTTCGTTGCCCGGCATACGCGGTTGCAGCGCCGGCGGAATCGTGTTGACGTACGGCGTCTGCACCCCGAGTTCGACGTGCGCGCCGCCGTACTGGGCGCGCTCGACGATCCGCTCGACGAGCTGTTGCGCGCGCGCCGGACCCTCGTGCACGAGCACGCCGTCGAGCGCCTCGAGCCATTCATGCGTCTCTTGCGGGTCGGGGTCGACCGCGATTGCCTGCGTCGCCATAGGAGGCGGTTACGCAATTCCGCGTCAATCCCCCGCGCGTGGACCGCTCCGCTCGCCAGCTTGGTGCCATCCAATCCCGCAACCGGCCGTTCTTCTTCGCCGGCATGCTCTGCGATTCGCTCTCGTACCAGATCCAGAGCGTCGCGATCGGCTGGCACGTCTTTTCGCTCGCCCACCGGGCCTTCGATCTGGGCCTCGTCGGCCTCGCGCTCTTCTTGCCGACGTTCGTGTTCGCGCTGCCGGCGGGCGTCTACGCGGATCGCCACGATCGCCGAACGGTCGTGGCCCTGACCGCCTTGCTCGAAGCGGCTTGTATCGTCGCGTTCGTCGTCGCCGTTCTCGCGCACGTCGCGGCGCTGCCGGTCTATCTTGGCATCCTCGCGGTGGTCGGCGCCGCACGGGCTTTCGGGACGCCCGCGACGCGCTCGCTGCTCCCGTCGATCGTTCCACCGGAGGGGTACATGCGGGCGCAAGCGACGTTCTCGTCGCTGCGGCAGATGACGGTCATCGGCGGGCCCGCGCTTGGCGGCGTTCTCGTGGCGATCTCGACGCCGATCGCGCTCGGCGTCGCTGCCGCCGGCATGGTCGCGTCGGCCGCGTTCTTGCGCGCGCTCACGATCGAACGGCCGGTGCAGCGCGATCCGCCGCGTTTGCGCGATGCGCTCCACGGTCTGCACTTCATCCGCTCGCGACCCGTCATACTGGGGGCGATCTCGCTCGATCTGTTCGCCGTGCTCTTCGGCGGCGCGACCGCCCTGTTGCCCGCGTTCGCCGATGGAATCTTTCACGCCGGTCCCCAGGGGCTCGGCGCGCTGCGCAGCGCGCCCGCAGTCGGCGCTGCACTGGTCGCCGCGGCGATCGCTCGCCGCCCGCTGCAACGGCATCTCGGACCGACGCTGCTAACGACCGTCGCCGCTTTCGGGCTCGCCATTATCGCGTTCGGGCTCTCGCGTAGTTTCGTGCTTTCGCTTGCCATGCTCGCGATCGCGGGTGGAACCGACATGGTCAGCGTCGTCATCCGTAACGGCCTGGTGCAACTCTCGACGCCGGACGAGATGCGCGGGCGCGTCAACGCCGTCGAAAACGTCTTCATCGGTGCGTCGAACGAACTCGGCGAATTCGAATCCGGCATGCTCGCCGGCTTCATCGGCGTGGTCCCCGCCGTCGTCACCGGCGGTATCGGAACAATCGTGGTCATCGCCCTCTGGGCCGCGCTCTTCCCCGCCCTCCGCCGCGCTGACAGGTTCGCGCAAACGCCGGTCTAACCGGCGACTGCTCCGTGTTGGGCGCTCGCCTTGTGCGTCTTAGCGTTGCGCCGTGTAACCCTGGGTTGTACATCGCTCAAGGGGCCCCGCGTTAGCGACGTTCCGTCAACCGGAACGTTATGAATTCGTCGCCATACTTGGTGCCGAATTGTTGATTGCCACCGGCAGCGACGGCCACATATTCCTTGCCGTTCTCCGAGAACACGGCGGGTGGTGCGTTAACTCCCGGACCGATTTTGAAATGCCACAGGCGCACCCCACTTTCCGTGTCTAGCGCGTCAAAGTACCCGCTGCCCTCGCCAACGAAAGTTAATCCGCCCGCTGTCGATGCTGAACCGCCGACGATTCCCTGATCGAACTTGTCTTGCCAAACAACTTCACCAGTGGAAACCTTCACGGCCGATACGGTCCCATAGCCGGTGGCCCATGCGTGCTGATCTAACGAGAGACGCGACGCTCGCCCGAGATGTTGGGCAGCAGATACGACAACGTAACCCAGGCGCGGGTCGAACGAGATAGGTGACCAACTCGTCCCTCCTTCCCACACCTTAGTGGCGGGGGCTGGTGCGCCGAACGATGCGACGCTTCGCGTGCGCCGAAGCAGCCTACCCGAATCGCGGTTCAAGACATAAAATATCCCCGTCTTGCCAGCTTCGCCAACGGCAGCGACGGTATGGCCGGCACTATCGACGGTGTCGAACAGGACCGATGTTCTGCCTGCCGATGTCGGCAAATGCGTCAAATGCGCCGTTTTGAACGGCGTAAGAATTGGCGCGCACGCGGCCGTCAACCACATAACGATCGCGAGGCCAATATAGCGTGCTACGGCTGCAGCTGAGATGCGCGTCCGCGAACCGTTATTTCTTATTGAGAGTTCCCTCGGGCCAGAGACGTCGGCAGATCCTTCGTCCTGTGCTAAGCACCCAACGTGCGGCCGACTTATCCTGACGCTATGGCACCACGTAATCGGGCGTGCGACCCGGGAGACCGCGCATTCCCGGAGCAGCGAAGTAAGCCGCAAAATGCTTTACATTTGGTACGACCTTCGCATCTGCGGGGAACCATTTGTACGAACCGTTTCGGAACATCACAAAAGTACCTCTGCCGGTTCTGGCAACGTTTACGACGTCCCTAAGGCTTTCACTAACTGCCGTGTTCTGCCCGTTTTCGAGGCTTTGATAACTGACTTCCGTTATGGGTGCACGGTCGACATAAACTCGAGTGCCACGCTGCACCGTCCTCGGAAGCCCAGTCGGATCAATATTTCCCGGGAGGACAACCCGAACAAACGAGTTGGTTTGCCCGATCGCTGGCGTCGCAAACGCAAGAGTTAGAATCGTAAGTACAGCGGTAACCGGTTTTGCGAATTTTGTCATGATTGCACTCCTAACAGTGCGTCGTTGTTGAACCGGACGAATTTGCGGAACTGGACTGCTCCTGAACCGCATCGCTGGTGCCGTTCCACGAACTGTCCGAGTCGGCATAGGTAGGGAAGGCCACCTTAATCACTCCGCTAGAACCGATCTGAGCCACATTGGAAGCGACCTGCGCGTATGTATACACGGTGACACCGTTGTTGTTATACCCGACACTGTATGTCAAAGTATATGAATTGTAAGCGCCATTATATTTGAGGTCCATTGAGTAGTTCGCATCGTCCTCGACCACATTTAAGTAAATTGGTGCCGTAGCCGGAGTAGCGTGTTTCTGCGGACACGTCGGCCGTCGAAAGACGACGTAGCCGCAATCATTGGGCATAGCCACAGCTCCTAGAAGGATGCTAACCGGGAGCCCGTCGCAGCACGGCTTGCCCGTCTCGCATACCGAC
>Ga0224549_1000196_pt1 | contig 7365 bp, 8 predicted proteins | sample 714P315metaG_FD_179903 | JGI IMG/M metagenome (GOLD analysis project Ga0224549, IMG submission 179903) | Peat soil microbial communities from Stordalen Mire, Sweden - 717 P3 1-5 | ecosystem: Environmental > Terrestrial > Soil > Wetlands > Peat | place: Sweden: Norrbotten County, Stordalen Mire...
GTCCACCGCGCCTTCAGCATAAATCGGGAGCAGATTGCGCAGTTTGCCTGGCCGGTAATGCGCGCCGGTGATTTGCACGCGCACGCGCGGCCCGGCCACCACTTCAATCGTCAGCGGCAGGTGATTCGTGCTCGCGTCATAATCGCCGCGTTCAATCTCCACCGTCGCGCCGAGATAACCATCGGCTACCAATTTCTTCCGCAGGCGGTCGCTCCCGTGCGAAAGCCTTGCCGATGTAACGTCCTGTTTCGAGTCGGCCTTCAATCTCAAGCGCTTCAAAAGAGCCTCGTCTTTGTACGGACTCTTATTGACGAGCTTGATCGCCCCGATCCGGGCACGCGGCCCTGGGAAAACGTGCACGGACACGTTCATCTGCTGGGTCTCTTCATGGGGCTCGAGGGTGCGTTCGACACGCGCGCGATATAGCCCTTCCTGCTCCAGCGTATCGTCGAGGCGCGAAATGCCATCATTCAGCGCGTTCTCGCGGAATGGCTCGCCGAGGGGCATTTGAACCGCGGCCAAAGCGCTTGCCTCGGTCGGAGGTTCCTTCAAGCCCTCTACTCGAATGACATTATTGTAAAGATTTCGTACCACGATAAAATCGACGCGCAGTCCTTCGCCGGCGGGCGCGGCTTCAACACGAATTTGAGAATAACGGCCTGTCGCGTAAAGCGTCCGCAAGCTCGCCCGTTCATCTTCCATGTCGAATGACTTGCCGAGTTCAAGAGCCATCGTTGGCAGCGTGTCCGGTAGAATGAGGCCGTGCTCATCCAGGATGCGAATAACATTCACGTGGCGGCCTTCAACAACGGTGTTCGCGGCCTGGCCCCGTGCGGACGGGACAATGGCGAGGGCAAAGGCGAGAAAAATCCAGACACCGATGGCCTCGCGTACGATCGCCGATTTTTGGACGTGTGGAAAGATCGAGTGACCCACGCATCGGCCCGGACCTCAGCCAATGCTCCTGTGACGATTGGTTAGTATAGCCGCGTTGCCTGCGAGATTTGAATTGGCGCTATGATGAGTTGTTGAGCTGTGATTCGATGCACCCAAAGGAAAAAGAGCGTTATTCGCGCCAGATACTATTCGCCGGAATCGGCGCAGAGGGGCAGGAGCGTTTGCTCGGCTCCTCCGCAGTCCTCGTCGGGTGCGGCGCGATGGGCACAGCCGTTGCGAACCTGCTCGTCCGCGCAGGCATAGGCTCGCTGCGTTTGATTGATCGCGATTTCGTCGAAGCGTCCAATCTTCAGCGCCAGACACTCTACGAAGAATCCGACGCGCTTGAAAATCTGCCGAAAGCCATCGCCGCGGAACGCCGGCTGCGCGCCATCAATTCCTCCGCACGAATCGAGGGCATCGTCGCGGATCTAACCGCCGAAAACGCGCGCGACCTTCTCTCCGGCTTTCCCCTGATTCTGGACGGCACTGACAATTTCGAAACTCGGCTCCTCGTCAATGACGCAGCGATTGCCCTCGGCATTCCGTGGATTTACGCGGCTGCCGTCGGAAGCACCGGCGTAACGATGACGATTCTCCCCGGCGAAACTCCCTGTCTGGCATGCCTGCTGGAATCGGGAGATTCGCCGGCAGCCGGCGCCGAAGAAACCTGCGATACGTCGGGCATACTGAATGCCGCCGTCAACGTCATCGCCTCAATTGAAGCCACCGAAGCAACAAAGATTCTCATCGGGAAGCGCAACTCTCTTCACGGCCGGTTGATTTCATTTGATGTCTGGCAAAATAGCTATCGCGCAATTCGCGTCGCGCGCAACCCGAAATGCCGCGCCTGCGTTCGCCGAAAATTCATCTATCTCGATGGCGCGGCCCAGCCGCACATCACCATGTGTGGACGCGACTCCGTTCAAATTCACGAGCGCGGCCGCGAGCTTGATCTCGCGGAATTGAACCGGCGGCTTGCAGCAACGGCCAGCGAAGTTCGCGGCAACGATTTCCTGCTCCGCTTCCGTGTAAATTCGTACGAAGTGACTGTTTTCCCAAATGGCCGTGCGATTTTCAAAGGCACGCGCGACCCGGCCGTCGCTCGCTCGCTCTACTCCCGCTTCATCGGCGCATAGACACGGGCATATCAGCCACGCTGCATGCAACCAGCGAACCGGCTCGCGCCTCACATCAAGCCACGAATCAGGCGTGGATTTAACGTCGGTAATTGGTAGTCCATGTATACCATTTGAATCGCATTTTCCGGGTGTCGGGGTGCAGATCTCAAGCCGCGCGCCGCTATTGCCATTCCAGACAAGTCTAAGAGTTTTATTGGCGTGTTTACGCGAATCGCTTCATCGCCGACTGCCGCATGGCGGAGCGATCCATATTCTCGCGGGTATTCATCAAGGTGAGCAGCGTGCTCAAAACGCGCGCCTTCATTTCGTCGGACATCGTGAATCCGCTCGTGGCCACGCTCACGAGCACGTCGCCACGATCTGCGATTTGGCGATAGAGTTCCATTTGCTGATCGTGGGGCGTAATGCCCAGCGCCGTTTGCCGCCGGATTGCCGCGCATTCTTCTTCGATGTGCAACGTATAGTGCAGCAGACAAAACCCTTCATCAATGAGGCCCGGGGGCATCGGGGCCTTGCACCCTCTCGAGTTGCATTCTTTCGTCATAACGGCGTCGTGGCGGCTATCGGGACGAGCTATTCGATTAATAGCATCCCAACCAAGCGAAATCCAGTTTCCCGAGCCGCCATGGTCTCAATGGGTTACCGTCAGGAAGATTAACAGGTGCTGCAGCAAGCTATTTCGCGGGTAGGTGAATCACGCCTAGATCGGTCAAGCCGTTCACGACGAATTGCACGGCAATCGCGACCAAAATCAATCCCATCAGCCGCATTAGAATGCGGATTCCCGTCTCGCCAAGATATCCCCTCACGCGGTCAGCGCCCGCAAGAATCCAATAGGACACGAGCGAGCTGACGACAATCGAGGCGTAAACGACTACATGCTGCCACCACGCCGTCGATTCGCCGATCAGCACCATCACGGTGGAAATCGCGGCCGGTCCTGCCAGCATCGGAATTCCCAAGGGAATAATTCCAGCATCGGCTTTTGAAGCGCCTTCCGCGGCTTCTTCCGGCGTCTCTTTCGTCGTTGACCTTTTTGCTCGGAGATTGTCCATGCCAATCTGCATCAGGATGATTCCGCCGGCGATCTTGAACGCGGGGAGCGTGATCCCGAACATCCGGAAGACCAGACCCCCGGCCATCGCAAATCCCGCCAAAACGATTGCGCAAGTCCATCCAGCGCGTTTGGCGACGTGGCGCCGCTCCGCCGGTTCCGAATCCGCCGTGATCACAAGGAATTGGGGTATCACGGCAAACGGATCAACGAGAAAAAAGACGGAGGTAAACGCCAGCAGCGCAAACTCGAAGATTTCCGCGATGTGCGATTGCATATAGGGGTCTCGCTACAAAAGCGTTGCGTCAGCTACGTGGTTTCGCGAAACCGGCCATAGCGTACCAGCGCGCGGCGGGAAATCATTATCTTTTCACCGAGCGACGGCTGCCTGTCCGCCGGGCCAGTTATCGCTTTCGACGTACGGTACCCGCCGGGCGGGCTTCTAGCCGCCACGGCCCGCTATTATCAGCCCATTGCGCGCGGTGCCAGGACGTCCGGGACTCTAATTCCCGCGCCGGCACTGAACACTCAACTCTTTGGAGGGAAACGTATGCAGCAACCATTTGGGATGAAGCGTGCCGAAAGGCGTGTGGACATGAAAGTCACCGCATTACTCGTCGGCTCGCGCGGTGAACTCGGTGTGGAACGAGCATTCACCGAAAACATCAGCCCTCGCGGCGCACGCGTCATCGCACCGACTCAGTGGCTTTCCGGCGACACCATTCTCGTCGCGCTTCCTGACGCACATTTTACCTCCGCCGCTCGCATTACTTATTCCGATCCTATCGGCGATGGGCAATATGGAATGGGCCTCGAATTTGTGGGCGCGGAAGAGCCACTCGAACTCACCTCGCTCGCGGCCACATTCGGCGTCCCGCAATTTTAATCGCAAGGCCTTCTTAGACTTCACACTGTGCCCCATGCTCGATTTTCGAGAGTGGGGCACTTCCCTTTTCGCTTTTCCATTTTCCACGCGCCCGCGTTACTCTCCACCTGAGATCACCCGATGAGCATCGATTGGCTGCGCGATTTCTGCCTCTCTCTTCCGCACACAACCGAACAAATCCAATGGGGGGATAATCTCGTTTTCAAAGTAGGCGGGAAAATGTACGCCGTCGCGGCGCTCGAGCCGGGCATTCATTGGCTCCCGCTGAAATGTTCCGACGAAGATTTTGCCGAGCTGATCGAACGCCCCGGAATTAATCCCGCGCCCTATCTCGCCCGTGCGCATTGGGTCGCGATCGAAACCGAGAACACTCTTTCGCGAGCGGAAATGCAGCAGATTCTATCGCGTGCGTACGCAATAGTCTTCGCGAAGTTGCCCAAGAAAACCCAAGCTGCTCTCACCGCGCATAAATCCTCAACAAAGCGTCCAAAAAGCACTCGTAGGGCTCGCCTGAGGGCCGGCCGGATCTCGAAGCGCTAGGCGAATTTCCCGCCAGAAACGTATGTGCTCGAAATTTATGCAGGTTGCGGGACGTGTTCACGCGAATCTGGGACGCAGGAGCCTCCCGGCTCTGATGTGGGAGTAGAGCCTCGGGATCGTGAAGAGCGGCGCGACCGGATTTATCTCGGACGACGGAGTCACGGCCGATCGTGAGTATTTGACAGCTTCAGAGAAAACGCAGCCAACCTTCGAAAATGTCTAACGCAGCGTGGGAAATCATGCTGGCGCGCAAATTGCGGCGCCAGGCAACGAGCGCCCCATAGAGAATTCCCAGCGGCGCAATGACGATCACCTGCTTCCAAGCCTGATAAGTGTGAGCCAGGCCGAATACGGCACCCTGCAAGATCACACCCGCAACGACACTACGTGTTGCGGCCCCAAATTGCTGCTGCAGGTAACCGCGGAAAACGATCTCCTCGCATATTCCGGCCGAGACAGAAAGCAGAATCCACATAAAGACTTCCATGAAGCCGGAAGGCGGCTGGTAGGATGCCGTCGCAGCGGGAACGCGTTCCACGGCGCGATGGACCAGCCACGCCGTCAATTCCCAAACGCCGCAGAAGGGCATTGCGATGGCTACGTCCAGAGCCACGGCGCGCCAGCTAGTCCAGCGCCCGCCCGTGAGGTCTCGCAGGTACCCGCCTTTGAGATGCACTCCCACCCAGACCCAGTAGGCCATACCCCACTCGGAGAGGATCAAGATGGCGTATCGCCGAAGCAGCACCCAGTGCGAGAGCGCCGCCGGGGCGGATTCCGCGCCGATGGCGTTCGACGGCATCTTCTGCCGAAACGCGAAATACGCAAAAATCAGCAGGATCGAAAGCGTGTGCCACGGCGAGGCAATAAGCGCACCGCGGGCTCGTCCCCGGGCTGGCGTCGTTGAGGGGTTGCTCATGGAATCTTCAAAAACGAAAGACGATAAGCTAACAGCTATCCGCGCATTCGCCGAGTGATAAAATATTACGAAAAGAGCGGCGGATTCACTGTTGAGGGCAAAACTACGAACGTCCCGCCTGCCGCTTGCGCTCGCCGATTAGAAGGAACCGAGTACCGGGCACCGTTCACGCGCTGCTCTTTCTGCATCTACAGGGGTATGCTAGACTAGCGCGGCAAGAGCGACTGTGGTGCTCCTGCCATCTTACCTGTACGGGGCTATCCCAAATGTCAGGACATTCGAAGTGGGCAACAATCAAGCACAAGAAGGCCGCCACCGACGCGAAACGCGGCAAAGCCTTCACCAAGATCATCCGCGAACTCTCCATCGCGGCACGTTCCGGCGGCGCTGATCCTGACTCGAATCCGCGCCTGCGCACAGCCATTCAGGCCGCCAAGAACGAAAACATGCCCAACGACAATATCGAGCGCGCGATCCTGCGCGGTACTGGGCAGCTCGAAGGCGAACAGCTCGAAGAAGTCATGTTCGAAGGCTACGGTCCCGGCGGCGTCGGGCTGCTCGTGTCCGTGGTGACGAGCAATCGCAATCGCACGGTTGGCGAACTCCGTCACATGCTTTCAAAGAATGGCGGGAATATGGCGGAAACCGGCGCGGTCGGCTGGATGTTCCAGCGCAAGGGCGACATCATCGTTCCGAAAACTGCCGCCGACGAAGACAAAATGATGGGCATTGTCCTCGATGCCGGCGCGGAAGATCTGCGAGACGACGGTTCGGCGTGGGAAGTCACGACGCCTCCCGAAGCCTTCGAAAAAGTTCGTGACGCGCTCGCCGCCGCTGGCATCAAGCCCGATACCGCCGAAGTTTCCTGGGTGCCGCAAAATTACGTCAAGCTTGCCGGCCAGCAGGCGCAGCAGATGATACGCCTGGTGGAAACTCTCGAAGAGTACGACGACGTTCAGCACGTTTACGCGAACTTCGACGTGGACGAGTCCGAGATTCAAGCTGCCATCGCGTAACGCACGCCGGTAGTGCCGTTCGCAGCGCGTCATCGCGAAAAACCACTACCCCCGCTCGAAGCCCCGCACGTACACTTACGGTCGGCATGGCGGTGTCTGACACCAACGGAAAATTGCGCGTCCTCGGCGTGGACCCTGCAGTAGCGGGCGCGACGGGCTTTGCGATTGTCGAAGTCAACGCCTCCTCGTCGGCCCGCTCGCTCCGTTTTGGCGCACTGAAATTGCCCGCGCGCGCAACATTCGCAGCGCGGCTCCGCGATATTCACGAGCTCATTGCCGGTCTTCTCGAGGAATATTCGCCTGATGCTGTCGCGGTCGAATCCGTATTCACGGCGCTCAATATGCGTACCGCTTTGAAACTCGCGGAAGTTCGCGGCGTTGTTCTGTTGGCCGCGGCGCAGGCGAGCGTTCCCGCGCACAGCTATTCGCCGCGCGAAGTAAAGGCCAGCATCGCGGGTTACGGCGCCGCGACCAAGCAACAAATGCAGCAAATGGTCAGCGTTCAATTGGGATTGCTGGAGAGGCCGGAGCCGCCCGACGCCGCCGATGCGCTCGCGGTCGCGCTGTGCCACGCGCACGCGGCATTCGCTCAAGCACGCATGGAGGCGGCAATGGCGCCGCGCGCAACCTCCCGGCAATTAGCGCCGGCGCCGCGGAACCAATCGCGGAATGTTCGCGTCGAATCCGTTCGATGAATACTTCACATTCGCCCCTTCGCTTCATTCTGCGCTCGTTCCTCGCCGCATCCCTGCTTGCGGCGATCGCGCTGCCGCTTCTCGCCGCCGCACCGGCCCGCAGCGCTGGCGAACCAGCCACAGTGACTTATCGCAAGGTCTTCAAGACCAGCTATCCGGAATTTGTCGAGATCAAAATCA